>Ga0307509_10004568_pt1 | contig 19857 bp, 25 predicted proteins | sample 10_EM_MG_FD_202245 | JGI IMG/M metagenome (GOLD analysis project Ga0307509, IMG submission 202245) | Populus trichocarpa ectomycorrhiza microbial communities from riparian zone in the Pacific Northwest, United States - 10_EM | ecosystem: Host-associated > Plants > Roots > Unclassified | place...
GAATTGGAAGGAGTATGCCGACATCAGGGGAACAAACGAGAGATTTTGACCGGTTTCGGCGGATTTCGGACCTCATGAGGCTGATCATGACCTGAGATTCCGGAGGTCATGATCCATCGCGGCTCTCATGAGGTGATGACGATTGGTCAAAATCTCTCGTTTGTTTTTCTGATGGAAGATCCCGAGGGAAATTAAGTCGATTGCATTGGACCGACCACCTCGGTTCAGAAAGGGTCGTCAAAAAGAGTGGAGCGGCGACCAGCCACCGCGTTTTCAAGACTGGCGAACTGGCGGGGCTTATCGCCAGCCAACTCATCCCCAAGCGCCAAGGAAGTGTCGCGAATCTCGCTTGTGGGTGTCGACGCCCCGAAGTGCCGGCCCCCGGTATGTTATGGGAGACACAAAAGTCGCTGTACACGCTCCTGGAGACGCTGCCCAGAAATGATTGGGACTGGAGCGATGAAAGTGTGGTATGTGACCTGAATCTCCCGTTCGAGGAACCGAACGCTCAATGATCAGGGTTATTTCAGTTTAGGGTCGTGGGGGGTCCGTCGCCGGAGGCTTGGGGCAGGGTTTACCGCTGCGCGTCTTGGATGCACCAAACCAGTGTGGATGGTTGGATGATCGTCGAAGAAGAGATATTCTGCAAACTATGCCTCAATGCACCTCCTGGCGGATGGTTCCCAGCGTTGCAAGGATTATCCCGGCGTATTACGAAATCCAATCTTCCTCGTACCGACCTATTCTTCTCCCAAAACTTGAAGAGGATTTCTGTTACTATCTCATGGGGCGATTCCAGAATTCCCAAAACTTTCCTGCCAGTTATCGCCTCGATCATCTCCACGCTGCCAGCACCCGCTCTTCAAGCTTCAAGCTTCAAGTTCGACGATGGCAACACCAGCACCGTGTTCGTTTCCTGTCGTTGACCGGGACCAACGGTTCAAACGTTCACCCATGGTCCCTGGGTAACTGATGACAGGCTTTGGATCACCCGCCTCGTCTGATACATTGTGCACTTTGGGATGATCCTGAACTCGCGGAGTGACAAAAAAGCTCTGATCGGGCGTCTCTCTCAACCCTGTACGTATTCCACCTCCAACCCGGGAATCCCGATGTTTCATCCAGAGATACCAAACCTCGCGGGACCCTCTGAATTTTCGAACGAGCCGCACTCTCTCCGGCGCCCATTCAACTATCGCCTTTTTTTTTGCCCAGACGACGTACTTCGGGCCCTTCTGCACCGCCATGTTGTCTTGGAACAAGTACATAAGCCGTCGTGACCGTATTGAACCTCCACACCGTTACTACCCACCATGTCGGGACCCGTGACGACCCCATCCGCTACAAACCCTACCACCACCACTCAACCGCAACCAACGCCAACACCGCAAGCTCAGCCACAGTCCCAGCACCGGTCACGTCCCTCGCGTGACGACGAACTTGTGGAAGAGACTTTCAAAGATTCAGGCAGACAACCGTTCAGGTGTGGGTATGCCTGTAGTCCTTACTGGTACGTCGCGACACGTGGGATGTCTCACGGAGGGTTTTGTTGATGAACGGGATTCCAGGTCCTCTTCGACATCCGACTTCTGTTGCTGTTGCTGCGGAGCTAGCTTCGTCTGTTGTCAACTTTGCAGTTGCAACTAGCTTCAAGCCCCGAGTAGAACGATCGTTGTAATTTAAGACCCTGTAATAACGCCACGATACCGATGCGCTCACTCTCCGTAACTGGCCCGGGTTTTCCAACGCAAGACCTGCTTTTTCGCTCTCGCCTGCGGCATGTCCTCATCCTTCCTGGTTCAATGATCGATGGGCGTTGAAACGGTACGCACATTATTCTGCACTGTGCCCTACTCGCGGTCGGATTGATTCTCGTCCAAGTGTGAGGGCATCAGAATTCCAGGCTCCAATCCTGACAACGTTCTCGTCTCCGCCCGGGCCGAAAAGGACACACTACCGATCAGGAAGCGACAGTCCAATGGTTTTTGATTGGGGACTGGGGAGCCTCCGGGAGTCTGTATCCCTTCGACGCGGAGAAGCGCGAGTTGGATAGAGGGGGTCGATCCGGATAGGTTGCGCAACGCTGAGGTCAAGGAAACGGCCCATTCCACGTTAGGACCAAGCCGAGTAGGCACCAGAAAAAGCTCGTGATCATGATACGCGTTGTAGCGTCGTGAAACGTTCTACCCACGTTATACCTCCAACGTAACGTCCTACTCCCAGGGCCTTATCAACCAAGGCCGCCATCCATATATCCCATCTTTTCTCACCTGCGCTTTTTCTCTCCCCGATGTGTCCCACATTCTCGAAACCAATCCCAGCTGTTGCCACACAACTCTCAACAATGTATGAGTGCGGTGGGTGCAGGAAGCGCTTCAAGACTTCAGGGTGGTTAACCCAACGTTGCAAGACATGCGAGGCCTATAAAGCTCGTGTCGACCCAGGAGCACGGAAGTTCAGAGCGGCCTACAGTGCACCCGCGACACCGCACGATCTCCTGGCAAGATTTAATTCATTGATCTCCGGTCAAGAGGTGACCGGTTGACCAATCACAAATATCCCAAATCTAAGACATCATCAGGAAAATGCCGAGTCAGATTGGAAGCGCTTCCAGTATTGACAGTCACTTCCAAGCGCGTCGAGGCTCGTGGAATCGCGGCCAAATGCATTTTTTCTCACCGGCTTGCCCTGCGCGCACTGGATTTAGATGGGGCGGGCGGCGCTCATCAGTAAACATGGTGGTATCTTAATTCCGAGCTTATTGCGAGTTGAAGATGGATAATTCGCAGTAAGACAGAATAAGTCCCATTGAATAATCCAGGTCCATATCTTTAATAAGTTTGCGGAGGCAATCGGACAGTGTATATGGCCCCACACCATGTGTGACTAGAACGAGATCCAGACCCTTCAAGGAGTCTGGAGTGGATTCTGCATGAGGTTTCGGCTCATCTCTAACCATGGAGTGGCTACGTAAGATTTACCCACAGGGATACATGTAAGGCGTGCATGGATACCTGCGGATTGCTCTTCGTTGTTCCCCACTCCTACGAGCCATGTCTTCGTCTGACGTAGAAAAAACTGCCGCCAATGCTAACCGGGATGCCCACCATGCTGTTTTGCGTCAAGGTACGTCACGACGTCGCACCTCGTAGAGAGCGTGGGCCTCGGGCAAGGAGGTCGCAAAACTTCTAACATTCTCAATCCCACATATGCATCAGATAACGAATCAAAGACGGACTCGGGAGAAGTGCAGGCCGTAGGCCGCGTTTCTTCCGCCGGTGCGTTCGTTGTGGGGGTAAAGTCCACGACCAAGGAACCAACCGAATCCAAAGGCAAAGCAGACGTGGCGAACGCTACTGGGACCACCGATCCCCAGGCCCTCGGGGTCGCTGCGCTTGAAGACCAGAGCCGCATCCGGACGGCGGTCCCAAGCATCGACCGACAAGGTCGGTGTTAAGGACGCACGAATCATCATGTCCGAGGAACACAAGAACCTGGGGTATCGACCACCATCGGATTCTCTCGCTGCCAAAGCGCAGCGGTCGTCCACGAAGCACCCGGATTCCAGCCTTGGACTTGACTCGGCGACATTGAGAGAGGTTGCCAGCGCCGACGCAGAAAGGATCAAGTAAGGTTCCATTTGATCCAATTATTTCGGGCTCTCACTGTCGGGTTGGGGTCGTCCATTGCCTTGGTTTCCCCCTTCTTTAACAGGGCGGGTAGGCTTATCAACATCAATAGCCTGACCGTCGACAAAGTACTCGTGCCCCAGTCCAAGGAACATAGGGTGCTGGGGTACAGCCCTCTTGGTCTGGTGGTGGACCAACGCAACCGTGGGCTGGTATTGAAAGGGCCGCCCGGGGGCACTTGAGAGTACCGCGGGGATTGTGTCCGAGGGACGCAAACTGCTGGACCATCCCGGCAAGTCAAGTGGCTCCGCAGCGGTCAGCGACTGTGAAGAGTTCAGCCAATTAGAACCAAGTTTACGACCGCACTCAGTCCACGCAGATCTCTCGACTTGTTCACGTTCGCGCACCGCGGCATAACTCGAACCAAACAGCGATTTCCGAAGAAACCTAATCCGGGAACGGGGGGAAACCGTGAATGTGTAATCAATTCCGCCGCTTTACTCTCGCCTTGGGGAACTCCAAGGGTACCGTTAAATGAGCTCTCTTGGTGTTTGCCTCAGTCTCGGGTAGCCGCCTCCTGTCGAGCTCTTTCTTTGTGAGCTTCTCAATCTTACACCCTGGAAGCGGGCCATAAGAGGTTACTTTTACAAAACGCGGAGAATTGAGCAACGAACGTACCAAGTGATTTGAACAGTTGGTTCACTTTTGCAACTGGCATACTGAGATCTCCGGCCAGGACTGTTGTATCGGTCGCCCACTCGTCAGCCCGAAGGCACAGGGCGAACATGTGTGTTAACAAATTCGTTTCCATTCCCTGTGTAACATGTGCTCTGTGGGTATAGTTTCTTGGTAAGTACACCCATTCACGGTCTGTGGAATGACACACTTCGTTGACCCCCGGGCACTGTCCGTGAATTTAGAAAGCAGTCCATCCAGCAAAGTAGCTGGGATTCTGCTCAATCGTTCTTGCAGCTTTCCTTTGTCACTCACGTTCCTCCGAGCACTATAAAACGCGAATATGGCCGATATCGCGAATAGAAGTTTTCTGCATGAATTCGACATATTAACCCCACGTGCACATGAAATGAGGGTGGGAGGTACAGAGTGGTTTTACTGGGCTTCCTACCCGCAAAGGCGTCCCGGGCCTTCTGTTTTATCCAGGCAGAGCGATTGTAGGGCAAAAGCGCCGTCCGGTCTCGGTCGTTTTCGGCTTTGAGCATAGCAGAAATTGAGATGGAGTTCCACTCCGCGTCGGTGATGATGTTGGTGATAGGGTAAACGTCGTCCGGTCGCTCAGCATCTGCATTGAATGGCGGGATCAGCCTGGAGTCATCTGCCGTGGCCTTCGCTTGTTCTGAAAGAAGGTCAAGGGGTCGGGAATTGAGGGCTGTGTACCTAGAACTGACCTTCCGTTGGGAGATTTGTCGTATTGACCTCGATGGTTGATTGCAATTTCCCGGTTACAGCTTTCATTGCATCGATGTCAATCTTGTTCCTCTCATAGGCACGAATGGCGGCTTGAGCTTTCTTAGTGCCAAACGTAGCACCAAGGGCATTACGTGCTTCGATGGGTTGGGGTAGTGTGACCGGCGTGGGTTGGATGCTTTTTAGCCTCTTAACTTGTCGCGTCAAGATGTGGAGAGGAGCGGGCCGGAAGACGGTTTTGCCTGTGCGTTTGTCGTGCACAGCAACCAGATAGCTATCAGGAAACCGGAACGTTAGTGCCCTAGTGTCAGGAGAGGGTAATAGTTTCAGCTGGGCGTACGTGCAGCCTGTGTCGGTGACCGTTCCGGAGTTGGAGGAAAACTCGATATCGTCCGTCTCAGCAACGACCAACGTGGGCTGGGCAGCAAATTCCTTTGAAACAGGACCGTCCTCTGTCGTTTTCAGGCGATAACAATGGAAGGGAGTGTTGGCTGGGGGTTGGACACTGGGGAAGCCGACTGGCGATAGGTTTCTAATTTTCAGCCACCACCTCCGATAACGAGACGAGGGCTGAGGGAGCTCACCGAGGACAGGCCCAAGCTGATTTTCTGGCAGGGCGGAGAGTTTGAAAGATATCCTTCCGTCTTCGCCTTCATCCCTCTTTCGTTTTTTTGAAGGGGCCATTATTTGGAAGAGAGAACGAGAAAACAGGCGCGTCTTCCCTTGGTCATGTCTCACCTCGGCCACACCCACCCACCGCTCCAGTTTATCTCTCTCTTTGCCTTCTCTTAAGTTATTTTCTCTTTATTTTTCTCTCTATTTTTCTCTCAGCTTTTCCGCGGAGCTTTGACCGTTGCTGTGCATTTTGCCATCGCCGGTCCGATCAATCCTTGTGCTCTCCGTGAACCCGTTCTCGATGTCTCTTCAGACACTCACCCTCTGCTGGATACAACGCTCGCACATTTAACCGACCCTAGCCGACACATACGATGTCCGCTGGCAATACCCACCCGACGCCGAAACCGGACCAGGGTACGCTGGTCGATGACAAGCTCGTGGCCAGGTCCACCTCCCCTGTATCCCAGGGCACACCAAACTATGAGACGCACGTCACACGCGCACTCTCGTCATCCATGAAGAGAGACCCCTCGTCTGCCTCCGCCTCCCCCAAGGAGAGTGGCACGCAGACACCAGCATCGCGCTCAACACCGCCACTCACGTCGTCCAAACGCACAAAACCCCCCAAACCGCCAACCACAGGGGCACAGCTCATCGGACACCTCCCAAAAGCTGAAGAAGCAGCCAAGGCCACGTTTGTTGAGATTCCCGACAATCTCTATCAATATGGGACGTTGGGAAGGTCCAGGGAGGCATTGGAGAGCATGATGTGTGATTGTCAATACGAACATGGTGCGTTTCTACCACCGGCAACGGTTCAAGCCTCGTTGTTAGTCGTTGTACGGTAGCGTTCTGACATCTTCGTGCCCTTTTTGGGCGGTTTTGGTGAATAGGCGTAGATAGTCCCTGGGTCGCCTGCGGGGAGGGGTCGGAGTGCATCAACCGGCTGACTCAGGTTGAGTGCATGCCTGAAGACTGTCGGTGTCGGGGCCACTGCAGAAATCAACGGCATGCCACCTCATTCTTTGCTTCAAGCCTCTCGTCCTCACCGCGTTACCAGGTTCCAGCGAAAGCAGTACGCCCCGATCGATATCGTCCTCACAGAAAAGAAAGGTTTTGGACTTCGCACAAGTGAAAATTTGCCCAGGTTCGATTTTCTTTTTCGTCAACGTTCGCTGCGTTTCTAGCGCTCACGTGTCTCCTTGTCATTCGCGTAGAGACACGTTTATCTATGAATACGTCGGGGATGTCCTTAGTTCACCCTCCATGAAGAAACGGATGAGGGATTACGGGAAAGAGGGGATTCAACACTTTTACTTTATGATGCTTCAGAAGGACGAGGTGTGTCTCAGTCGTTGTCTGTTTTTTTACGAGCGCTAAATTGGGGTGCCACATGTAGTTCATCGACGCAACCAAAAAAGGCGGGATTGGGCGATTCGCGAACCACAGCTGCAACCCAAATTGCTACGTCGCAAAATGGACTATCGGGGACCGGGTGCGAATGGGGATTTTTGCAAAGCGGGCTATATTGAAGGACGAGGAGCTGACATTCAACTATAATGTCGACCGATACGGGTTCGTGGGTTCTCTTCGCACTACGCTCAGGCTGACGGATTTCACCTCAAAGGCATGAAGCGCAGCAGTGCTTTTGTGGAGAGCTGAATTGCGTGGGGTACATTGGCGGCAAGACTCAGACTGATCTGGCCGCGATGGATGATCTATTCATCGACGGTGGGTGTTGCATGTCTACTTGAACGCCTCCGCTCACCCGTATATTTTAGCTCTCGGGATCACCGATGAAGTCGAGAAACTTGGTCTGAAGGGTAGCAAGAGGAAAAAGAGCAAGAAACTCGACGAGGACTACGCCCCCATCCTGAAGCCCCTGCAGGACAAGGACGTCCCGAAGGTTATTCAAGCAATTAGGCAAACCTCGAGTCGAAAGGTGCTATTGAAGCTGCTCACCCGAATCAAGGTACCTGATCAGGGTCCTGCCGGAGGTGGTGAGGTTATTGAATACGTTCTAGATCACGGAGGATAAGTCGCCCCTGAGGCAGTTGATGAGGTTGAGGGGATTCAGCTTGATGACGAACATCCTGCAAGATTACCCGTCCGATCCGGGCATCCAGATCCTCGTGAGTTTGAGATCCATTACCTCGTGGAAATCCCCTCCCATCCACTCCCGTGGAATCATTTCCAACCCGTGACACTAATCTCGGAAACGACGAACACAGGTCATGGAATGTGTATCCACTTGGCCGCTCCTCCAAAGAAACAAAATCGAGGATTCGAAGATCAACGTGACCCTGCGGACAATTGCCGATGCGCCCATTCCAGAGGGCGAAGCGACGGCAGCAGACACACCCGTGAAGTTCAAAGAGGAGATCCTGGAGCCCGCAGGGGTGAAGGTTGAACTACCAACGCCCGCTGACCTGGGGTCGACCACCACGAGTATGGATCAAGCGCCGGCTGTCGTCAAATCCGAGAACGGAGAACCGGCTGACGCCCCAATATCTCCGGAATCCACCAATGATGTAACACCGATGACAGTCGATGAACCAAACTTTGAGTCTGAACGTGGACGAACCTCTGAGAGGCATGAGAGTCAGGCCGTGAAGTTGAAGCGCTTGGCAACGAGGGTACTGTTCCCAGAATCCACGCCGTCCCGACGCTAATTCCAATGGTTACATAGCTCTTGGAAGAGTGGGCAACTCTGGAAACCGGTTACCGTATTCCCAAACGGATGGTCGTTGTAGGTCACTTCCTCTCTTCTCGACGGACTCTCGTATTGATCTCATCAAGGATACCTATAACGACCCAGTTCGAGAACCAACGCCCCCTCCAGTCGAAGAAGAACGGCCGCACAAACGAGCTAAGGTCCTCGAAGAGCCCACGCTCAACTGGCTTCCCACTACCGCCCCAGTGTCCTCCACCGAAAGGAAATGGGTTCCCAAAATGCCTGTATTCGGTCCACAACCCCCCGAGCCACCGAAGAAAGAGGCCGTTGAGGCAGTTATTGCCGCTGCCCGAGCCACAGCAGAAGCCGCCGCTCTGCAGAAGGCTGAGGAAGAGGCGAGGGAGCAAGCGACTGCAGAAGCAAGAGCTCTACAGATTGAGAAGAAGCGGGCGAGAAAGGAGAAAGAGAAGAAGAAACCTAGCCTGAGCAGGGAAGAGAAGGAGACATTAAAGGAGAAGAAGCTGAAGAAGTTGGTTGGTGCCGTCGTCGTGAAGACCATGAGCAAGTACCAGAAGTATTTGGACCATGAGCAATTCAAGAAGTATGCTAAGGAGGTGCACATTTTTGTTTTTCCACATTCCCCTCCCCCCACTCACAGATCGTGATTTAGCTGACGGAGGTCATCGCCGAGAAGGAGAAGAAGTCCTCAAGTTACAAAGAAGGGAAACTTGACGGATTCTCGGACGAGAAAACCGCAAAGATCAAGAAGTTCGCCAAGGAGTACATCGCCAAGGTCATCCGTAAGATCAAAGAGAAGAAAAAGAAGAAGCAACAATGTCAGCAGTCTGCCTCTGGTTCTGGTTCCTCCTCACGGAGAGAGTCCGCTGCAAACAGGGACGCAGACGCTGAAGACTTGGATGTCGAGGGAGAAGGTGAGGAGATGAGCGCTGAGGCACTGGAGAGCATGATCGCGGCGGCCATCGACCTTGGCGCGGACGACGACGGTGACAACCAGGATGACGAAGGGGACGATATGGACATCGACGATCTGGAGCCATGTGCCGACGATGGTGATCGTAAGCATCACGAACCTGTGGGGGATGAGAATTCGCCCGACGACACGGATATGGTCGTCACTCCGATTCAACTTGAGGTCAAGGATCCCAGGTTGAGGTTACGGGTCGATGGGGATGGGGAGGGAGAGCCAGGGTGGAGAATGAGTGATGATCCCATGGTCGTGAAACCGGGAACCCTTGTCTCGTAACAATTTGACCGCCCCCCTCCGCTGTTGACTCTCACAGAATTTACCCTCCCATATCCCTAACGTAGACACTCCTCCGTTGCTTAGCTAACTTCCCTCTAATCATAAACATCCGACCTCGTTTCCTCTCCCGTCGGGAATAAGTTCTGGTGCGATCACATGATTGCGCTCAACGATCACGTGGTTACATCGATGTTTCTTCCCCCACCACAGTTGCGGGTGTTCGCATCGCCGCTGCTCAGTTCATCCGTGCCCAACGCTTGTCACTCGCGCCTTTTATGGAGCCAACCAAACTCCTGGCTGGTGGGCTGACATTGGAGGAGAGTAAAGCCAAGAGACAGGAGAAACAGGCTGCCAGGTACAGGCATAGGCTCGGGTACGCATCCACATGAGGGGTTTTTGATCTCTTTCGTTGTAAATTCTTCAACTAACCCCTTCTTCCTCTCATGTGTTTAGCACGTACGTTCCTTCTGGGGATAGTAAGGGGCTTTTGGATGCGTTGATGGCAACTTCGTCGAGAAAGACCCCAACTCCGAAACCGACCAGTCGGAGATCAATCAAGGTCGTGGATTTCGGTGAGAAAGGAACCCAAGGTGCGATGCCCGTTACGACTTTCCCGACTCTCGCACATGCTTATTCCTGACGCATAGCCGAATTGAGCGAGAAGAAGCCCCCAATGAGGTCCGTTGGCACCGTGAGGAGAAATACTGTTGAAGGTGGGCCAACCTTGTGCTGGGGCTCGACGCAGCGCCTGACCACCTGGTATAGGCGCAGACGAGAGCGCGTCTAAACCTTCGGCGTCGCGTCAAACGACTGGAACATCAAACACCGGTGAGTCTGTTCCCCGCCCCCACAAACTCTTCTGATCCGCATTTAGCCAAACCGAAAGCGACCGAATCATCGAAGAAGTCTGCGACTACAAAGAAACGAAAACCTTCAAGAGCTTCGTCACGCAATACCGACTCTGACGACCGACCTATCATCCCAAAACCAGTCCAGCGCAAGTCCAAGAAATCGTCTGCGAAGCCGCCGCCAACCCAAACTGATGATGACAGTGACGATCTCGCAATAAAGAAAACTAAAGGTTCCGGGAAGATTGATAAAGGGAAAGCTAGAGCGACGGAATCCCCTCCCGAGACCTTCGAATCCGCCGGGACCGACGCCGACCCGGAAGACTCCCGACCTGGACCGTCCAATATGAAGCCTCTCTTAGCCGAGGAAAAGGCGTTGCGGGACATACCTCCCGAGGTGTACGAGACGACTACGACGCCGGTCATCTCTCGAGTGGCCTTTACCCGAGGAGATACCTCCGATGAGGAGCAGAAACTGAAACCGCCACCGAAGAAACGAGGTCGCCCTCGCAATGATGGAGGGGAGGGGGGGCCTTCGTCCAAGAGAGGGAAGATACAGGGTGCGAGTGATGGCGGCGACAACGAGGATCCACCCAAATCGAAGCCTAAAAAGCCGGCCAAGAAACCACAACAAAAACCTCCGCCGGCAACCACCAAGGGAAGGACGAGGAAGAAAGCAGATCCTCCGCCTGATACGAGTGACGAAGGAGAGGGGGGCATCCTCTCAGGGTCTGAGCCATCAGGGTCTGCCACGCGGAAACGGCGGCGGCGAACACACAGCGATGGGTCTGACGACGAGGAACGGGACGAACAAGACGGTGATCGGTCCAGCTCAAATCCGAACCGCGTAAGGCTCGATAGTATCCCTCCAGAGGGCGTGGTCATACGGAAGAAGAACGGCATTGTCGAACGACTTCTTCCACCTGCGATGTATGTCCAGCTTCTATGTCCCCGCCGACCACATCTGACCGCGCATCGCAGTAAATCGAAGAGGAAAACCTCGAGTAATAGAGGGAAGAAGACTCGGGGCTCTCAAAAACGAGCCATTCCTGCTCACGTTTTGAAGTACATAGGGCCGACGCGCTTTGGCTCGCCGCTCAAGGCGGATGGGACGGATACCGACGACGATTTGAATCTCTAATGTGATCGGACTTCATGACTACATTATCTCTACCCAAGTTTTTGTGCGTATCACCTAAGTTATACATCTTGGACTCATCAGTACGAAATTCCCGACTGTCTGCAAGCGTCCAATGCAGACACAGGCGGCAAACCCCGGGACTGCGACGGTGGCCAAAGTTTTAGCTTGAAGGCAGAGAGGACACGGGTCCCCCACCAAGTTGTGCGAAGGTATTTATTCGTGGGGTCTCGCATCCAATGTACTTAAAGGCAAACTGTCTACTTATAAGTTCTTGGAACTTGTATTCTCCCCGCAGAGTGGCCGGCGAAGGCATAGAGTTTGGGCGCCTGCATTCTCACCAGATCAGAGCATGCGAACTGTGAGGTCGATAGATAGTGGAGTGGTTAATGGGGTTATTGCTATTACACTGACTGAGGACAGGGTACATGGGCGGCAAGGTAAGATGGGAGGATTTGGATATCCCGCAGGGACCTGTGTGACGGAAACAGGAGAATTTACTATATCACTTGTCGTGGTTGGGAGTGGATTAGAAGTTCATGAAAGCAAGCCCACTCAACCGCCGCAACTCGTCGTCTTCGATTCCCTCTAAACCAAGCGGCCGGCAGTTTGTAAACGCATTGGGAAAGCCTAGTGGTGCGGGTCCGGAACAGGTGTCCGGGGGTGCCACTCTACTGTTGTGGATTATCAGGAGAAACTTTGCACGTGCACGTATACTCAAGTTATCTCCTGAAATCAGGACGCCTGTTCACGTTTCTCAATATAAATGGTGATGTAAATAGCCTATGAGACTTTAGCAGTCGTAAGTAGAACAATGGACAGCCCGGCCGCCAAGGGCAGCATCCGTGATGGTCACGACCCCCTCCTCCCTAAACGCGGGCAAGAGCCTGGAAAACCCAAGCTTTCCAGGAAAATCTCCAGTCTTCATCAGTCGTAGTTCCACCTCCAGAGTATGATGGTACCCCACCGCACGCAGCCGATCCACTAGACTGCACAAGTGGGCGTCGATCAAATCCCAACCCTCAATTTTCCGGGCAAAAACGCCTTTGGCCGCGTACTCTGCTATGAATGTGATCTTCCGTAGTTCGGTGGAGGTAATTGAGGAGAGGAGGACTTTTTTGGGGAACTCCAGCCAAAAAACCTTCAGTTCCAATTCTCGGAGCTGTCGAAAGCTGCGGAGCGTTGTTTCAGCCTTGGCTTGAACACGAAAGACTTGAGTAAGGTTCCAGGCTTGATGAAGCGGTGGGTAAAAGCTACTCACTTTGAAGTTCGTCGGTCATCGTCAGATATTTGACAGTGTTTGGACTTATTTGGAGGGCACTTTCCAGAAATCTTGGTCTGTCGAGGTAGCGTGAGGTCAAGGGCTCGATTACCAGCACCTCGTACTCCAGGTCCAACTTGGCGAATCGACTGAGGAGCTCCGAGGGATCGCCCGAACTGGGATGGACGTGTAGTCTCCCCCGGGGCGGCCGAGAAAATGGTGGGACTGGTCCCTCGTCGCGCCCCAGTCCGTACATACGCAGTTCAAGAGTTCTGAGATTGGGGAAGTAATCGACCAGAGCCACAAATGCGCCGAATGATGCGAAGATGTAGTCGATGAAGGGGTATGTGAGGGTTCCACGGAACCCTGAGAAACAAGGTTGAAACTGTGCTTCACTGATGTGTTTGACCTCCGCCGAGAACAATTTGAGGCCGCGGACATTGCATAGAGCGGGAAGGTATTGTCCATGGTCCTGTGAGAGGCCCCGCATCTGGAGCTGGTTAAGCGACAACCAACGAACATGTTCGAGGAGTTGAGCCTTGGATCTGGAGGAGACGACTCCGTTCATCCATCGCTGGTAGTTGCTCGTGTTGATCAAGACGGAAGGGGAGAGGCGCCTTTGGCTGGGGCCCGTCCACCAGGTAGCCACCAGAGCGCATGCGATTAGGGTTGACTGTCCCGACATTGGGCTCGTGGGTACGTGCTCCAGGATCCCATCCAAGATTTCCGGGGGGAGGATCATAGACCCGTTCAGGTTTGATAAATTAGATCCTCGGGGTGACCGTTCACTGGATTTCCAACTGGGCGGGGGAATGGACAACGACTGACCCATCATCACAGTCGTGGTGTGTACGTTGCGGACAGAGTTGTTGTCAGAGTCGCGAGCACCAAATACCTCCTGGCGGTGCCGTCCCCCTGAGCTGGGCCGAATTTATGCGTTTTGCCGACGATCACTTCCGAGGGATTCAGCCTGAGCGGAATTTAAGTCGGCCCGGAGAATGCGCCTCCGGGCCGATTGGAGAACCTGCCCGTTACGACGAGCACACCTGCGACTGATGAGAGCCTCGGATGGTCCTAATTTTTCCGTCTGTGCACACTCGTCGTTGAACTTGGTTTGGTGAAAGGATATGCTAACCAAAATGTGGTCCCGTGACGTTCGAGTTCAAACAAGTCCCCTACTACAGTACGAGCGATTTTATCTTCTTGTGTTCTGTTCAAAATCGGTCTACCATTTCGAAACGGATTGCGATCGTCATGGGGCTAGGGGAGTTCGAGCAATGACCATACGATTAGCATTAGATGATCCTGAGGACCTTCCACGTGACTGCGTTCTTTGAAGGACGCTGGCTGATGAAAAAACTACAAGACCCGAAACTTTCAGTCCCGGAATCTTGATCGAGCGGAAGTTGTGGGCGTGGGAACAAAAAAGTTTGACATTTTGAAAAGTGATCGAGTCTCGCGATCCCCGAAAGCTCCTCTACCCTCACCCCGGGTTCCGCGATGACGAGCAGTCTCGCCACCCAGCTTGCTCAAGGAGCGTCGCTGAACTCCTCTCTGCTGGTCGACAGGTCCAAAAGGAAACATACCGAATCGTATTTGTTTACCGGTAGGGAGGCCGATCACCATGACCTCTATTCCGTTCACGCCCTCGCTCTCAATGGCTTTACCCACTTGCGCTCTGTTAATCCGACATTTAGGCCCTTCGAGCAAGACTTGTTCTCGGATGCTGCGAAGAGTGTTGATCGGACTCTGTTGACGAAAGAGAAGGAGAAGGAGCTTAGTTTGACCATCGGAAGGTTTTTGCGGTCGCTGGGACCCTACCTTCTGGATGCTCCGTCTGGGAAGATTTTGGAATGGTTGGTCCGGCGGTTTAGGTAAGGTATTCATGTTAAACGTTCCCTTGCAGAATTTTGAAGGATTATCCTTAGGATCAACCAGTTCAATATCGACGACACATTGGCCTTGTTCTTGCCGTATCACGAAACCCCTCACTTCGTCAAGCTCTTATCGATATTACACATCAAGTAAGCACCTAAATTGTTCGGATTCTCCGTCGTTTTCACCTTGTACTAGACCACAGTCAACCTGGCATTTCCTGCTAGCCCACAAGTCTGCGGTTAAAGGCCTTCCTCGCTCTGCGCTTGTAACGGAGATGTTGAAGAATCCCGGCTTATTGCGATCTGCTGCTTCTATCCTCCCAGAAGCTATCAAAGGTGGTTACTCTCACCGTGCACTCATTAACTTTCATACCGCCACTCTGGTTGAGTATATCTCGCGCACGGAGCCACTGGATTCCGGAAGCGCGGTTGTTCTCCTTTCAAACCTCCTCGCGCCACTCGAACATGAGGGTTCGGTCCCCAAGGATGCCATCGTGAGCAGTTTCACATCATTTACGATTCACTTCTGACAAGGAACAGCTATCAAGTTTCATTCTGCTCTCCGTCCTAGCGCAAACATTGCGCCTCACTAGTAACGCGACCAAGAGCATCCTAAAGACTATTGCGGGTTCCGTCCGTCACGAAATCGAGCCTACACAGGTGATGACCGCGATACTGTCTATTTGCGCCCCACAGGAGAGACTGGACAAGATACCAAGGTCTTTGGTGAAAACTCTCATCGAGTCTCCGTGAGTTTTCGCCTCGCGTTTTACCCCGCCTCGGTCTGACTGGTCGCCAGGGATATGACTGGGACCCTATCAACCGCCCTCGGCTGGACAGGCTGCGAGAAGTTCTTGATTCCGCTTCTGAACCCACTGGTTGGACGGTAGGTCCATCCTCGAGGTCTCAACTCGGCTACGGCTCATATTTTAACCACCAAGTGTCAACAAACCTGCCGCACGTGAACTTCTTGAGACCATCCTGAGCTCGCCTGAAACTCCGGCAAGTGTGATCAAAGAACTAGCGAGGATACTACTCGAGTCACAGTCCTCGGAATCCGACATCGAGAACAAAGAACAACTACGGAAGTTATTGGCCCAGCTCCGTCAACGACACCCTGAAATCTTCTCCGAGGTTTTGTCAGATGTAGTTGACGAAAGGGGTGAGGACGGTCGGACGGAAATCGAGCAGCTCATCCTGTCGCTTTCTGTTGTGAGTGCGGTGTCTGTGCCAATCGATTATTCGCTTATGCCACTCTCACCAGACAAGTCTGGATTTCGTACCATCAACAGGGACAGGGGGAAGAGTCACGGACCTCATAATGGCATCAATGGACTCGGATCCAAGCACGCGCACGGTGGCAGTGCGGGGTCTATTGGAGGGGAGCAACGATGATAAGGTATTGTAATTCGCGACCGTTCACCAACCAATCATCTAACCTTTTTCGCGATAGGAGGTTGGCGCCGCCCTTCTCTCGAGAACGATCGATACAAGCTCTACCGTGCTCGAGGCACTGTACTCCAAACCTTCATCTTTGCTCCCGCACCTAGAAAAGGGATACATCGAAGCTATTGCAACCGTTTTATCCTCCCCAGCTACTCCACGCCAGCTCATCCGTCTCCACATTACCTTCCTCTCCCATCATTTTTCCAAGGAATACCCAAGCGCAATCAAAATCGTAGTGGAGCAGTGCCTATGGCCCTTCCTGCTTTTTACAAAAGCGAGGCAGAAGACGTCTGCGGCTGTCTGGGATATACTGGAATCCGAAGACTGTAGCGATGGCCTTACCGAGTTCCAACTTTTGCGCGGGTGTTTAGTCGTCATCCGCGATTTGGAAGAAAACTTTGTTGCCACAGAGGATGAGGGAGCTTCCGATCCCGTACTCCAAAAGTTCACTGCCATTGACATCGCTCTTGCGAACAGAATTGCAGGTATATTAAAGGCCCTCATACCCGTTACGCGTTTCTGATGCTTTTGCCACGACAAACAGATAACATCATGCTATCCGAGAAACCTTCCGACCACATTGATTTTGTGCTCGGGGCCCTTAACGATGCTAACCCTAATGCAAGGGCACTAGGTTACCTCGTTACACGGGCTCTACTTGGGAAGTTATCTGGTCAACATCAACTCAGCGTGGCCCAACGTGCGATCCAAGCCATGGCTATCGAGACCCTTTCTGGGATGGAAGACTTCATGAAGGGATCCGATAATCTTCAATCCGTAAGGCACTACCTTCGCTTCTCAATCGTCGTACTGATTCTCTCGTAGTTCGTAACTGATACCAGCCTTGCGTCCTCTGTGGCACACAAACCAGGCAGTAAAACTACGTTGAATCGTTTGAAGGTCGCGGTGCTGGCGTTGGTCCCAACGATACCGAGACCTACGAATTGCAGGATCGATTGGCTAGGCCAGGTAACTCAACCTGAGGAGGATCTTAGGGGAACACAATACGTTGCACTGATGGTCACAGTATATGCACTCGCAAACGCTGCCTCGGCGCTTCCTATCCTGTCTGCCTACCTTCTGCGAGCCTTGTTCATCTCTCTAAAGGATAATGTTCTCGCCTTCTTGGTGGGCGTTTGGTCGTCTCCTCTCAATGATGCAAGCGGGGATACGCGAACTCAGATTCAGCTGGCGGCATTGGCCCACGCCTCTGCATTTCTGATCGCACACGAGGCGGCACAAGAACCTATCGATTTTCAGACCATCTTACCCTCGATCCTAGCAGTGCTTGAGTCCCCCAACCAGTCAGTGAGAGCGGCCGCCGTCCAATGCCTATCGGTCCTCGGGCAATTGGGCCAAGCGGGGCAGCCCAAAACGATCTACGCGATCGATACTGTTTATGGCATTCAGTCAGGTGAATCGGATCAGCAACCTACTGAGAGCACCAAACTCACAAATACCTCTAGACCAGCTGCAGTTCCTTGATTGGGACGACTTCCAGAGATACAACCTGATCCTCGTTGACCAGGGTGGCTACTTAATCAATGACGTCGACTACCTCCCTGCTTTCCACCAACGACACCTCACAAAACACAAGTCCGACTCGAAGAAAGATTCCGGGTGTGTGCAGACCCTTGGTTCGACTGATAATTTCGTTGACAACACCATTAGCTTCAAACACCGAGTGATATGTTACCTTGTCTCCCACGCGGTTGCCTGCCCCTTATCGCAAGTTAGAGCTGGCATCCTGAAGTCTCTCAAAGATGTACCCGATCCATCCAAGGCTTCGATGTTAATTCCGGTGTTAAAACAGTCATTCATGGCCCCTGGAAAGGTCACCATCCCAGTCACCGTAGATCAGGATTATTTTGTGGCTATCGCCCGCGCGTTCGACAAGGGCACCGCAAAAGCATTGAATGACGAGAAAGGGGCACTCTGGGAAATCTTCGTGGAGGTACTACGAGTCTGTTTAACTCAAGGTCGGAACCACGCGGTCTCGGAGTTTTGGCTTTCCTAATGAGCATTTCGACAGGCCCTCAGCACTTCCTAAACAATGTGCTCGAGGGAACGCTGCGGGCCGGGCTCTTCAGAAGGCTCTCATTTGAGCGACAAGTTACGTTGTGCCAATTGCTCTTAGACATTGGGGGTATGACGGAGGCGGTAAATTATCGTATTGGCCATTCGTGCACATGGGCTGACACTGGTATAGGTTACACAATGCAAGAGCATACTTAACCTCGTTCTTGAAGATGAGCCATTATTGCTGTACCTCATTCAAGCCCTGCAGCCCGTCAAGGACGGGGCAGCCGCTCCGGTTACGAAGAAGGCCAGGCTCGATGGGTTAGACCTTCATGGTGGTTTGGTTGTATCGTTGACTGAAGGTCTAATGCAGGCAACAAAGCGAGCCGTCATTCACTGCCGACAAACTCCAGCCCCTAACTCTACTCATCGAAGTTATTGGTGAGGACAAGACGTTCAGTGGGTCCAAGGATTTAGTGATTCGTCTGCTCGAGACGCTTGACAAGGTTGTCCATTGTACTGGAGCTTCTGCGGGCCGGTCAGATATCACATATCTGGAACAATTCTTGATGTCTGTCATCGGCGATTTGGCAGATCGTTTGGTTTGTTTTCCGCTATCCTGAAACACAGCCAGCTGCTCACGCAATCACTGCAGCCATCTGACAGTGTTTCCCCAACCGATATCAAGTTTGATGTGCTCATCCAGATCATACGCCGTGAGTTACTCCTTCCGCAAAGTCTGCTAAATGGTACTCACGCCACCCAAAGTGTCGGACAATCCACAGACTTTCCACCAGGCTCTCCTTCTCATCTCGAGTCTTGCCCACCTGGCCCCAGAGGCCGTCCTCCGAAATGTCATGCCGATCTTCACGTTCATGGGATCTAGTGTCCTGCACCGCGATGACGAATACAGCTTCAAGGTCGTGCAAAAGGCGAGTGCAGACATGGTGTTTCTACTTTAATGTCTGACCCCCCCGAAGACCATCGACAGCATCTTGCCCGTAATGACATCATCCCTTAAATCTAAATACGCAAGCTCCATTGGATTGCACGTTGCCCTGAGGGAATCTTTGTCCATCTTCACCGACGCCGCAAACCATATCCCGCGTCACCGTAGAATCAGGTAAGTGGATCCACACTTGGCGATATTGTTATCTCACCAGACGGGTCTGCTAGCTTCTTCGTGCACCTTACCGAGGTCCTCGGTGGTGACGAGTTCCTTGCGCCCATTTCGATGTTGCTGGTTGAGAAGGTAACCGGGCGTGTGGTCCGGCAGTCCCGACCCGACGCACAAGCTTCGCTATCCATCCCGTTGTCCGTTCTACAACACTATGGAAGTGCTACCCAAGTCCAGGTGCGTTCTTCTTAGTCATCCTCAGGGACTTAGATCAACTATCTTCATCAGACGCTCAACGATATCGTACAAGAGAGTGGGAGGATCTTGGCGCACGCATTCAAGCTGGAAATAATAGAGCCGACGTTCCTCGACCTCACGAGGTGTGTTGTGCTATAAATTCCGCGTACCGAACCCTGACCGACCGTGAACGTGAAGGAATGACGAGGATGGCTCGTCCCTCATTGCTGCGAAGAGACGGTCCCATGCACTCCTCTTGTTTGTGAATTATGCTCTTCAACAAACGAGAACGCCGACAGAGGGT
>Ga0307509_10004569_pt1 | contig 19850 bp, 15 predicted proteins | sample 10_EM_MG_FD_202245 | JGI IMG/M metagenome (GOLD analysis project Ga0307509, IMG submission 202245) | Populus trichocarpa ectomycorrhiza microbial communities from riparian zone in the Pacific Northwest, United States - 10_EM | ecosystem: Host-associated > Plants > Roots > Unclassified | place...
AGGAAGTTGCGCAGCGGAAAGCCAGGATCATAATTCGAGATGTACGTTTCTGGCGTTTTCTCCAATTTCAAGTATTTTTTTATTTTTTTGGAAGCATACAGGTATCCAACTTAGTGATGAGCACGATCATAATCGAGCAGATGATAGGGGGTATGCTCGATCATGATCTGATCGAGGGGACCCGATAATTGAATGATCAATGAAACTGGGGAGCCCAGATCGAGTGATCGATTATGGCCAGTGCTCGAGCATCGTCGGGTATAGTCGATTATTGTCCACTAGGCTCGAGTATGATCGATTGTGTCTATCAGGGATTATATATTCATTCAATATGGATTCTAAGTATTAACCTCTATGTAATAACAAGAACGGAAGATCCCTACCTTATCGTCCATCTAGTGTATCACGGTAATTTTTGGCTGATCAAGAGTCATGAGGGGTATTGAGTAGCTCCCATAGACTAAAAACAATGGGAGTAGTTACATTATGATAAAGTCAGAAGTCAAGATAGTAGTTGAAGAGCTGACAGAGTAAAGTCCAACTGAAAGAATTGGTATCTAGTGTGGGGTAGACACCCTGTATGTAAGTTCATCGCATCACCCAATCAGTAAGATAAGTAGAGTGATCGGTTATGAACCAAGATGTTCGAGTATACTCGGTGATGGTCGAGCATGATCAAGCAGTACCCATGATCGAGCAAATCGATCAGATGATGGATGCTTTGCTTAATCATGAGACCGCAATGATCGAGGTGATCAAGCGGACTATAGTTCGAGCAAAACTCGATCATCATCTGATTGTGCAAATCGCTAATCCCACTCTACCAGTGATTCTACAGAGCTTGGAGGTGATTCGTTCTTCCGAGTTGTTATTTTTGCTGATTGTTTACAGGGACTTTCCCTTTCCTTGCCTGCAACTCCACCCTGCTTTCCAAATTGATGCATTGAGAATAGGTAGTACAGGTCGTCAAGACACATAGATTAAAGGTGTGTTTGGTTAATGTTTCTTTTACTTTATACTCTGCAGGGGAATTTTGCAGTAATTAGTTGAAGGGTTGCCTTTTGGACCGGGTGGCTGAGCTGCCTACTGGGCAGGGTTCCGAATGGTCAGCCGTCGATTGGCTCAGACTAGCTAGACGAGATCAAAGTCTAGTCTAGTCTCATGGGGGAAATTAGACTGACTGGACAGTGGTGATTGTTGAAAATGACTAGACCAGGCTCGGTCAGACTTGACAGACAAGGTGAAAACCGAGTAATAGAAGATGTATCACCCTGTGGCTTATCCGCTTAAAGACAACAGTTAAATCATGAAAACCTCTGCAGAGAAACCAGCTCTGTGAAAGTTCTCTCTCATTCACCCATACTGATGAGCAAACTCCGCTAACCGACAAAACCGTCAAATGTCAGGCAAGTTGGAATGCACATCTCGTCTCGCTTATATAGGGCAGTGAAGATCTGTTGCAACTAACGTCCCCCATGGCGGGCCAAAACACATTGTTACCTGAACCAAACTTATAGAGTGGTATTCAGAAAACCGGTTTAGGCTCTCTACTTATAGACTATTTCATATAACAGTGTGTTTTAGCTTGCTATAGGGTACGTTATCAAGTCTTTTAGTTCACTAATCGAGTAATGCTACATGTAGCGAAACTTGTTTATTAATACAGCTTCCCCACCTTCCGCCCATGCCAGGGGGAATAGGGAGACTAGTCTGGGACTAATTCCAACAAGTCCTGAACTACATTTATTGGTCAGGTCTAGTCACGGACATCAATTCAGACCGACCGACTGGTCATTCCTCCCAGACTTGACCGGTCGGACTATTCGGACCCCTGCTACCGGGGCTACTGTAGCGGGAGCTTGTTGTCCACTGGAGGAAATTTCCAAGAGTCAATTTATGGATAGCCAGCAACAGGAATACGCTTTTCGCCACAGTGCGAATATTTTTACAACAGAATGAGGGGTGCTCCGATTCACTAGTAAAAGACCAGTTGCTTGGGCAGTTTTCTATAGAAACCATTGAAGAATTTTGACTATTCTCTCACTCCCGCGCCCTAGTAACATACTGGAAGTGACATGAAATTCTGAGAGGAAGAAAGAAATTAACATGAGAAGGTGAGCATTTTGTAGTAAGTGTATTAGAAAAGTATTCCTAAGCAATCAGGCGCAGCTCAATGGTGACCTTGAACCCTTGAGCCTTAAGATGTTCAAGAATAAAGGATGCGGGAGTAGCATAGGTAATATCAGTTGAATCAGTAAGGCCAGTACCCCCAGTGAGAAGACCACCAAGGCGTCCACGGCTGTCAACAATACTGGAGCCAGAATCCCCCGGGGCGGAGAAGGGGCCAGACTTGCCATCGTAAGAGTAGATAGCCCATTCCCGAGAGGTCTTGGGGGGGGTATCGTCAAAGTAGTTGCGGATGAAAGAAGAGAAATCATTAGCCCACCCCAATGTGAGCCCAGTAGTGAAGCCTCGCTTCATGACAATAAGAGACCCTTTTCCATCTTGGTCCAACATCGTGGGGCAACATATTTCCTGCTCGGAGATAATACCATCGATTTTTAAGAGACGGTGGAGGGGGTATTTGAAGTTGTGGGAATTGCGGGGGTCGGAGATCATCATGCGAGTGAAATGGTCAGGCGGGATCTCAGTGCCCAGGTCAATTGCGTTCCCCGTAAAGCTACAGCTGTCTATCTTGTTGCTGTCGATCTGGATTAGGGCGTAGTCCTGGGTATATCCTTTCGGACCCACATCAATTGTAATAGGTGGTGCAAAGCGGACAAAGCCAAGGATGCGGTTTTTGATATCAGTCCAATGCTGGACTACATAGTGATAGTGGTTCTGGAAGGCTGCAATTGCTTCCTTGGCCTTAGCCAAATCTCTCTCTTCATGATCACGAAGTTGCAAATCTTGTGGGGCAGCCTCGATACACCTCTCATGGTAGTCCACCATGACCCTCTCGTCTAAGATGGCTTGTTCAATCTGCTTAAGGTAGTTGTTGAAGGCGTTAGGGGCGAAGATGATAACGTTGACACGAGGTGAACTTGTTGATCTACGATCATATGCTGCATTGTTTTCCTGTGGAAACAAGACATGGCGAGCAGTAATAAGATAAAGCTGTCCATTATCATCGGTGACGTAAAAGCCTCCGGTACCTTGCCTGTCTGTTGTTTTGGGGTTGCAGATGAAAAGCCCGAGAGTCGAAGTCAGAGGCTCCAGCAACTCTGCCGTGGGGCAGTGGGAGTTGGCAGGTTTCTGAAGTGAAGGGGTGACGTAGCGGGTGACAATAGACTCGCGTATCTCAACTTCGACATCGAGAATCGCATTGGCAGTAAGGAGACCCTTGCACTCTGCGGCAATAGCGTGACCATGCTCATGAGGGAGGGTGCAAGGCTTGACCCCAATCCAAATTATGACAGGAGCGGTTGGGTCTCCGATGTATCCGATCCTAGCAACATCTGTGCTTGTCCACTGTACCTCGTCGCGCTGCAAAATATTATGAATCTGAAAGGCAAGTCCCTCTTCCCACACTCGCTTCAGTTTGTGATTGCCAACTGTCCTAAGCTCCTTGGGTCGAAGGTAGGCTTCAGGACCAGTAGGCTGCTCCCATGCATTGTTTCCTGTGCGGGCCACAAGTAGTGGCTTGGAATATAACCCATAGTAGTAGTGCTTGGCCTCGATGTCGGAAATTGGGAGGCGGCGAGAAGCTGGAGTGCTATTAAAAGAGGCCATTTGCGTGACTTGCGAGGGAAGTGGAATCGTGGTTGTCTTTCCTTTTACAGAGTTGGGGGTGTGGTGTAGAAACGAAGGAGTAGTGGTCTTTGGTAGAGTTATATCAAAGAAACAGAGGGAGGGAGAAGTGGTGGTGGTGGTAGGATGAGAGGATATGTCCGAGGTAGACAGGAGATGGGAAGCAGTGGAACTAATAAGGGGGCAGATGTCTGAGAAAGAGTCAAGGTACGAAGATGTAGGGCTCTCAGGCGGGGTTAGTTCATCTGTAGGGAAGTCGCTAGCGGCAATGGTAGAGATTGTATTCAACGTGACGACATGCCCAGCCCTACTCTTCTCCTAGAAGAGGGAAATGCGCTTGTGGCCATCGATTGCTAAGAGAACAAGTTTGAATGGCAAACTAAGCATTTTATGGTAAGCTGGGTTTCCTTCCCTATTTCCTTTACCACACAACACCTTGGCCTCTCTCAGAACTGCTTGTTACCGATGGAGGACTATTTAAACCATGAATTCTATCTGGTGGCGGGGCTTTCCTCTCTCTCATGTAGCGGTGATGTGACACACCTCATTAGGTTGATCTCATAAACTTTCAAAACGGTCAAATATATGGCACGGAGTAGCAGCTCGGACTGATAGCGCGCAGATAGCGCGCAACCTGTCCTCTTGGTTCTTTCCTGCTAATCTAGTTATAAGGACAGAAGTATATATGAAATACCAAACCAAGCTGTGATCCTTCTATCGATCACCACACATATCCGACTTCTTTCCTCCATGTTCCGAAACAGAAGCGAAAGAAAGAAAGTTTTAGCGTAGTCACTAGACAGGGGAAATGCATCGCAAAGACTCCCGCTCTCTTGCACCTTTTATCAGTGCCCAACTCTTGTTCTTCCTTCAGCTCCATTTTCCATCATGCATTCCTTTAACAGTCAATGCTCCTTCTTATCCACCAATGGAAACATACTTCCTATGCTTCCTCACTCGAGTATAACATAAGAAACTCTAGCAAGCCAAGCAAAATTAACTGATTTCCAACACTCTACTACTAATCAAACTCTATCTACTCTATCCTCTGCAAACTTCCCATAACCCGACTGAGTCTGAGCAACCAATCCCCTTCCCCCTCCTTTGGCTCCACTTTTCTTAACGACGCTATATCGGGCTAGATATATTACCACGACCACAGCTTCTCCTCATGATTCAGCGCAAGACCCCCTCCCGCGGAGCGCAAACCCTGGTGACACCCCCTCTAGCTTCCCCCACCCGCTATTCCGCGCTCTCCCACTCCGCTCTGCACTCGGCTCCCGGCACTAAACATCCGCTCCTCCACTCTTCTTCCTGTCCTGTTCGTAGCTGTACTCGAAAACTGCCTAGGAAGGCCTCGGCTACGAAGGGCTGAGGCGTGAGGAACCTCCATCTCCGCACAGCTCTATATTGTGCTCAGGGCATGCTCCTGCCAGAGCCAGGCTTAGGCAGCTTCGCCTAGAGTTATCTGAGGAGGACTTTCGTCTTTACGGCGAGCCCCCTTCCCACCTACAGTAAGACTCTCGCCCAGCTGGAGGCTATAAATATCAATTTGGAAGTAGGTCCTGCATGCATTGCCTTGCTCAATTGCAATCTGGGATGGAGGAAATTGGAGAGGGGTGGATTCCCAAGCACATCCGGAATGATCCGATTCCCAGAAGCGGAGGAGGAAGGCTGGCTGGGGGGACTGCGGAAGTTGTGCTTTTTAGGCTCACGGGATTTCCACGCACTGGTGATGCTGTATGGGTGAGATTCTGGGCTGGGTTTTACGGGTGGCCATGCTAAGGCCAGTGTTGCTGAGATTAGAGATTAGGAGGCACTAATGTGAGGAGGTTAAGGAGGTTGTTGATGTGACAGATTGAGAGGGAATTTCGGAAGCCGTTGAATACTGCTCGGCATACTCAGATTGTTCTCATTGTTATAGCAAAAGGTTTCGGATATGCGCTTTTGAATCGATGCATTCAAGTAAAGAAACACCAAATAGTCAGATGGGCTGCACGGAAGCTATGAATAATGGGAGTCTTTGCGAAGTATGCCTTTTCTTTTGTTATCGCGGGAGTGCCTTAGGAAAGGGGGATACCGAAGGAGGCAGAATGATATATCAAGTGGTCAATGGAAGGGCGTTGGGAGAGTTCATTGTTTTATATGCGCTCCTGGTTTTACCTTTGAGTCGTTAGTGATGAAACAAGAATAAGCAAACTTCTTCACAATTCGCGGGGTAGAACGATCGGAGTAGTATTTTTTATCGTACTGTGTCTAAAAGGGGAGACACCCCGATTGGGAGGGCTGGCGAGGTGATTTGCCGCTAAGAGTTTTATAAATCACTTTTTTAATCTCTACTAGATTTTTTGTTGGGAGGGAAGATAACTGCGATTGTGAACTTCGTTCTAAAATTCGCTTCCTCTGAGTTAGATATTAGGTACTTTCGCCGTATACTTACACCCAATGCCGCGTGCTTGGTCTTAAATACTAGTTTTTTCGGCCACTACTAGTCTAGGCACCTTACCTAGTGTACATTTTGTAGGACCGTGTTAGCAATTACGATAATGCACAGTGTTCCGAACCACTTGGGACCCTCAGTGACGGCACGGATAACTGCAAGGAGATGGAACGGGACTGGACCGCAAGACACTGGGGGTAGCCATAAACAGTAGGCATTGAGGATGGCTGCCGGGCCGTGAAGAAAAAATGAAGTCGACAGAGGAAGACAGAAGGAGGCCTCCGGGTAACTGTGAATGATGTATTATGATGCCTTGTATAGTAGCTAACCAAGCAGGGGTTGCCCCCCGAGGAAAAGAAGAAGATTGTTCTACGTTGGATGATTTCGCCCTGGCCTTTGGTCTAAATTCTCATTTACTCGAGTATCATAATTGGGAGCTAATCTACGCAGACAACCTACCTCTTATCATAGCTATGCTGAGCCGTACTCATTTAGCACTATTCTGAGCCCTACACCTCTTCTGAAGCACAGAGTTTTTCATATCACAATTATCCCAATAGGCTAGTGTTTAAAAGTGGACCCTTTACGTTCATCATAATACTTAGATCATAGTTTTCACAATTATTCCTAACTTTGCTCTCTTTAGTTGTTTCACAACTGATCGCTTCTACAACTAGGTGTATCCGCACTTAGTGCGAGTGCTTGAAAACTGTTTAAGGGATAAAAAGCAGGTGAAGTACTCGTACTTGTACCATAGTCGGGAGCACATCTACGCAGACAACCTGGTTTCCATGACCATACTAACAAGTACTTATTTAGCACTATTCTGAGCACTGCACCACTTCTAAAGCATGAAGTTTTTCTTATCACGATTACCCACATAAGCTATCTCAGCAGTGAAGGGGATACCGGTGCGGGTTGTGGAAGTGATTGGGGTGAAGTAACTAAAGAGAGCAAAGTGAAGAATAATTATGACAACTATGATGTAAGTATCATATGATGAACATGAAGGGTGGTACTTAGCTCGAGTGCCTGAAAACGAACGAAGGGATAAAGGCCCAGGACGAAGAGAAGGCCAAGCTTGGGATAGCCGTTATCACGTGGATCTGTCATTCGGAGCGGCCGTTGCAGGTGGATGAGCTTGTCATTTATCTTGGTGGGTTGTCTATCGTTACGAACGAAGGGATGCGTCCCCTAGCCCTACCCCATTTTTTATTGACTTGAGTGCTTTTCTCCGCCGAGCAACCGTTGTACCTCTTAGGATTTCCTCGATGTGGAGAGAGACCAGCAGGAATCTAAGTTTCAATATGTCAGTCATGAGGCAGCTTTGTCCTTAGTCTCGTTCGTACATACGCCTCCGAACTTATTGCGGGAATGCTCTTCATTGTATCTCCCTCCAACTTGCTGCTCATCATATTTGGGATTGTATCCTGCCCGAGATTCTCGTGCAGAAATCTGAAGACTCCAGCTTCCGTAGCCCGTATAAATATAAAGGTGGCTGCTCCACTCAACCCTCTCTACACCTCACTTCGCACATGTGGTCTTTGTTGTTAATCACCGGCGCTCCGCGGACATGCAACCTCTACTGCCACCTGTTGGAATATGCGAGAAGAGTGTCGGAGGAATCACCGGAGTCAGGTGTTCGATCAAAGATGTGAAAAGAGGGGAAAGAGGGGTAAAGTGAGGGGTAAGAGATACAGGAAAGCGGGGAAGTAAAGAGGGGAAAGAGGGGTGAAGCAATGGCGTGAGAAAAGACAGAAATGGTGCGATTATGTTCAGAGACTCCCGGAAGATTTGATATTCATTCATGTATTTAAAGAGACCCCTCCGGCGACAATCTTCAGTAGAGTAGGTCACAAAATAACAAGTCTGTCTTTGATATATTTGTCCCATCTTCGATACGCTTTCCACCCATACAGTGCACACGTTTCATCTATCCATTTTTCACAGTCTTCCAGTCATGAATATACGGGTATTTGGAGATCCTTGCAGAATCTGGCCTAACGATTCAAGAACCACCATTCGATTCTCTGGTACACATTCATCAAGTGCATCAACACATATAAATATGCGCCCCGTGACTGCGATTGCCTGGAACATCTTCAAAATTCCCGAAAATTGGAGTCCTCTGCCCCCGATAGACATTTTCACCTTCAAGTAATCCCGTACCATCGCTTCAGGAATGTTCACTTGTCTGCTAACAAAGTTGTCTCAAAAGGGATCCAAGTGTGTTTACTGGTGACTGCTCATTCCGAGAAGTAAAGTCGAAGTAAATGCACACAACAGTAGGATTTCCCCCAACAGCCTCGTCGCACAGCTTGTGTATAACCAGTGAACTGTTATCGCAACCTGTTAGCAATAGTATTCTTTGATTCCTCGCAACGGTAGATACTCTTACATAATATAGCTCTTTCCCTCCTAGTGATGGGCACGATCATGCTGGATCATAAATTTTTGGTGTGCTCGAGCACGATTTATGCTCGAGCATGTGCTAAATTTTCTGCTCGAGCATGATCGTGCCCATCACTATTCCCTCCCATCACTCTCGGTGCGTTGAGACCGATTGATGGGGTAGCGCCCGGGAGGGAGATGCGCAGCCGACATCCAGGATCGTATTTCGGGATGTACGTTTCTGGCCTGTTCTCCAATTTTAAGCTTTTTTTATATTTTCGGTAAGCATACCGGTATCCCGCTGTGCCAGTGATTCTAAAGAACTTGGAAGGGATTCATTCCTCCGATCTCTATTTTTGGTAATCGTTCACAAGGACTTTCCCTTTTCTTGCAACTCCGCCCGCCTTTCCAAGTTGGTGCATTGAGAATAGGCAGTAGTTGTCGGCAAGGCACTTAGATTAAAGGTGTGTTTGGTTAATGTATCTTTTACTTTATACTCTACAGGAGAACTTACTGTAATTAATTATAGGGTTACCTTTTAGACCAGGTGGCTGAGCTACCTACAGGGGCTACTGTAGCTGGAGCTTGGTGCCCACTGGAGGAAATTTCCAAGAGGCAATTTATGGATAGCCAGCAACTCTAATGCGCTTTTTGTCACTGCTCTACAAATATTTTTACGGCAGAAGAGAATGAGTGGTGCTCTTATTCACTAGCAAAAGACCTGTTGCTTCCGCAGTTTTCCATGGAAACCTGTGAATTTATGCTATTCTCTCACCCCCGCCGCCTAGTAACATACTGGAAGCGACAAGAAATTCTGAGATGAAGAAAGAAATTAAGACGACAAGGTGAGCATTTTGTAGTAAGTATATTAGAAAAGTATGGCTAAGTATTCAGGTGCAGCTCAATGGTGACCTTGAACCCTTGAGCCTTAAGATCTTCAAGAATGAGGGAGGCGGGGGTAGCGTATGTAATATCAGTTGAATCAGTAAGGCCAGCACCCCCAATCAGAAGACCACCAAGACGTCCACGGCTGTCAACAATACTAGAGCCAGAATCCCCCTGGGCAGAGAAGGGGCCCGACTTGCCATCGTAAGAGTAGATGGCCCATTCCCGTGAGGTCTTGGGGGGAGTATCGTCAAAGTAGTTGCGGACGAAAGAACAGAAATCATTAGCCCGCCCTAATGTGAGCCCAGTAGTGAAACCGCGCTTCATGACAATAAGACACTCTTTTCCATCTTGGTACCACATTGTGGGGCAACGCATTTCCTGCTCGGAGATGATACCATGTATTTTTAAGAGACGGTTGAGGGGGTATTTGAAGTTGAGGGAATTGCGGGGGTCTGGGAACATCATTCGAGTGAAACGGTCAGGCGGGATCTCAGTACCCAGGTCAATTGTGTTCCCAGTAAAACTAGAGCGGTCAATCTTGTTGCTGTCGATCTGGATTAGGGCGTAGTCTTGGGTGTATCCTTTCGGACCCTCATGGATTGTAATAGGTGGTGCAAAGCGGACAAAGCCAAGGATGCGGTTTTTGCTATCAGCCCAATATTGGACTACGTAGTCATAGTGCTTCTGAAAGGCTGCAATTGCTTCATTGGCCTCGATCAGATCTCTCTCTGCGCAACCACAAAGTTGCAAATCTTGTGAGGCTGCCTCGATACGCCTCTCGTGGTAGTCAACCATGACCTTCTGGTCTAAGATGGCTTGTTCAATCTGCTTAAGGTAGGTGTTGAAGGCATTAGGGGAGAAGAGGATGACGTCCATACGAGGTGAACTTGTTGATCTAGGATAGTATGCTGCATTGTTGTCCTGTGGAAATAAGACGTGGCGCGCAGTGATCAGATAAAGCTGTCCTTTATCATCGGTGACGTAAAAGCCACCGGTACCCTGCCTGTCTGTCATTTTGGGATTGCAGATGAAGAGCCCAAGAGTCGAGGTCAGAGGTTCCAGCAGCTCAGCTGTGGGGTAGTCGGTGTCGGCTGGTTTCTGGAGTGAAGGGGTGACGTAGCGGGTGACTATCGACTCGCGTATCTCAACTTCGACATCATGAATCGCATTGGCAATAAGGAGGTCCTTGCACTCTGCCGCAATGGCGTGACCAAGCTCACAAGGGAGTGTGCCAGGCTTGACCCCAATCCAAATGATGACAGGGGCGGTAGGCTCTCCGATGTATCCGATCCTAGCAACGTCTGTGCTTGTCCACTGTACCCCGTTGCGCTGCAAAATGTCATGGATCTGAAAGGCAAGTTCCTCTTCCCACACACGCTTCAGGTTGTGGTTGCCAACTGTCCTAAGCTCCTTTGGACGAAGGTAGGCTTCAGGACCAGTAGGCTGCTCCCATGCATCATTTCCTGAGCGCGCCACAAGTACTGGCTTGGAATACAACCCATAGTAGTAGTGCTTGGCCTCAATATCGGAAATAGGGTGGCGGCGAGAAGCCGGAGTGCTATTACCAGAGGCCATGTGGATGACTTGCAAGGGAAGTGGAATTGTTGTTGTCTTTCCAGCGGCAGGGTTGGGGGTGGGGTGTAGAAACGAAGGAGCAGCGGTCTTTGGTAGAGTTATATCGAAGATAGAGAGGGAGGGATAAGTGGTGGTGGTGGTTGGATGGTCGGATATGTGCGAGGTAGACAGGAGATGGGAAGCAGTGGAACTAATATGAGAGCTGATGTCTGAGAGAGTGAAGGTGCGAAGAAGTAGGGCTCTCAGTCGGGGTTAGTTAATCTGTGGGGAAGTCGCTAGCGGCGGCGGTGGGGGTTGAATTCAAGGTGACGACATGCCCAGCCATACTCTTCTCATAGAAGAGGGTAACAAGAAGTTCAGAGAGAGGCCACGGTGTTGTGTGGGTAAAGGAAAATAGGGAAGGAAACACTGGTGGCAGGGCATTCCTTTCTCTCATATCTAGATCAGGCTGGGCCCATAAACTTTCAAAATGGTCAAATATAGGGCACTGAATAGCTCCTCTTCGTTCTTTCCTGTTAATCTAGTCGTAAGGACAGAAATATATATGAAAAGCAAGACCAAGCTCTGATCCTTCTATCGATCGCCGCGCATATCCGCCTTCTTTCCTGCTTGTTCTGAAACAGAAAGAAAAGAAAGAAAAATTAGCGTAATCACTGAATAAAAGAAATGCATCACAAAGACTCCCGCTCTCTTGCATCTTTGATCCAATGCCCCACTCTTGTTCTTCCTTTCTTCCTTCAGCTCCATTTGCCATCATGCGTTCCTTAACAGTCAATGCTCCTTCCCATCCGTCAATGGAAGCATACCTCCTGAGCTTCAGCACTCGCGTATAACAAAAGAAACTATAGCATGCTGAGAAGAATTAACTGATTTCCAACACTCTACTACGGATCAAACACTGCCTGCTCTACCTTCTAAAAACTTCCCATAACCCGGCCGCGTCTGAGCAACCCATCCCCTTCCCCCTCCTTTGCCTCACTCTTTTTAACGAGGGAATATCCGGGCTAGATATACTACCCGGACAACAGCCTCTCCTCATGATGCAGTGCAAGACCCCCATCCCGAGCTAAAGACCCTCGTGACACCCCCTCTCGCTTCCCCCACCCGCTATCCCGCGCTCTCGCACTCCGCTCTGCACTCGTCTCCCCGCACCAAACATGCGCTCAACCACTCTTCTTCCTCTCCTGACCGTAGCTGTACTCGAAAACTGCCCAGGAAGACCTCGGCTACGAAGGGCTGTAGCGTGGAGAACTTCCGCCTCAGCACAACTCTAAATTGTGCTTAGGACGTGCTCCTGCCCGAAGCAGGGCGTAGGCGGCTTCGGTTAGAGTTATCTGAGGAGGAGGTTCGTCTTTACGGCGAGCCCCCTTCCCACCTACAGTAAGACTCTCGCCCAGCTGGAGGCTATAAATATCAATTTGGAAGTAGGTCCTGCATGCGCTGTCTTGTTCAATCGGAATCTGGGATGGAGGGAATTGGAGAGGGTGGATTCCCAAGCACATCCTGGAATTATCACATTCTCAGATGCGGAGGAGGAAGGCTGGCCGGGAGGACTGCGGAAGTTGTGCTTTTTAGGCTGGCGGGATTTCCCCACACTAGTGATGCTGCATGGGTGAGATGCGGGGCTGGGTTTTACGGGTGGCCATGCTAAGGCCAGTGTTGCTGAGATTAGGAGGCCCTAAGGTGAGGAGGTTGAGGAGGTTGTTGATGAGCCAGATTGAGAGGGGATGTTGGAAGCCGTTGAATGCTGCTTGGCATACTCACATTGATCTTATTGTTATAGCAAAAGGTTTCGGAGATGGGTTTTTGAATCGATGCATTGACGTAAAGAAACACCAAAGAGTCAAATGGGCTGCAAGGAAGTTATGGATAATGGGAGACTCCGATGCATGCATTTCCTTTTGTTATCGCGGTAGTGCGTCAGGAAAGAGGGACACGGAACGAGGCAGAATGATATATCAAGTGGTCAATGGAAGGGCTTTGGAATAGTTCATTGTGCTTTATATACGCTCCTGTTTTTACCGTTTGAATCGTTAGTGATGGGACAAAAATAAGCAAATTTCTTCACAATTCGCGAGGTAGTACGATCGGAGTAGTATTTTTATCGTACTGTATCTAAAAGGGGAGACACCCCGATTGGGAGGGTTGGCGAGGTTATTTGCCGCTAAGAGTTTTATAAATCACTTTTTTGATCTCGACTATTGGGAGGGAAGTGCGATCGTGAGCTTCGTTCAAAAATCCGCTTCCAGTGAGTTAGATATAGCGCACTTTCACCAGATACACACAATGCCGCCTGCTTGGTCATAAATAGTAGTAGTCTCGGCCACACTAGTATATCGTGACGCCTTACCTCGTCTACATTTGCGGGATCGTATCAGCAATTACGATAATGCCCAGTGTTCCGAACCACTCAAAGCCCTCAGTGACTGCATAGATAACAGCAAGGAAATGGGGGGGGGGACCGCAAGACACTGGGGGTAGTTATAAACGGTAGGTATTGGGGAGGGATGCCGGGGGGGACAAAAAATAAAGGGGACGGCGGCAGACAGAGGGGGACCTCAGGAAAAACTGTGAATGATAAGGAAAGAGGAGGCTGTTTCAGGTCAGATGGTTTTTCGCCCTCGCCTCTGATCTAGGTTCTGATTTAAGTAACGCTATATCTCAAAACTGCCTACCAGACCTTCGAAATCGGCTCGGCTCGGCGATAATATAACCCAAGTCGTAGAATGCATACAATCCTGCACCAAGAAAGGTTCAGTGTTTGGAGATGAAAGGATAGCTCTTGAAAGAAGATTGAAGGTATACTTGGTGCCTTGAAGCTGCTTGCCGGCTGCTCCCAGTCGTGAAAAAAATTAAGGCTTTTGTGGTTTTGGTAAAGGCTTCGGGTTCGTTTGCTCATTAGAAATGTATGCTTGTTTACTCCTCATTTTTACCCCCAAGAAACGCGGTTTGTAAGATGATAAAGTATGACGGATATGAAATCCTTGGCTTGGCTTAAAGCCCCAAGCCCCCCGTCTGGGATGGTGGGACTCAGATAGTCTCCCTGCGGGGCCGTTTGTCTACGGAGGTACAGCGCCTAAGTTTTGTATGTTCCACAAGCGAGGTTTGCTGCTCTTACACCCTGTTGAACATGCAAAACTTAGGAGCTGTACCTCCGTAAGATGTCCTACTATACATAGGTTCATCCTGAGCCATCTACAAAGCAGAAGAGCTCGGCTGGAAGGTTTGAAGCAATCACATTATAAGCAGCGCGATGTTATACGGAGGCATGGTTACTACCATTACGGGAATAATAATTCAAGGTTGGGGAGTGAAGAACGATACTACCGGGGGGAGTAATGCGGTAAGAAAATATGCACATCATGATAACTTACGCAATCTAGCACTGCTAAGACCCTAAGAGTATGTTCGTAGTCTTATGTTATTACTTTATATGAACCTTTCACCAGGCCAAATTAGAAATCTGGGATAGATGTGCTCACCCTAAGTTCGCATATCGATTCCTAATTCGTCATGACTCCTCTTCATGGAATAAATCACTGTAGACATTAGTTTTCTCACCGCAAACCCAGAGTCTCCATTCTAGTTCCCCACACTCCCTTCAAATTCCAAGCTCCTTTCTAACAATCAGATTTATTAATTTGGCTGGGGGGACACACTGCTATTATCAAGTAGTATTTGAATCAAACTCCGAAGGGGGTACTTTTCCACACACCCCAGCAACCCACTTGGGACTGGCTTCTGGACATCCTGTTCTTCAGGGGGGCCCAAAATAAACAAAATGCTACTTCACACTCTCCCACTCGACTGTAATAGTGTATGTATTTTTAGATATATTGTCTTCCGTGATCCACAAGCAAGAATCTTTGTCCCATATGCTACTTTCTACTTTATTACTTAATATCGGAGCAGGTTTGGCTGGGTCTTGGTTATTCGGTGGCGGCCATTTCGGATAAGTTGAAAATTATTGTACCCTTCAGGATCATAGGCTTATTCTATGCAGTCTCAGTAGTAGCCATCGAAAGTACTACCCTTTTTCTCCCCTCATATCTGGGTTTATCTGACATATATTAACTAACGAATTCGCTTTATTTATTGAATTCTTTTTTAAAAAAAAAAACACGCGACCATTCCACCCTACATCCGTTGTCTTCTACCACGAGTGGCCATGTGGGCTAGAGATCAAGGCAGACAAAAAATGGAATCATCCAACAAAGACATGGTAACCTATCTTGTCAAGTAGCCAAGTTTCTAGGACGGGCCCAACCAGGAACAATCTTACAGGCCAATCCTGGAAACACGAACGGTCTGACTTATCATACACTGCCATGGGCACTTAATTAGTTGTACCAGTTGAAACCACCAATTTGCATAAGCAAGTTTAACTAGAATTTCTTATCATCAACGCTACAACTATGGGAACATTTTCTACAATATTTGCCTATCATATATGAGGGTTAAGTAGTAAAATTACTGTATAATGAGCTTATTTTGACCATTGCCTGACTTTCATGTTTAGTTTTCTACCCTTTCTCCCTTCTTTCCTTCACTTAACTTAGCGGGCTTGTGTATATATCGTGCCTTAAGAAAATTAACCGTACACCCAGGATCAGTGGCAATGCAACCCTTTTCATGACCCTATCCCCTAAACACAACTTAAAGAAATTCCTCTAGAACAACCATAACTAAACTATTAGATATAATTACTATCTTTGAGGAAATATTGCCTCACATTTTTCACAATTATACTACAAAACTTAATTTCTCTGAATACATATCTGAGTTTACTAGGAGGAAAATCTTTAGGTTACACAAAGCTTAGAGCCAGTATTACAAAAATTCTTACCTTCTTGACATTTATCTTAAAACTGTTAGAAGTATAATTTCCAAGTGAGATTAGAGGGATAAGTAGAGAGAGTATAGAGGAACATCTCCTAAAAAAAACCAGATCTCAGGCTAATAGTATCATAGAGAAACCTCTCAAAGGCTATAAAACAAGAATTTTTGCCAAGTTTGAAAAAACTGCTCTTAATATTTCTATACTCATAAGGACAACAATACTTGCATAAAATGATTTTAAATTTTTGTCAGTATAAGTAGGTAAGTTAGATAGTATTCCGCCTTATTAAAAACCAGAAAAAAAATAGGAATGCATAGATGTTAGACAAAAAAGAGAACATAAAGGAAGACAAGATCCATGGGGGTAATAACTGTAATAACAAGAGGAGATAAGAAAATGAAGTCAGTATTTTAATATCCTATAGAGTACCAGCTTTATACTAGTGTCCAGAGGTGTTTCACATGAAGGGTAGTATCAATATAGTTCAAAAGATGCATGAGCAGGGAATTACTTATTATTGAAACCCTTTTGATACAAATATTTTTCATACTCTAACAGCATCAATTATAAACACAATAGAGGCAGTGACCAACTCTAATAAATGTCAATTCCAATTGTAATTTTTCCAATATAGTTTACTATTTTATTAAATTTTTATTGTTGTGATAAAAATGGTAGAATTGGTGGATGATGTGGTTACCATGGGTTAAGTTTTTCCAGGTGCTGGGTGTACGGTTAATTTTGTTAAGGTACGATACCCAAGTCGGGTTGGGTTCTCTCTTTTTAGGCATAGGCTATATCAAAATTAGACTATGTTCGGTAGAGAGTGTATTGGGATTCTTATTCTTTCTACCTGTCCGAACGTGTCCATATATACACAACCTTGACTTGACAGAAAGAACTCTTTGTCTGCAATACCTTCCACCATTTTCTTCTATCTTCACTCTATCCACCCATCTTCAAAGTTTCCCGAAACTTCTATTCCCTGATTTCATCCCTTGCCTTTCGTCCTCTTATACTGTTGTTCCCATCCTCTGCAAACCTTCACAGTCCTGATCAATCTGTTTCCTAACTATTCTAGTATGATACTGGCACGTTCCAACTCCCAGTAAACCTTAATCCCTAACCTCCTAAATTCACTAGTACCTAATCCTAAAACATCCCAAACGTTCCGCCTTTTAGCTAAAGTCACAAGCAAACATACCATCACTCTTCTGATACCATACTAACTAACCGTGCAACCGCTATCAAACTCAATCCCTCTCAGCCATGTCCCATTAGCGTTCCAACTAACTCCCAGGTATGCAATCTTCGTGAATTTTCAACAAGCTAATGTCAACTACCGGGAAGTGTCACAGCACCGGGATGTGTCACACATGGCAACCATGATAATCCTAACTAAAAAATGTAACAACTCAATCAATTCTTAACCAAATTGGAACATACCAGATGATATGAATTGAGATATGATAGGAGAGCTAGTTCATGCCTGAAAAGTCAAAAAATAATATCCCCTGCTGAGTAACATCAGAAGAAAGTGCAAAAAAGTACTTAAAACTACAAGAAAGAAGAAGGAATATACTAGGATACAGAAGGATGCAGAACTATTTCCAAAGTGAATGTAGGCAATCTTGTATTGGTAGAACACATATAGGAAATAATTTTTGGCAGTTATTAAAGTCAGAAATGGACTGAAATAGTCAGTCAAAGGGTTAATTTAATGATAAAACTAGAGAAAGGCTAGCAAGACTCTCAGATGTTGAGGGGGATAGCTCAGAAGATGAGAAGAGAAATAAAGGTGTGACTCAAGGTCAGAGCACTCAGGATATCACAATCGAGCTAGATTTGTTATATTTTAGTAGCATTTAAGCTGTTCTTATATTTTTAACAGATTACAATATAGTAAGTTCTCTTACAGGCCTTATAATAGGAAATGGTCTATATGTTGGGAATTATATAATCATAGTTAGGTAATGCTTATTTACTATTCTAGTCAAAGAAATATTCATTTGTAGTTGATTTATTGCTCCTAGTTCAGAACTGAAAGGTCTACTCAAATTATAATTCAAAAGGCATTCAATTATAAAAGATAATCTGCTATTTAATGACTCAAGCCTTTCCAATAGTACTATGCCTTTTACTATTTATATTGTAGTAGAAATTTATAACTCTCAAAAGTTCAGCTAATATGTAATGTCAAACCATTTACTCTTTCTTACTAATTTACCTATTTTTTCAAACTTCATACATACTTTCTTTGATTTATCATATCTTAACAATTCTATATTCAAGCTTGAACAGCAAGTACCAACCTTGATCCTGTTTCTATTATGATACTCTTTACTTCTATATCAATTCTAGAATAAAGCAATATACACTAATATGTAATTTGGTTAAAATTAGCAACAGAGTAAATTGTGAAAAACTGTGAGACAATATTGTAAAATGAGCAACTATAGAAGTGTTTCTTTTGTCTATAGATTAGGAATATATGACCTGGTCATAAGCAAGTAATTTATAGTGAATAGTCAACTAGAACTTGTGAGATCTGCAATAGAACTGGTGTAATGACCCTACGATAGGTGGCTACAATGACTATCACCTTAGCCCAAATGGTATACCAAGTGGTAACCAGAGGTGGTATGGTCTGGTATACTTAGTATACAAATAGCTGGTTAACCTAGGACGAGGCCTAGGACATAGCAGAGTACCCTTGGGTTCTCTACAAGGCAGGGTAACCTTTCGGGAGTAAGTTCGCATAAAGTCAAGGAATTTCGGGGAACCTTACACAGACCTCCAAGACAAGATTTGGGGTTGACGGACGGACTGCCGAAGCGGTTAAAAGCATAAGTAGGCAAAGTTACCGTATCTTGGGAATTTGACCTTTATGCCAATGGACCCCAGTTACCCGACTGTGGAGTCCAAGTTACCCTACCTTCACCAGCAAAGTCATCCTAGAACTTAGAGGTCGATTGCACCACATTCTATGGGCTCTTAGATGTTCCTGGGCGCACACGCATCTGCGAGGACAAGCCCCATGCCAGAGTAATGGTGGTGCGAACATGCTATTGAACTTGGGAGGGTTTAGCTAACACCCCCCCTCTGGCCCCAGCGTTGGGACTGATAGCTGGAATCCCATAGTTGTTAGGGTATGATAGTTAGTTTGGGGTACGACCGGTTTAGGGTCGTGACTGCCACTTGGGGGTTTTTCTTGTTGTGTGGGTTTTTCCTGTTTTGTGTGTTTGTGCGCTCTCTTCTGTATTTAGTCTGAGCTACCAGTAGAGAGCTTCCTGTATCGTACATCGAACATCCACATCGTTATCATCACATACCAGAACCACCACCTACGTGCTTTTCACCGTGCTTCGCGCCGTTACCTACGCTACCCCAGTTGTCATTGGGTTGTGAGCGAGCTGCCATCAGAGTGTCGCTATCAGGTTATGAGCCTGGCCTAACAAGTCCGGAAAAAGCTAGGAAAATTTTTCTGCCTGTTGAGGAGAAAGATTTTCACGGAAGACGATCAAACAAATCCATCCATCCATCCATCCATCCATCTACCCAATGAAGCGGTGTATTGCCGGCGAGTCTATCACACGTACCTAGTCAACGGACGCTGTTTTTCGCGGAATATAAGATGACCGAACAAGAAGGTTCAGTATCTCTGATGGGATCAGGCTTTCCGAAGCTTGATCGAACGAATTATCGCATCTGGTCCATGCGAATGACAGATGAGCTCCAACGGGAGGGATTGTGGGATTTGACGATCGGTGATGAAGAGATTGTGAACCGGCCTGACTCCACCATACTCGTTCTACCTCGAGAGTACCAGACTGCCTTGGGCCGATACCAAGCGCAGAGGAGGAGGATTCAGAAGGCTGTTGGAACTCTTCGCCTGGGTATGACAGACGCCATCGCTGTTTCCTACTACAACGAAGTATGGATAACACCAGGGAAGATTTGGAAAGA
>Ga0307509_10004570_pt1 | contig 19849 bp, 14 predicted proteins | sample 10_EM_MG_FD_202245 | JGI IMG/M metagenome (GOLD analysis project Ga0307509, IMG submission 202245) | Populus trichocarpa ectomycorrhiza microbial communities from riparian zone in the Pacific Northwest, United States - 10_EM | ecosystem: Host-associated > Plants > Roots > Unclassified | place...
CGGCGATGGGCGCGATCTCGGCCGCCGCGCCGATCGCCCTGTTCAGCTACATCGGCCTGGAGGCCGCCTCGGTGGTCGCCGGCCGCGTCCGCGAGCCGGGCCGCAACGTGCCACGTGCCACCGTCTACGGCACCCTCGCCTGCGCCGTCATCTACATCCTGGGCACCCTCGCCGTCTTCGGCACCGTCTCGCACGGCCGACTCGGCGCCTCCACCGCCCCGTTCACCGACGCCGCCAACAACATCCTCGGCGGCACCTGGGCCGGGAACACGGTTGCCGTCGCCGCGATCGTCTCCGGTATCGGCGCCCTGAACGGCTGGACCATGCTCTGCGCCGAGATGCCGTACGCCGCCGCCCGCGACGGACTCTTCCCCGGCGCCTTCGCCAGGCTGCGCGGCGAGAGCGGCGTCCCCGTCTTCGGCATCGTCGCCTCGACGGTCCTCGCCTCGCTGATCACCGTGTTCAGCTACACCCGCTTCGAGGACGTCTTCACCAAGATCGTGCTGCTGAGCGTGCTGACGGCCGTGATCCCGTACCTGTTCTCCGCCGCTGCCCAGCTGTACTGGCTGGTGGTGCGCGGACGCGAGAGCATCGCCGGCCGACGGCTGGCGCGCGACATCACGGTCTCCGGCCTGGCGATGGTCTTCTCGTACTGGGCGATCCAGGGCAGCGGCTACCAGACCGTGTACTACGGCCTGTTCGTCCTGCTGCTCGGCATCCCCGTGTATGTGTGGCTGAAGCGGGGCCAGGGTGTCTACGGCGAGGAGCCGACCCCCGCGCCCGTCGGCAAGGGCAGGCCCCCCGAGATCGCCGCCCCGCCGGTCAAGCGGATCTCCCGCGCACTTCCCACCAGCCGCGCCGGGGCCTACCTGAGGAACCGCCGCCGCGACCGCGGCTGACCGCGCCCCGAGTCAGGCCTCCATCCGTACGATCACAGGAGCAGCCCCGCCATGAACGCCACCGCCTTCCACGTCGACTCCGAGGTCGGCCGCCTCCGCCAGGTGATCCTGCACCGCCCCGGCCTGGAGCTCTCCCGGCTGACCCCGCGCAACGTCGACGCGCTGCTCTTCGACGACATCCTGTGGGCCAAGCGCGCCCGCGAGGAACACGACGCCTTCGCCCAGGTCCTGCGCGACCACGGAGCCCGCGTCCACTACTTCGCCGACCTGCTCGCCCAGACCCTCGCCGACCCAGAGGCCCGCGACTGGCTGCTGGAGCGGGTCGTCACCCCGGCCACCGTCGGCCCGGCACTCATGGACCCCCTGCGCGAGCTGTGCGCCGACCTCGACGGAGAGACACTCGCCGGCCACCTCATCGGCGGCATCCTCAAAAGCGACCTGACGCTCCCCACCCCGCACAGCCTGGTCTGGAACACCCTCCACGCCGAGGACTTCGCACTCACGCCGCTCCCCAACCACCTCTTCCCGCGCGACAACTCCTGCTGGATGTACGACCGCCTGTCGGTCAACCCGATGGCCAAGCTCGCCCGGCGCCGCGAAAGCCTGCACGCCGAGGCCATCTACCGCTTCCACCCGATGTTCGCCGGGACCGTCACCACACCGCTCCTCGACGGCGCGGTCGGCACCCTGGAGGGCGGCGACGTCCACGTCCTCGGCAACGGTGCCGTCATGGTCGGCATGGGGGAGCGCACCACCGCCCAGGCCGTGGAGAACCTGGCCTCCCGGCTCTTCGCCACCGGCACCGCGAACCGACTGATCGCCGTCCAACTCCCCGCCGCCCGGGCCTACATGCACCTCGACACCGTGCTCACCATGGTCGACCGCGACGCCTTCACCATCTACCCGGGCCTCGCGGACTCCCTGCGCTCGTGGACGCTCACGCCCAGCGACGCCCGTGAGACCGGCTTCGAGGTGACCCCGGACTCCGACCTGGCCGGTGCTTTGGCCGAGGCCCTGGACCTGGACAAGGTCCGGATGCTGTCCGCGCCGCAGGACATCCGCAGCGCCGAGCGCGAGCAGTGGGACGACGGCAGCAACTTCCTCGCCCTCGCGCCCGGTGTCGTCGTCGGCTACGAGCGCAACGTCACCACCAACACCTACCTCCGCAAGCAGGGCATCGAGATCGTCACCATCGCCGGCGCCGAACTCGGCCGCGGCCGGGGCGGACCGCGCTGCATGAGCTGCCCCATCGAACGTGACCCGGCCGCCTGACCCGAGAACGAGGGACTTCACCATGACTGCCGACCTGCGAGGCCGCTCCTACCTGAGTGAACTCGACTACACCGCCCGCGAGATCCACCACCTCCTCGACCTGGCCGCCGACCTCAAGGCGGCCAAGCGTGCCGGCACCGAACAACCCCGGCTGACCGGCAAGAACCTCGCGCTCGTCTTCGAGAAGACCTCCACCCGCACCCGCTGCGCCTTCGAGGTCGCCGCCGCCGACCAGGGCGCCCACACCACCTACCTCGGCCCCGGCGACACCCACGTCGGCAGCAAGGAGTCCATCGCCGACACCGCCCGGGTGCTGGGCCGGATGTTCGACGGCATCGAGTACCGCGGCTCCGACCAGTCGATCGTCACCGAACTCGCCGCCCGCTCCGGGGTCCCCGTCTACAACGGACTGACCGACACCGCGCACCCCACCCAGAGCCTGTGCGACGTCCTGACCATGGACGAGCACAGCCCCAAACCTCTGCCGGACATCAGCTACTGCTACCTCGGCGACGCCCGCAACAACATGGGCAACTCGCTGCTGTCGATGGGCGCCCTGCTCGGCATGGACGTACGGATCGCCGCGCCCCGCGCGCTGTGGCCGGCGGCAGAACTGGTTGCCAAATGCCGGGAGTTGGGCGAGCGCAGCGGCGCCCGGATCACTCTCATCGAGGATATCGACACCGCCGTACAAGGGGCCGACTTCCTGCACACCGACGTGTGGGTCTCCATGGGCGAACCGGCCGACTCCTGGCGGAAGCGGATCGAACTGCTCCTCCCGTACCAGGTGAACGACAAGACGCTGGCCGCCACCGGAAACCCGGACGTGAAGTTCATGCACTGTCTGCCGGCTCTGCACGACCGTCGCACCCACCTCGGCCAGGACCTCTTCGACACCTATGGTCTGGACGGCCTGGAGGTCACCGACGACGTCTTCTCGTCCCCCGCCTCGATCGTCTTCGACCAGGCGGAGAACCGACTGCACACCATCAAGGCCGTACTCGTCGCCACCCTGGAGGACTGAGCCATGCGCATCGTCATCGCCCTCGGCGGCAACGCCCTTCTGCACCGCGGCGAACGCCCGGACGCCGCCGTCCAGTTGGCGAACATCGACCGGGTGACCACCGCGATCGCCGCTCTGGCCACCGAGCACGAGATCGTCATCACCCACGGCAACGGCCCCCAGATCGGCCTCCTCGCCATGGAGAGCGCCGCCGATCCCGCCCTCAGCGCTCCCTATCCGCTCGATCTGCTCGGTGCCCAGACCCAGGGCATGATCGGCTCCCTGCTGGCGCGCACCCTGCACGACGCCCTGCCCGGCCGTCGTATCGCCGCCCTGGTCACCCACACCCTCGTGCGGGCCGACGATCCGGCCTTCGAGCACCCCACGAAGTTCGTCGGTCAGGTGTACTCCCACGACGTCGCGTCTGCGCTCGCCCGCCGACGAGGCTGGCACGTCGGCGCCGACAGCACCGGCTGGCGCCGCGTCGTCCCCTCCCCGGCGCCCGAACGGATCCTGGAGACGGACACGATCCACGACCTGCTGGGCTGCGGCACGCTCGTCATCTGCGCGGGCGGCGGAGGCGTCCCCGTCACCGCGGACTACGACACCGGCGCCCTGACCGGGGCGGAAGCCGTCGTCGACAAGGACCTCACGGCCGCCCTGCTTGCCGAGCACCTGAAGGCCGACTTCCTGCTCATCCTCACCGACGTGCCCTGCGTCTACACCGGCTACGGCACCCCCGACCAGCAGCCCGTCCTCGGCGCCACCCCCGCCGACCTGCGCCGGGGCGGCTTCCCCGCGGGCTCGATGGGGCCCAAGACCGAAGCCGCCGCCCGGTTCGTCGAACGCACCGGCGGGCTGGCCGCGATAGGGGCCCTGGACGCGGCGTACGAGATCGTCCATGGCAGGTCGGGCACCCTCGTCCGCCCCGACCTGCCCGTCGTATGAGCGTGTCAGGACCGGTGAGGGCCGTTCGGCCCTCACCGGGGGTCGGACGGCCGGGATCAGGGCCCTGACCGGCCCTCTCATCGGCCGACGTATCCCACGAGTATCGGTAGTGAGCTATTCCAGTGCGAAGTGAGGGAGAGAACCGGCGATGACCATCACAGCGGCGGCCGGAACACCTGCGTCCGAGGCATGGCGCGGCTTCGCCGGCACCGCCTGGCGCGAACGCGTCGACGTGCGCGACTTCATCCAGGCCAACTACACCCCGTACGAAGGCGACGCGACCTTCCTCACCGGTCCCACCGACCGCACGCGCGCCGTCTGGGAGAAGGTCAGCGCCCTGTTCCCCGAGGAGCGCAGCCGGGGCATCCTCGACGTCGACACCCACACCCCCTCCACGATCACCTCGCACGCACCCGGATACATCGACCGCGAACGGGAGTTGATCGTCGGCCTGCAGACCGATGCCCCGCTCAAGCGCGCGATCATGCCCAACGGCGGCCTGCGCATGGTCGAGAACAGCCTGAAGGCCTACGGCTACGAGTCCGACCCCTTCGTCTCGCGCGTCTTCGGCACCTACCGCAAGACCCACAACGACGGCGTCTTCGACGCGTACACCCCCGAAATGCGCGCCGCCCGCAAGGCGGGCATCATCACCGGACTGCCCGACGCCTACGGCCGTGGCCGGATCATCGGCGACTACCGGCGCGTGGCGCTGTACGGGACGGACCGCCTGATCGAGGCCAAGAAGGCCGAGCGGGCGCTCCTCGACACCTGTGCGTCCAGCATCGAGGTCATCCGGGACCGGGAGGAACTCGCGGAACAGACAAGGGCGTTGGGCGAGCTGACGCGGATGGCGGCCACATACGGCTGCGACGTCTCGCGCCCCGCCGCCACCGCCCACGAGGCCGTGCAGTGGCTCTACCTCGCCTACCTGGCCGCGGTGAAGGAGCAGAACGGCGCCGCGATGTCGCTCGGCCGCACCTCCACCTTCCTGGACGTCTATCTCCAACGGGACCTGGAAGAAGGCGTGTTGGACGAGTCGCGCGCCCAGGAACTGATCGACGACTTCGTGATCAAGCTGCGGATCGTACGGTTCCTGCGCACCCCCGAGTACGACGCCCTGTTCTCCGGCGACCCGACCTGGGTGACGGAGTCCATCGGCGGCATGGGCGAGGACGGCCGCACCCTGGTCACCCGCACCTCCTTCCGCTTCCTGCAGACCCTCTACAACCTTGGCCCCGCCCCCGAACCCAACCTGACGGTTCTGTGGTCGCCCCAACTGCCCTGCGCCTTCAAGGAGTTCTGCGCCCAGGTCTCGATCGACACCAGTGCCGTCCAGTACGAGTCGGACGAGCTGCTGCGCCCGTGCAGCGGCGACGACACCGCGATCGCCTGCTGTGTCTCGGCGATGCAGGTCGGCAGGCAGATGCAGTTCTTCGGCGCCCGGGTCAACCTCGCGAAGGCCCTGCTGTACGCGGTCAACGGCGGCCGGGACGAGATGACCGGCGAGCAGATCGCGTCGCCGACGTCCCCGCTGACCGGCGAGTACCTGGACTACGAGGAACTGTCCAAGGCCTACGACCACGTCCTGGACTGGCTGGCCCGGACCTACGTCAACGCGCTCAACGTCATCCACTACATGCACGACAAGTACGCCTACGAGCGCATCGAGATGGCGCTGCACGACTATCCCGTGCACCGCTTCATGGCCTGCGGCATCGCCGGTCTGTCGGTCGCCGCCGACAGCCTGTCCGCCGTCAAGTACGCCCGGGTGAAGGTGTTCCGGGACGCCAGCGGCCTCGCCGTCGACTTCCGCACCGAGGGCGACTTCCCGGCCTACGGCAACAACGACGACCGCGCCGACAGCATCGCTGTGGGACTGGTGGAGTCCTTCATGGAGAAGGTGCGTCAGTACCCCACCTACCGGGGTGCCGAACACACGCAGTCGGTGCTGACGATCACCTCGAACGTCGTCTACGGCAAGCACACCGGCAACACCCCGGACGGCCGCCAGGCCGGGCAGCCGTTCGCGCCCGGCGCCAACCCGATGAACGGCCGCGACCGGCACGGGGTCGCCGCCTCAGCCCTCTCGGTCGCGAAGCTGCCGTACGAACAGGCCCGGGACGGCATCTCGTTGACGACGACGATCACGCCCGAGGGGCTGGGGCACGCGCCCGACGAGCGTGCCGCGCATCTGGTGGGCATCCTCGATGCCTACATGTCGGCCGGCGGCTTCCACATGAACGTGAACGTCCTCGACCGCGCGACGCTGGAGGACGCGATGGAACACCCGGAGAACTACCCGGACTTGACCATCCGCGTGTCCGGCTACGCGGTCAACTTCGTCCGGCTGACCCGTGAGCAGCAGCTCGACGTGATCAGCCGTACCTTCCACGGAACGCTGTGAGCACGGTGCGTACCGCGACCACCGGCCGGATCCACTCCTGGGACCTGTCCACCGGCGTGGACGGTCCCGGGACCCGGTTCGTGCTCTTCGTCTCCGGCTGTCCGCTGCGCTGCCTGTACTGCGCCAACCCCGACACCTGGCACATGCGCGACGGCCAGGAGATGAGCGTCGACGCGGTGATGGCGGAGATCGGGAAGTTCCAAGGCTTCGTCACCACGGCCGGCGGCGGGGTCACCCTCACCGGCGGCGAGCCGCTGCTCCAGCCCGTGTTCACCGCGGAAGTCCTGCGCCGCTGCAAGGAAGCCGGCCTGCACACCGCGCTCGACACCTCCGGCTTCCTCGGCACCCGCGCCACCGACGAACTCCTCGCCGACACCGACCTGGTGCTCCTGGACATCAAGTCCTTCGACGTCAACACCTACCGGAAACTGACCGGCGGCGAACTCGCCCCCACCCTGAACTTCGCGACAAGGCTGGAGCGGCTCGGCATCCCGATGTGGATCCGGTACGTCCTGGTCCCCGGCTGGACCGACGACCTGGAGTCCGTGGACGCCCTGGCCGCCTTCGTGGCCGGACTCGGCGCGGTCGAGCGGGTCGACGTACTGCCCTTCCACAAACTCGGCGCCGCGAAGTACGAAGCTCTCGGCGTCCCCTTCCCGTTGCTCGACAATCCGGTTCCCGACCCCGAGCTGATCGAGAACGTTCGCGAGTGCTTTGCGAGGCATGGGGTCCAGGCTTACTGAGCGCTGAGCCACATCCGACAGCGGATCACTTCAACCGGCAGCCGGATTGCCCCGCACGGGTCGAACCGGCCCTCGCCAGCCATTTGGAATGGTCAACTCGCCATCTTGCGGGAACGAGATCTCGACGCGCTCAGCACGGCCTGCACGGCGTCTGCGTGTTGCTGGGACAGGACGTCGCCGTGGGCGGAAGAGCCGAGATTGGAGGATCCGAATCGAGATCGAGAATATTGGGCGGAGCGAGTACGGCACTGGCCGGCAGCGAGAAGGCAGGGTCGCCTGGGTAGGAAGGGGACGCCACCTACACCTGGCGGGTCATCCACACAATTCACCTCCCCGCCACGGGAGTCGGCCGGTGAGGGCGGACACGCGGTCGATTGCCGTGCGGCGAGCGTGAGTTGAGCGAATGTGCCGAAGCCCGGCGCACGCGGAAAGTGCCTTCCTGCTGAGGCGACCTAGAGGTCGGACCAGGACGGGAAGACGGCTGCCTGTCCGTGGCGGGTTCCCTGGGAGTCGATCAGGTCCCACATCGTCACGTCCGTTATCCAGAACCTGCGGCCGGACTTGGCGATGCGGACCCCGCGGTAACCGGTGGCGTAGCCGTCACGCGTGACCGACCGTATGAAGGCGTCCCGGTTCGGCTGGGCGTCGGGCGCGGCGGACAGGCGGGAGGGGAGGGCGACGAACTCGTCCCAGGTGTACTCGAAGCATCTCTGGGCGGTCCGGTTGGCGTAGATGAAGGTCGGGTCGTCCGTCGTGTCGTGGGCGAGTAGGCCGAAGGGCGCGTCCTCGTAGAGCCATTCGGCCGCCGCGTCCGCGGAGGTGAGGGGCGGCGGGCCCAACTCCTTTCCCGTCAGGCGGTGGTGGCTGTCGAGGAGGAGGGCGCAGAACTGTCGGCTGAGGGGCTGGAGGGTTGTCACGGTGCTCGCTCCGTTACGCGACGAAGACGTCGGTCTCGGAGGTGAGGGCGGTGGTTTCCATACCGGATTCGCTCCTGAAGTGTGTGGCGTACAAGGGGAGTCGCCTGTCTGGCCGACACCGGGTGCGGCCAGGTTAGGTCCAGTGTTGCCGGTGTGACGCACGAGTCGGTGACCGACTCGGCTTCCCCGTTCCGTCCACGGTCTTCGAGGGCGTCCGATCCGACAGGTTCCGGGTGATTCCGGGATGTGCTGCTCGCGGACGCGGACGCGGACGCAGTCGCCGGCGACACCAGGCTGTCGGCGACCATGAAGGGTCCTTGGCGGTGCCGACGCCACCGGGCACCGTCGACGTCTCGCCCTCAACGGCGGTGCCGTGAAAGGCAGTTGGGTGACCGAGTCGTCGGTGTCACCGAGCCGGCACCGCGTGTCGCCCTTTGCCTAGGCGGTCGCGCACACGACACAATCGCCCTCGGGTGCGAGGACGGCGATCGCCGGCGCCCGCACAAAGCCGTCGCCGACCACCGCAGGCGACATCGGCGACCACGGACGACCACGACGTCTTCGACACTTCGACGTCGTGGTCGTCCGCGCAGGAATCCAGCACCCCGTACCGGAAGGACGACATGACGGCCTCCTCCGAGGATCCGACGGCGGAGGCCGCCACGGCCCGGACCGACCAGCCCGACGCCACCTCGCAACCCCTGCCCGTGTCCCGGCCCCTGCCTCGCCGGTCGAGGGGACCCTCCGCGATCGCCGAGGCTGCTGCCGCACTGGGACCCGCCCCCGCCCCCGTCTCCGACCCCGGGTCTGAGTCCGAGTCCGTGTCCCCGCCGCCCATGTCCGCGGCGGCGGCCGAGTTCGCGGCATTCACCGAACGCGCGCCGGACACCGGCAGGTTGGGCGGGCGTGCCGACGCCCCCGCCGGGGACGGAACCGCCCGCCCGGTCGACATCACGGCCGCTCCGGGCCGGTCCGTACCTCGACTCGCACAGCGCCGCCGCAGGATGCTGCTCGCCGCAGCCGCTGCCGGCGTCGTCCTGCTGACCGGCTCCCTGCTCCTCATGCACGGCGACGACGGCAAGGGGCGCTCGGCGGCCGACAGCGGATCGGACACCGTCCGGGACGGCGGAGTGAACGAGGACACGACCGGTTCGTCCGACTCCGCCTCGCCGTCGGGTGAGTCCTCCGCACTCGAAGCCGACTCCACCCGGCAGCCGACCCCGAAGGCCGGTTCATCGGCATCCGGCAAGAACACCGGTGACGCCAAGGCCACGGCGAAGGCCGGCACGAAGAACGGCGGTGCGCCGTCCGGGAGTTCCTCTCCGGCCGCCGATTCCGCCGCCGCTGCCAAGGGCGTGCTGATCCGGGGGCACGGCTCCGGCCGCTGTGTCGACGTGACCGGAGGCAACCCGGTGGACAACACCCGCCTGCAGATCTGGGACTGCTCGGGCGCCGCCCGGCAGAAGTGGCGGTTCGCGTCGGACGGAACGGTCCGCGCCCTGGGCAAGTGCATGGACGTAGACGGCGGTTCGCGCACGGACGGTGCGTGGATCAAGCTTGTCGCCTGCAACGGCACCGGAGCCCAGCGGTTCCGGCTCACCGCCGCGGACGATCTGGTCAACATCCAGGCCGACAAGTGCGTCGACGTCACCGACGCGGGGACGGCCAACGGCGCGGAGCTGCAACTCTGGAGCTGCACCGGCGGGGACAACCAGAAATGGAGCACCGGCTGACGGCACGCCCGCCAGGGCCTGTCCGGCGCATCGTGCCGCAACACGGCATCCGCACACAGCATCCGCACACAGCACCCGCTCACAGCATCCGCTCACAGCATCCGCGCGAAGGCTTCAGTCATGGCGCGCCTCTGTGAGCGCGCCGCCGGACGAAGCGCGGCTCGTTCGCCCGTTCGGGCCTGCCGTGTTGCACCGAGCCGAGCCTCCGGCCGACGCCGAAGTGGCCGACTGTGCAGCGGTAAAACGCCCCCGCGTCCGCCCGGTCCGCCCGCGGTCGTTGCGAGAAGGAGGTGAACTCCAGACCCCGACCACACCTGCGGCGGGATAGTTTGTCCATGTTTCCCCCGGCCCCCGTCTCCGGTCCTACAGGCTGTAGGGTGCCAGTAACCCTACAAACTGTAGGGGGGAGGGTGGGTCATGTCCGGCAGCACGTACGCCACACTCGCCGGGATCCGACGGCTCGGCGCGCCGACCGCGTCCGGCCGCTCGGTGTACCCCCTCGCGCTGGTGGCCGGCGCCTTCACCCTGGCCCAACTGGTGCTCGTACGCCCCGGGTTGGACCTCGGCTGGGACGAGACCGTGTACGTCAGCCAGATCAGCGCGCACGCCCCCGCCGCCTTCTTCAGCGCACCCCGGGCCCGTGGCATCTCCCTCCTGGTCGCACCGATCACCTCCTGGTCCTCGTCCACCACCCTGCTGCGCGTCTACCTCGCCGCCCTCTCCGGCCTCGCCCTCTTCCTCGCGCTCCGCACCTGGCGCACCCTGTTCCCCGTCGGCGTCCTGACCCTGGCGGGCGCCCTCTTCGCCTCCCTCTGGGTGACGCTCTTCTACGGCCCGCAGGCCATGCCCAACTACTGGGTCGCCGTGGCAGCCCTGGCCGCGACGGGCTGCTTCCTGCGGGCCCGCGCCGACGGGACCGACCACACCGGCCGTTCGGCCCTGTGGGGTCTGGCGGCGAGCGCTTCCCTCATGGCGTGGATGCGGCCGACCGACGCCGTGTGGGCGACCCTGCCCCTCCTCGCCCTCTGTCTCTTCGCACGCCACTGGCGGCTGCTCGCCGTCCTCCTCGCCGGGCTCGCGTCCGGTGCCGTGGAGTGGGTGGTCGAGGCGTACGTCAGCTACGGCGGTCTGACGCAGCGGCTGCACGACGCCTCGGCGATCGAGGGCGGGCTCGGCTGGCACCTCGCGATCACCGACCAGCTGCGCAGCCTGGGCGGACGCGCCCTGTGCCGCCCGTGCACGAGTGCCATGCCCAACCCGGCGGTCGACGTCTGGTGGCTCGTGCTGCCCGTGCTCGCCGTCGCCGGACTGGTCGTCGCGGTCCGCGCCCGGCGCACCGCGCCCACCCTTGTGCCGCTCGCCTGCGCCGCGACGGCCGCCTTCCCGTACCTCTTCATGATCGGCTACGCGGCCCCGCGCTTCCTGCTGCCCGCCTACGCGCTGGTGGCGATCCCGGTCGCCGACGCGCTGGTCCAGCTGGTCACCAGGCCGACCGGAGCGTGGCGGCGGGTCACGGTGACCCTGCTGGTGGTCGGACTCGCCGGGCATCTGGCGGTCCAACTCGCCGTCCTGGAACGCACGGTGAGCCGCGCGAACGTCCAGCACCGCGACTGGTCCCGCACCGCCGCCGAACTACACCGCCTCGGCGTGCGCGCACCCTGCCTGCTCACCGGGCAGGACGCCATCCCGATCGCCTTCTACACGGGCTGCGCCTCCGCCGCGACCGGGGGCCACAACGCCGACACCAGCCGGACCGCCATCGACCGCACCGCCCGCCGTATGCCCGTCGCCGACATCGCACCGGCCGGCAGCCGCCCACCCGCCTACGCCCACGACTGGCCCGTCCACCGCTACGGCACACTGGATCTGCGCGTCGCCCCGGACACAGAGAAGGACGGAGGCGTATGACGGCACCTCCCGAACTCACCACGACGACCGGCACCCGTCGCCGACATGCCTACTGGCAGGCCGCGTCGACGCTCTGTGTGCTCGTGGCCGTGGTCTGTCTGCTCCGGCGACACTGGCCGGTGCTCGCGAACGGGGCCGGGCGGCTCGCCGTCGCCGATCAGGGGTGGTTGCTGGTGGCCGGGACGGCCGCGTTCGGGACCTGGGTGTCCTCGGCGCTCGCCCAGCAGGGCGCGGTGCCCCAACGGCTGCCCGGCGGACGGCTGGTGGCCGCGCAGTTCGCCGCGTCGGCCGCCAACCACGTGCTGCCCGCCGGGCTCGGCGCCGGTGCCGTCAACCTGCGTTTCCTGATGCGCTGCGGCCTGCCGGTCGGCCGCTCGGCCAGCGCCCTCGCCGTGAAGGCGACCGCCGGTGTGGTCGTCCGGATCGTGCTCATCGGCGTCCTCGCCATCGCCTGCCCGGGAGTGCTGCGCGTCCCGCACGTCTCCGTGGGCGTGGTGGGTGTCGTACTCGCGGTCGCCGTGCTGGTGGCCGTACTGCTCAACTGCCCACTGTGGCCCCGGTGTCGGCGTGCCCTCGCGGCGGTGCTGGCCGACATCCGGGCCGTGCACGCCAGGCCGCAGCGGGCGGTGGCCCTGTGGGGCGGTTCGCTGGCCTTCGCCGCGCTGCACTCCCTGGTGCTGATCTGCGTCACGCAGGCCGTCGAACTGCCGCTGTCCCCGGCCCGGGTGGCGCTGCTGTATCTCGCCGCGAGCAGTGCCGCCGCCCTGCTGCCCACCCCGGGCGGTATCGGCTCCCTCGACGCCGCCCTGGTCTTCGCCCTGACCGCCTCGGGCACCACGGCGTCGGCCGCCGCGTCCGTCGTCCTCGGCTACCGGCTGTTCACCGTGTGGCTGCCGCTGATCCCCGGCCTGCTGGTGCTCGGGGTACTGGTCCGCCGCAAGGACCTCTGACGCCGAACGGCGTTTCCCGTCCCGCCCGTTCAGGTAGGAGACCGTTGTCGACCCACGGCCGAGAGGGAGTTGCATGGCAGGGAACGAGAACGACGGCCGGCTTGCGGAGGAGTTCTTCACTCCCGGAACCTCGTCCTTCACCGAGTTCCTGGGCGCGCACCGGCCCGCCCTGCTGCCCACCCGCCGCCCCTTCCCGGACGGCGTGCGCGCGGCCGACGGCCAATTCCCGCACGGCACCACGGTGTTGGCGCTCACCTACCGCGACGGCGTGCTGATCGCCGGTGACCGCAGGGCCACCATGGGCAACGTCATCGCGCAGCGCGACCTGGAGAAGGTGCACCCCGCGGACGACCACGCGGCGGTCGCCTTCGCCGGCACGGTCGGGCTCGCCGTCGACATGGTGAAGCTCTACCAGGTCGAGCTGACGCACTTCGAGAAGATCGAGGGCATCCCGATGACCCTCAACGCCAAGGCCACCCGCCTCGCCGGCCTGATCCGCCAGAACCTCGGCCAGGCCATGCAGGGCCTCGCCGTCGTACCGCTCCTCGTCGGCTACGACCCCGCCGCCCCCGAGGGCGCCAAGGGCCGTATCTTCACCTTCGACGTCGTCGGCGGCACCTACGAGAAACCGGACTTCCACGCCGAGGGCTCCGGCTCCCCGTACGCAAGGGGCGCCCTGAAGAAGCTGTTCCACCAGGGCATGTCCCGGCGCGACGCGGCCCTGACCGCGCTGCAGGCCCTCTACGACGCGGCCGACGACGACTCGGCCACCGGCGGGCCCGACATCAACCGCCGTATCTTCCCCATCGTTTCGGTCATCACCGAGGACGGCTTCGAGCGGCTGCCGGAGCCGGAGACCGAGGCACTGACCCGCGAGATGGTCGCTCAGCGCCGGAGCCACCCGGACGGGCCGACCGTCGCACCCTGAGCGAAACTGTCCGGGTGAAAGCGGGGAACGCGTTGACCAGTGCCGTAGGAACGACCGAGCCGTCCCGCGTCTGTTCCGCCGTTCTCGGTCGGCTGGGCGGCAGTCGACCCGACGATCCGTCGTGGCACGGATGATCCATTGGTGATCGTCGGGGAACAGACTCCGTGCGTATTCCGTCGGAAAGGCGCCTTCAACCGGCAATGCCGGGCTGTGGGCGCTTCGTCCGCTTCTCGCCCCTAGAGTTTTCTGAAGTCCCTGCGCGACGAGGCCATGGCGGGCGGGCACCGGGCGTACCACTTTCGGAGGCGGGACCGAATGCGCAGGTATCCGTGACAGGGGAGCACACCGGACAGCCCGTCAGGACGACGAGCCTCGTCGGCAGGCGCCAGGAGACCGCCGAGGTCAGACGCCTGGTCGCAGCCCATCGACTGGTGACGCTGACCGGTACGGCCGGAGTCGGCAAGACCCGGCTGGTGCTGCACGCGGTGCCCCGACTGGCGCGGGCGTTCGCCGACGGGGTGCACCTCGTCCACCTGGCCGGCGTGCGGGATGCCTCGCTGGTGCCGCTCGCCCTGGTCGAGGCGCTCAACATCCGTGACGTGCCCGGCCGTTCGCCCGAGCGTGTCCTCGTCGACCACCTCCAGGACCGCGAGTCGCTGCTCGTCCTCGACAACTGCGAACACCTGACGGACGTGTGCGCACGGCTCGTCGAGACGCTCCTCGCGGAGACGAAGGGCGTGCGCGTACTGGCCACCAGCAGACATCCGCTGGACGTCCGGGCCCAACACGTCCTGGAAGTACAGCCGTTGCCGACCCCTCCGGCGGACGAGCCGCTGCCTCCCAAGCCCGCGCTGGAGTACCCGTCACTGGCCCTGTTCGCCGACCGGGCCGCCGCCGTACTGCCCGGGTTCTCGCTCACGGCCGCCAACCAGGACGCGGTGGCCGCCCTGTGCCGCCGCCTCGACGGCCTGCCCCTCGCGATCGAACTGGCCGCCGTACGGATGCGCGCCCTGGGCGTACAGCAGTTGCTGGAACGCCTCGACCGCCGACACCGGCTGCTGGCCGCCGACGCGGACGCCCTGCCCCGGCACCGCACCCTGCGCGCGGCCGTCGACTGGAGCCACGACCTGTGCACCCCGGACGAACAGGTGGTGTGGGCACGCGCATCGGTCTTCCCCGGGAGCTTCGACCTGGGCGCCGCGGAGGAGGTCTGCGCCGAACCCGGCCTGGACCGCGACGAGTTGGTGGACGCCGTGGCCGGACTGGTCGACAAGTCGCTGCTGGTCCGGGACGGCGACGCCGTCCATGTCCGGTACCGGATGCTGGAGTCGATCCGGCAGTACGGCCTCGACCGGCTCCGCGAGCACGGCACCGACGCGGAGGAGACGGCCCGGAGCCGGGTCCGGGACTGGTGTCTGGACTTCGTCCAGGACTGCGAGCGGCGCTGGTTCGGGCCCGAACAGCCGGAGCTGGTACGGCGGTTGCACGCGGAGTCGGACACCATCCGCTCGGCGTTGGAGTACTGCCTCACCACACCCGGCGAGGTGCGGGCGGGGCTGAGGCTGGCCGGACATCTGTGGTTCTTCTGGTTCGCGACCGGAGGCATGATGGAGGGCAGATACTGGCTGGAACGGTTGCTCGCCACCGCCCCCGAGCCGACCGTCGCCCGCGCCCGGGCTCTGTGGTCGCTGGCCCTGATGCTGCTCAGCCAGGGCGACGCCGTCCGGGCCGCACCCCTCGTAGCGGAGTCCCGCGAACTGGCCCTGCGACTCGGCGCCGAGGCCGAGGCGGCCCACACCTTCTTCGGCCGGGGCGGCGCCTGCCTGATCAGCGGCGACTACGACCGGGCCCGGTCCGTCTACGAGGAGGCGCTGTCCCGGCCGCCGCGCGAGGGCGAGTCGATGAGCCTGGTCGGCTTCAAGTACGTCGAACTGGCCCATGTCCTCGCCATCCAGGGTGAGTTCGACCGGGCCATGGCCCTGTGCGAGGAGTTCCGGCCGATCTGCCTCAGTCACGGCGAACAGTGGATCCACTCCTACCTGCTGCGCATTCTCGCCTTCGCCGAATGGGCCAAGGGGGACCAGGCGTCGGCCGGGACGCACGCCCGGGAGTGCCTGCGGCTCAAGCGGGTGGTCGGTGACGTGTTCGGCATCGGCATGACACTGGAACTGCTCGCCGCGGTCCACGCGCGCGACGGGGACGGTCAGTCGGCCGCGGTGCTGCTGGGCGCGGCCAAGCGGATCTGGCGGGACGCCCATGTCACCCTGGACCGCACCCCGTCCCACGGCCCGGTGCGCACCGAGGCCGAGGAAGGCGCCCGCGCGCTGCTGGGCGCCGCCTTCGGCCACGCCTACCGCGAGGGCCTCGCACTCACCCCGGACGAGGCCGTGCGCCACGCACTGGGCGAACGGGAGTCCCCCGCCCGGCAGTCGGCCGACACCCCGCTCACCCGCCGGGAGACCGAGGTCGCCGAACTGGTCGCGGAAGGACTGACCAACCAGCAGATCGCCGACCGGCTGGTGGTCGCACTGCGGACGGCGGAGGGCCATGTGGAGCGCATCCTCAGCAAGTTGGGCTTCACCTCCCGCAGCCAGGTCGCCGTCTGGGCCGATGCACGCAGAGCCGTACGGCCGTGAATCGAGCGAGAGAAGGGCACACCGATGGAACACGGAGAACCCACGACAACCACCCCACCTGGTCCACCCATCAAGCACCACGCCGGAATCCACTCGTCCGACGAGGAGTTCCTCGCGGTGGTGGTGCCGTTCCTGAGGGAGGCCATCGCAGCCGAGGACGAACCGGACCCGGTGGCCATCACCACCACACGCAAACTGGACCTGCTGCGGAACGCGCTCGGCCCCGACGCCCGCCACGTCGACTTCCGAGACTCGGCGCGCTGGTACCGCGGAAGTCCCGCGAACAGCATGGCCACCGCCCTCGACTACTACCTCACCCACGCGAGCCCCGAAGGCCGCCTCCACATGACGGGCGAGCCGGTCTGGGAGGGCCGTACCCCGCGTCAGATCCCCGAGTGGAAGCGGTACGAGGCCCTGGCCACCGAACTGTTCACCGGCGCACCGCCCGACCTGATGTGCCTCTACGACACCCGGACCGCACCGCCCGACGTCGTCGACGCCGCCCGGCACACCCACCCGACGGAACTGGACCGGCACGGCGTCCGCCCCAGCCCGCTGTTCATGGCGCCCGCAGAGTACGCGACCCTCGGCCTCGGCCCGCTGCCCGCGCCGCCCGTCGACTCGGTCGCCGTCGGCCTCGACGGTGACCTGACCGCCGGTCACCGGTTCGCGGTGGACCAGGCGCGGGCCCGTGGCATGGCGTCCGACGCGGCGGCCCGCTTCGGGTGGGCCGTGTCCGGCGCCACGGGCTACGCGGCGGCCCAGGGCTGCGACCGCGCGCTGTTGCGGTTGTGGTCGACCCCTCGGCGGATCGTCTGCGAACTGCGCACCTCGCGCGGCCGGATCACCGACCCGTTCCTCGGCTTCAGGCCGCCCGGCCCCGAGACCCGGCCGGAGGACGGGCTCTGGGAGACCCGCCAGGTCTGCGAGTTCGTGGACATGAGGTCCGACGACGGGGCACCGGGCGGCTGGACGATCCGCATGGAGACGGACCTCGTCGGGACGGACCTCGTGGGGACGGAGCTTGTGGCGTCGGGTTGACGAACCGCCGCGCGGATTCGGGTAGTTCCCCCCGAGACCGGGCGGCCACGGCGGACGCATGGTGGACCCGAGGGCGGGCCCGGTGCCGGACCCGGCCTCGCACCGCACGCGCCGAACGCCCCCGGGGGCCGAACGTCCTCGGGGCCGAAGGGAAACGACCATGCCGAACGACCGTCCGCGCGGCCTGCCGACCGTGGGCGAGGGCCGCACCACGATCCTCGGCCCAGGAAGATCCTCGGTCCGCCAGGCCCGGGAGGCCGTCCGCAAATGGCTGGTCGAGTACGGTCTCCCGGACCTGACGGACCTCACGGAACTGCTGGTCAGCGAACTCGCCACCAACGCGGTCGTCCACGCCGGCGGCCGTTACCGCCTCACCCTGTCCCTGGGCGTCGGCACCCTGCACTGCGAGGTCGCGGACGAGCACCGGTACCTTCCCCGGCCGTCGCACCGGCAGTCGGAGAGCGCCGTGCTCCCCGAAGCCGAAGCCGAAGCCGAAGCCGACAGCGAGAACGGCCGGGGTCTCCTCCTCGTCGACGCACTCGCCCACCGCTGGGGCAGCCGTCTCGTCGAGGAGGGCAAGGAGGTCTGGTTCGAGCTCGAACTCGACCCACCGGACGGCCCGGAGAACACGGAGAGCGCAAGCACCCACCACCCGGTACCGCCACCGCCCCGACCCGAGACGCCGACCGGCTACGACACCGGACCCCGGGCCGCGGGCTCCTCCCGGGGCGGTGGCGGTACGGCTCCGTCCGGCGAGTCCGCGAGCAGCCACGCCGGCAGCCACCGGGCCGCAGCGCACAGGCACACACCGAGCCAGCCGACGGCGAACAGCCAGCCGCCGACCACATCGGTGAACCAGTGCACGCCCAGATACACCCGGGTCAGTCCGACCAGCGTGGCCCAGCAGCCGACGGCCAGACAGAGCGCGGTCCGTCCGTGCGGGGCGCGCACGCCTATCGCGAGGATCACCAGCCCGGCGGTGACCGCTGCCGTGATGGTGTGGCCCGAGGGGAACGACCATCCCGAGGCGTGCCCGGCCCAGTCGGCACGCAGCGGGCGGGGCCGCGCGATCAGCGTCATCACGCCGTAGCGCAGTCCCTGCCCGGCGGCGAGGCAGGCCGTGGCGAGGGCCGCGGCGAGCAGCCGCCGACGCACGGTGCGGCCGGTGAGGAGTCCGGCGAGGACGACCAGGGCGTACGGGACGACGCCCGTGCCGGTCGCGCTCACACCGCGTGCCACCGCCACCGCCATGTCCGGGCGGTGGGCGACGGACCACGACAGCAGATCCTCGTCCGTGAACAGCGGCACTCCGTCGCGCCCGATCACGACCATGCTCAGCACACCGAACGCGGTCCAGGCACCCACCCCGACGCTGCCCGCCAGTTCGGCGACGTCCTTGCGGTTCACGACACCACCAGAGGTCGCAGCCGGCCGGCCGTGATCCGTCGTACCAGGGACTTCGGCCGGCGCCGCACCAGGACCATCGCGCCGAACGCCAGGAGCGTACCGACCAGGACGCCCGCCACGACGTCGTGCGGATAGTGCACCCCGACCCACACCCGGGACACCGCCATCGCGAGCGCGGCCACCGCCGCGAGCGCGCCGAGCCGGCGGGAGACGAAGAACAGGGCGACGGCCGCGGCCGCCGCGATCGTCGCGTGATTGCTGGGGAAGGACCAGTCGCCTCGCGCGGGACACGCCTCCAGCGTGACCACCCGCAGGCTCTGACAGGGGCGGTTCTCCCGCACCAACGACTTCAGCAGCGTGTCGATCCCGTACACGGCCACCACGACCAGCGGCACGGCAAGCGCCGTCAGCGCCGCCTCGGCACCCACCCGGCGCGCCCGCCACCAGCCCACGAGCATCAGCGCGGCGAAGACCACGAGCCCGTACGTGGACCAGGCCGTGACCGTGTCGTCCAGCCAACCGGGCGCCTGTTGCGCCGAGTTCACCACGTCCTCGTAGGCCGAGCCGTCGATCGAGGACCCCTGGAAGGCGACGAGGATCATCCGTGCGCCTCCCCGGCCTTCGTCGCCCGGGCCGCCCGGCGGGAGCGGCGCACCTCGACGACGAGGGGGAGCAGCGACACGACGACGATCACGGCGACCATGGGCAGCAGGTACTTGTCGACGTTCGGGACCGAGGAGCCGAGCGCGTATCCGGCGAGCGTCAGTCCCAGGCTCCACACCAGGCCGCCGATCACCTGCCACACGGTGAACGTCCGGACGGGCACCCCGAGCGCGCCCGCCATCGGGTTCAGCACCGTCCGCACCACGGGCACGAAGCGGGCCAGTACGACCGCCTTCGCGTGGCCGTATCTGTCGAGCAACTCCTCGGCCCGCCGGGCGCCTTCGTGCAGGCGGGCCGAGCGGCTGCGGGTGAGCAGCGCGCCGCCCGCCTTCCGGCCGAGCAGATAGCCGCACTGCGCTCCGGCGAGCGCGCCCACCGCCGCCGCGACCAGGAG
>Ga0307509_10004571_pt1 | contig 19846 bp, 19 predicted proteins | sample 10_EM_MG_FD_202245 | JGI IMG/M metagenome (GOLD analysis project Ga0307509, IMG submission 202245) | Populus trichocarpa ectomycorrhiza microbial communities from riparian zone in the Pacific Northwest, United States - 10_EM | ecosystem: Host-associated > Plants > Roots > Unclassified | place...
TGGACTCTAGAGGTATGAGTCTTATCACGGTAGAGTATGTCCCGAGAGGCTGGCTATGGGTAGCGCCCACTTAGCCAACCATCGGCTACATCTCACCGGGGGAGCTTGCATGTCAATTTATCACATTCAATAGTCGCGTAGATTAAATGATGGACTGCATAGCTCGTATAGACGAAACTGCCACTGGGCCAGTGAGTCCACCACCTAGGTATTGATTCCGGTTGTTGTCATAACAGTTAGCCACTGGCACGACTTCGATAGGAAGAGTTTTTCCACCTGCGGTTGTATTGGAGATGCATTGCAGAAACACATATCCTATTGACGGAGTTAAGCGTACCCGAGTTGGTCCGACACTTCCGGCAGGATAAATCCTGATGGAGGGTAGACCTCGGACGAACCCTGAGCAGGACAGGGTACTCGCACAACGGTCGGAAGTAGTGGTGAATGTCAAAGGCTTAAATCTGATATCTACTTAAGTTTAAGCGTTTGGCATTCTACTTCGACAACCAACTTTTCCTCGAGAGAACTAAATTGAGTGAAGCTTCGAGCTTAACTATATTAAGTTTTAACGTTGATTCTTCTGAATTATTTTACCTCATCTTTATCTTCTACTTTGAGCTTTTGGTGCGGTTGCAACCTTAGAGTTCACCTCTCTATAGGGTACCCCCGTTACACATACGCACCGGACCAGCTGTATTTCGGTCGGCAGAATGGACATTGGTTAGGCATGGGGGGATTTTTCTCAGATTGTCTCATCAGTTTTGTGTAGTTTCCAGGATAAGTCAATCCGGTGTGATGTCAACATCACGTGTGGATCGCTCATAGGGTCAATCGGCTTGGACAATCTAAACTATATTGACTCTTTTGAATTGGTTAGTGTAAACTCACATGGCCCTGCCTTTGTTTGTTTCTGGATCTTGAACGTGGTCTGAGAATTTCATTTTCAAATACCTGTGTCTTTATTCAGTGTCATGTATTCAAGTTGAATCTAATAATGGGGGTCCTGTCGTAGAGCATCAGATTGAGGCTTTCTAATCAATTGGTAAAAATACTTGAATCTTTCAACTGTCTTATAGGATTATGGAGTTTTATATATAGTGTGAACAGATTCACACAGGGGGACTTCATACCAACAATCATCTGCCTTTCAGAACTTCCACTATCTCCACAAGACCCATCTCACTAGTCTCCAAAATTTAATAAATCTATATACACTGAAAGTCAATTGATATGGTACAGAATATGAACAACATACAATATTCTCTGATGCCATCTGGTGGGCGGCAGCAGGCCCCAGCAGGTGAGACATATCAACATCCTGCCAATCCTTTCATCAGAGAAATCTCTCATCGACACACGGATAGGGGAAAAATCAGTAAGCATAAGTTGACAATGGGTATTCCGGTAGGTGACATAGGTGACCCCATGTACTGAACATGACGCGATGCTTTGAAGAATCAAATGTTAGCCAGGAGTTATCTTACAGATCTTCACCACTTCCCAGACATAGAATTCCAGCAAATCATTCCCGGCCTCCGGCGATTGAGACCTGCCTGTGATGAAATTGCCACTGCCTCGCCAGCAAACAACATTCCTAGGATGCAGGAGGTTGACGAGGGTGTCGTTCAACTGGTTAAGGACTGTGCTAAGAAGTTGACAAAAACAATCCAGAGGCCAAATAAGCCATTTCCACAGGTGTCCGGGGTCCCTCCGGCACAGGTCCGAGTCCCAGACATGGTAGTCTCTGCAAATGCCCCCCCTAGAAGTGAGTGGGGTCTTGAAACAGCTGTGCAGAATGCAGGCGCTGGGCTCCCAAATGCTCTCCCAGCCAATGCACTCGGGCCAGCTCAAATCCAACCTCCTGCGCCGGCTGCTAGTCCATACCAAAACCCTACTTCCCCACCGAATCCCCAAGGGCCAATCCAACTTCCTTTGCCAGCCTCTGGAAATCCTGGTCCTTCAGGAAGTGCTAGGCAGAATGTGCCTCCTCCCCCAGTGATGCCCCCTCTCAAATTTCAGTTGCACTCGTCTGATGGCATACTCAAAATATCAGGTGCTGCTCTGGCTAATAACCATCAACAAATATTTCCTCTGGCCGTGGTGAATAACACACTACTAAAACAATCCTCCTCAGATAGTCAGTGGTGCAATCCAAATCCAGGCTCCCCCGCTGAATCCCCAAGGGCCAAACCAACCTCCCTCGACAGTGTCTAAAAATGCTAGTCCGTCAGGAAACCAAATCCAAGCTCCCCCGCCCAATCCCAAAGGGCCAATCCAAGCTCCCTCGACAGTGTCTGCAAATCCTAGGAGGTCAGGAAACCAAATGCAGGCTCTCTCAACAAATACCGAAGGGTTAATCCAACCTCCCTCGACAGCGTCTGCAAATCCTCGTCCTTCAGGAAGTGCAGCGCAGAATATGCCTCTCCTGGTACTTCCTCCTGTGATAGTAAGCTTGCGTTTGTCAGGCATAAAAGTCCCTCAAAAAGGTGCTCCCGTAGTGAATAACCCTCCGCAAATCCCACAAGCCGCCATCTTAACTATCCCTGGTGCGCCCGCACCAGCAAATTATGATGCCCTGGCAATTCGCACTATGCAAAATCAGCCTGTTGTATGACAAGCTGTGCCAGATCCGTCAGATATAAGGCAAATAAGTAAGTGATTTTCGAAATTATCTATATGATTTGTGTGGTGACTTACTGACACATGAGATATAGACTGGAGCGCTCTAGTTGGAAGGCCACAGGCCCGGTACATTGTTTGGCCACCACATCCGGTTGATAGTGACGCTCCACGACCCAATTATCCCCTCCTGTATCGGCGCTATCCACTTATCAATGGTGTGGATTTTGCAGAGTTAAATTTATATGAAATTGGGGTGTTGTCATCGTCAATTTTAAGGTGTGTACCCTCAGATAGCATTTGCTAAATATTTGGCGCTACAGGCGAAGGACGACGCGAACTTTGTGAAGACCCTTCGCATGCGTTACATTATACAAATTATATTTTCATCCAGAGTGAGGAAGATGTACGTCCCTGGCTCCTGTTGAATCAACCTAGTCAGGACCCGCTTGACGTCCTTGTCTATTGTCATTGCCCAGCAACGCAAAGGAGGCTACCTACACCTTCTGAGCAAAGACACAGATGCCTAGTACCAGACGCTGTCTCCAATTGGGCAAACACGGCAGCAGGACGTAATGTCAACCGGGGACGTCAACCGAATGCCAAGGCTAGTTCCATGAGCGGTACAAAGGCCAGTGGATCTCAAAACCCACAAGTCTCTCCCCTTTCTCTTCAGGGATGGTCGAGCTTATCATCAGAAGTTTCGGATGCCTTAGTTTCACCTGAGGGCAGGACTGACAGTATGACATCTCCAATTGATAAAGGCAGCGGTTCCCTCAGATTTCGTTTACCTCTCGCCATTAAACCCGACGCAATGATGAATGCACATCAGCAGTCACAACATATCTGAAGTTTGACACAAGATATCGACAAGGTCAGGAAGCGCTGGCCGCAGTTCGATGTTGATAATTGGGAGGAGCGCAAGGCCAAAATGAAGTGCCTAATTGCATTTGCTACTGCGTCATTGAAAGACGACCGGCTTTTGAAGCACCGAGCAGCGTATTGCGAAAAATATAGTCATGACGAGCCAGAAGTTAAGAGACAATCTTTGAGTGTGGCCCCGTGACTTTGATTGCTATTAGCGCGCTTCGATCTAGCCTGGGTCTACGCAGACCCTGAGTGTATTAGCATTTGAGATCGATAGATTTGTTAGAGTATGATACTTAGACTTATAATAAATTGATTTCTCATAGCACGTCTTTCAAGTCGGAGGAGTTCAGCTTCGTCGGCATAAGGTTAGGTTGGCCTGGTGTTCTGTTGGATGTGTAATGCCCAGGGTTGACCTCTTTGCCTTAACCCTTTCTAGACGCTAAGAGAGGCCAAGATACATCACAGTATGCTACGTCTCTTGGCGTCGCACCCATGATGATGCTTAAAAATACATTTGATGACACGCGAAGGGAGTATCCTTGGACGCAGTATTGTTATTCAATTAACAATTCATTGTCTACTATCTGAATGCTCTCAAATCGCAATTGCTCCTTTCTATCTACAATCATCATGTGTCAGGCCCACAATACCTTACGACAAGAGCTTTCTACACCCTACCCTACCCTGGCATGTATAGTGTATACCATGACGAAAACAAACAAGGAAGAGCAAGCGCACACACAAGCTCTTGCTCTAGACGACGCCTATAAAAGGACCCCTCATGCTATCCGATCTAGCTCTTCCTCTTACGTCCAGACCCTCCACATCTACCTTGGCGCTTTTTGATTGCCCCCCAACATCCTGCGTTGGGAGAGATCGCTATGTCAAGCACAATCCATCTCCTCTATACCTTACCTGACTTCGTGTCAATAGCCTTGGTCAGCCAACCATTTTGTTTACCCTAGCGGTTTGATTCAATTGATTCATCTATGCACAAATGGCGCCCCCAGGCACAGCGAGACATCCATTACACAAGGGAAAGTAGGCAAACTACCACTCCTAATGTTTGAGAATACCATTAATAATTCTCTTCATCTCAGACATCCCACCCAGCTGCCTCGCATGCCCGAACTTCAGAGTGTCATACGAAGAAGAACTCTCTCACTTTCGGGAGCCCATCGCCTGACTGAAGAGGGATAATCAGCGATGATTAAACACCCCACCCGAGCCTAGATATGGAATCATATGGTAGTGAACTGACATAGCGATATATATAATGAACAGAGATCCGGAGCCTGTTGAGCTCTCACACTTCCAACCAGCCGTCGGGGATTCAAGGTATCTATAGCCAAACTATCGAGTAATGTGAAATAGTTATAATGAAAATCTAACTCAAACAAGAACCGTATATGGTGACATTGCTTACGCAAAATCGTGATGTGGATTCCTGCATCGGCGTGGCACATCTGCTCTCTATGTCACATGGCCCGACCAAATAAAGGCCTATATCATAGCTTGCCTCCTGGACCCCGGTCTCCTAACCAAATTGCAAGTCAACTCAATTATATCTTTTACTCACAGCCTTTCGCAAGTCAAGGAGCATATTGAGCTTATCAAAAGCCAGCACCATGCGGGAGATGTTGGGGAGCTCATCCATCATCTGAAGATTCTGGTGAAAGATTCGGCCAAGAAACTCCAGACTTCAAATGAGCACCAAAAGGCTGAGGGTGATATTCGTAGAGATAGAGCGGAACCTCCAGGTAAGTGATATCCATCATTATTCCGTTAGGGCCTTACTGACAGCTGTTCCCAGTGTCTCATACCAAGTGGTACTCCCCATTTTCCCTTGTGCTTTGAGAATACATATTATTTGTTGCACAGGCACGCCGGCTGCATGGTATCCATTCCTCGGCCACAAGTGGTTTGTAAAAGACTCTGACATGGGAATCACCTGGGGGGTTGTGACTACACCGAGCATCATGGATTTGCTCCGGGTACTAACAGGGCAAGACGTGGAGGAGGAAATTCGATGCCCCTGCAATCTAATTGGTGCGACAGGAGAATGTGCCGCCATGCAATGTCAGAAGCTGGAAGATCCACTCCCCCTACTCCAGCTCATATTTCTCAATAGAAATGATGACATTCGTGTGTGGTTCCTCGCTAACAATGGCCACGATCTCCTGGAGCTAATGGTTCTCAAGTCACGTCGCCAAGATGGAGAGGACCTGGACGAAACCACGAAGCCTCCCAATGGGAGGTACCCCTTTTTTGACCGGGAAGTCTGGGATGCCTCTGCTGGAGGAGAAGGCTCTGTGGGGGCAATAGTGGAGGAAGTGTCTGGTGAGACGAGAAATGGCTAGAGACCGAGCCTGCAGGGGGAACTCGGGCGTTTCCCGGTACTGGCATGATCTATCTGGATGATGGGAACGTAAGTATCTAAACCAATGAGTCAGTCACGGACTTTTCACATCAAAATGGAAGAGCTAATTGCAGATGTAGGATCTGGCACAGGGAGATCCAGGCCCCACAACATGCCGGCGGAATATTGCATCGTAAATTGAAGTACCGGTGAGCTCTAATCCAATTGCGCTGGCATCGGGTGTGTCCTCCTCGGGCTCATCTCGGCCTTCTGAGTTGAAGAAACTTCGTGCACTCCATGAAATTGCCAAGCAGAACCCATGGATACGCGATTTGTCTGTAAACCCAGGGCTCGGACGTGTGAGGACTCAAGAGCACGATGGCACCAAAGACACACCACCTGCCAGTCTATCTATGTTTTGCGACGAATGCTCAGTCTCACCTCCGGCCACACTGCTTGCTCGGCTAGATCACACCAATCCTGAGAAACCGATGGAACATCCCTCTCCACCACCAGAAGTCCTGTCACCTACCACCAATATGTTCCCGACACGGCCAGCAGCTACCATAACACCCCCAGCCCACGGATCCTCAATCCCTAGTTCTACCCACACCCCAAACGACACCCAAAATGCATCTGAAGTGTGCCCTTCCTTGAGACGTCGTGACTTGGGCAGCAAATAACACCAGATGCACTCGTGTCTGTTGTAATCTCTTTTTTCATTTTTACCGCAACCACCTTAATGAATACTTGTTTCTTTTTTCTTTTACAGTCATAGATTTTCTGCTTGAGATTTGTAGCTAGTACCGGACAGGACACAATAATCATCCCATTGCGCCCTTGCTTCAGATTCTCTTGTCTTTACTTCCCCTTATTAGAACTTGGTGATTACTGAGGATGCAGGATGTGAAAGCTTATATCCAGACAGTTAGTGGTGTTGATTCGACGGCAGGAGATTAGGTTCGATAAATCTAATTAGCATTCAGCGTGGTGGGTGTCTTGCTAGAATTGGTGTCGCTAACCGATACTTGTTGTGGCTAGTTTTTGCCTACCCTCAGATATCGACAATGCCGCCTACATTAGCAATGCCCATATCAGGTCGAACCTTTTCCTACCAGAGTCTAGACGAACATCATACCTTGAGCTTGTCCAGAGTACGAACTTGATGATGAACAAGCAGAAAAACCCCTTTTTGCCGATGAATAGTTTTTTCAATACCGAGTGAGAGTATGTGATTCCCACCCCCACCTACCTGCTCCCAAGTCCCATCCTATAACACCTGATGCATCCCATTCAACAAAACAGCAAGCTCTTCTCCTTCGCCATCCAATATATCATATCTTTCTATATCCTGATTCCTATCCTATAATATATTACTTTACCCTCATCAAACATCCAGTTTTCAAAAATGAGACAACCACAAGCCAACTCACACAGCCAACCCTCTCTACGGGTAGGCAATCAGAACAGACACAGGCGCGTCGTACAGGATGATATTGCACCTAGAGCAGGAACACAGGCGATCGAATCAGGCATCTCGCACAGGGCACAGTCGACATCGCGGAATTCTTCCCACCCCCGACTGGAAGGCGTCTTCTTGCACGACAAGCAAAGCACCCCCGCAGGGGAACTTTACATACAGTAGTGTATAACGAACACAAGGCAGATCATGATCAGGATGGACAACAAAGAATAGAAACTTTTCATTTGAGCGATGATAGCTGCAATTAGTATCAAAACTCCCACCTATCTAATAATACCGAATTGGACACGGAGCTAGACACAGATGAGAATGATATTCCCAATGGCGATACATTAGTAACACGTCATCAGTCACGAACCAGGGAGAAAGGAAACAACAACTGGGTATTGACTGTCTGCATTTCCACCACTTCGGGATCACAGGAAGCAACACTTGTCAGACACACCCCTGCCGTACGAGCACGTATAATACGAAGTAGTGTGTAAACTGCACAGACGATCTCGTCATCTGGAGTATCACGCTATTCATCATCATTGGCTACACACAGAGCCACAACTGCAGCAGTCCGATGCTCAAGTCCTCCGGACGACCAAAGCACGCCTCGACATGAGCACATATGGCCTGATACTAACTCATCACGCAATACAGCTCCCAGAGCAGAGGCAGCTGTTGTAGCAAGGGCCAAGAGACTTATTCTCTTGTACACCCTGTTCGATCAACCTCTCCCTGGGCCGGTAGCATTGACGACTGAGGTGCACCGTGTTTGGCTTCAGGCGCTCAATCATATATCCAATACGGGGAATATAGAGGCATCTGAGGAAAGCGTAAAATTGGCAAGTAGACTTAATTAAATTAAGAAGAAGGCTTGGAGAGCTAGTACTAACCTTTTCAGATACACCAAAAACACTCAGGTGTAAGATCCTGGTTTGTTTACCATGTAAAGTATGCGATTGTAAAATTGTACGATTTCCCAGAAGACCCAACGGCAATTGCGCACCGTGTGAACTACCTGCTGGAAAAGGATAGATTGATGTGCTCACCGAGAGGATATGAGGTGCGTTTGAACTGATTAAGGAAGACGACCTGTCCTGTCGCCAATGATCTGACTAAACTCAACACAGAAAATCACAAATCAATTCCTGGCGCCCCAGATTCCCGAGGCCATATGGGGAAAGTACTTCCAGGGCAAGAAAATGGGTGGGATTCTCCATCCAGGATTTCTTGAGCGCATCAACGGCACCATGATTTTGTTAATATGTGCTATAATCGGCCATACACTGTGAGCATGGCAGACTGGAGTATATAAGGAACCGGTTGACTTCAAACCTGAAGCAGTTGGAGGTGAGTAAGAACACTATCCAATCTCCTGCAAGAGAATGCTAACCTAACGGCAACCATTGAAGATCTTTTTGCATGCCAGAAGCAAATGTGGGCTTCTTGCCCACACATTGTTCAAACCATGATACTTGACAAAATTTGATCAACCATCTGAGGAAAGATGGAGAGAGAGCAGGGCGTCCGCCGAGATCGCCGTGAAGGTTTCACAGATGACTGGGCTGCTGTAGCTACTGAATTAGAGAGTCAGAGTTCGACCAACCTTCTGCGATGGAGAGCACCACGCAGTCCAACTCCCATATACCTGCGTCTTGGGGCCCTGGTCAATAACCAAAACCATTCACAGACAACTGATATGTCCTTTGATTTAGGCCCAGCATCAGCCACGGGCTTCTCAGATACCTTGATTCAGATCATCTGAGTCCTGACAATTCACCGGGGGAGACAGTGGGACTGAATTCGGAGAGCTGGGTGAGCCCAACCCCATCGCGTCAGCTATCTTTGAGCCTAGAGATCTTGGAACCAGAACTGCAAGAGACAGTTCATTGTAACCCGGGAGCGGGGGAGCAGGGAAATTGGACGCATGTAAGAGATAGCATGTAAGCAAAGATGCGGTTGTAGAGTATCATATAGTAATAATAGTAATAATTCATTTGTATTCCTATAAAGACATAGAACCAAATGAGGGGGTAGTAAAGCTCATCACTACAGCGTGGGAAAAGAAAGAAAATACAAGCCGTGAAACATCATGATAGTGTCAGAAGTTGTTATCCAGCATCGAAGGATATCCTAACAGAATCAGGATATTGCAGCGCAGCGTCAGAAGATGTCATATTCAAATCTAGAGACGCATAGAAGAAGTAATCACGAATCTGAAGTTAACTGATCTGGATCGTGAGATCCTGACGCAGGAATCAAGAGCAGAGATTGCCCAGAAGCGACGTGGCAAGATCAAAGAAGCCCAGACTACGGGGGAGAGGGATCCGGGGTCAGGACGGAGGAGGCCAGAATCAGAAGACGAGAGAATTACGTCAGGGTGATTAGAAGCGGTCTGGGCGGAACGATGAAGAACCTAAGAAGATCAGGACGAAGGTGCAGAGCACCAGACGCTGACAGGATGCAGGAGCAGGGCACCAGACGTAGTCAGGAAGTAGTCAGGACGTAGTCAGGACACAGGGTGCTAAAACAACCGGTATCAGGACGCAATGTCGATCCAACATTGAGTCCTGATTCGCCATTGACGTTTTGTGCCTGACATGTGTCAGACGCACTGGAAGCTGAGGACGCAAGCTATTTCTTTTCCTGATGGAACAAATAGGATTACACAGAATATACTAGTTTTATCATCATTGCTCTTGTACAGATGTTCTCCAAGATTGCTGAGCAGGTGGTCATTACAAGGTTAATAGAAATCACATAGGTTGAGGATATGTATTGCATTAGCCAAACTGGAAGCCTGCCACGAAGGTTGATGGTCGATGTACTGTCCTACTTCCAGCATTGGATTAAGGAAGGGCAGTTCACCAAGAAGAAGGTATCGACCCTATTCTTGAACGTGAAGCATGGTTTCTATAACATTAACTACTTAAAGTCAATAGAAAGGCTAGAATCATCTGAGAATATGCCTAAATACCTAACACACTGAATACCGAGTTTTATAGCGATCAGTGATGTATCGCTGGTATCCCTCGTACTCCTCAGTGGTTATACAAGGTCAATCGGGAAATACTGCAGGGATCACCTTTATTCCCACTCCTGTTGTTCATTCATATTTGGATGCTCCACTCGATGGGAAACATGGAGAAGGTTTTCATATTATCCTTTGTGGACAACTTCCAGATTACAGCAGTATCTGAAACGTGGCAGCAGAAGGTGAGACTGCTGTAGGCGGAAGTCCGCCTGATGAGCATGAGTGCTCAGAGTCTTGGTATTAGGCATACCAGAAGGCTCAGCCTTCCCTTAATGAAAATAGACCTATAGTTACCCTACCTTTGGTTCTGAGTTCAGAAGTGTCAACCTAACACTCCCCTCCCGCAACAGTCTTGGGATGGTGCTACACCCGCAGATAACGCACTAGTTGCGTCCCCTCACCAAAGATAGGATCATTGGAACCCTCCTTGTAACCCTGAATAGATTGTGGCCGTCTATCTTACTGGATCCCGTTCGAGGTATATATGAGTTGAAACCCTTGGCAAGCTTATGCAAGTAGTTCGAGCTAGGTTGGGCAATGTCGCATAAGGTTACTAAGCACTGAAGACGATGGTCATAAAGGTGGTCTCTAGGTAATGGGACCATTACAGACAAAGGTTAAGCAACATCACTCTATACTTCATGCTCCCGTGATGGAGTCGCAGAAGTGCATGGTGTTGTTGGAAGAAGTGGTATGATTTCCAAGATGGAATCAGACACTCACACTGATATACATCAATAGTAACCTCTCAATATTGATGGAACCATATGATAGTGATATGACGAAGAAGAGATAATCTCTATTGGTTCCATTATCAGGAGAAGTCTATCCTTGCAGCGGTCGGATGCACAAAGTAACTACAATGCTAAGAGGTACGATAACAAAGCAGGCACCTTTATTGGTTCGATCATAGAGATCATTATGTATATGCAATAGTAAGCAAGACTCAATGGTGATGAAGATTGATCATAATGAATGAACTAATGTGTGGGAGGACCGGCAGAAATATTCATGCTGTTTCAAATCGGAAGTCAAGTGAGATGAAAGAAATTGTCAAGGTAAAAGAGTGTTCGCACTTTTGGAGGAAGTTAGAAAGTGTTAGTAGATACTTAGTTTATATAAGAACTAGATGTAGCTCACGACTTCCCAGACGTGGCATATAAATATTCTGGTACCTTCTGAGCTATTTGAACATTATCAAAGCAAGGGAGAAGAGATCTTATCAAGAAGAAGGTTTATGCGAGAAATATTTTATCACTCTAACAATCTTTGCTCCCATATGACTATTTGAGTCTTCCTAGACATTCTTCATCTACAATAAAGATTATTGGCCTGAGTTATCAGGCAAATGTGTGAGATAGGCTCTCTCCTAACACTTGGCCTCTTCTTCAGCTTAGCAAAGACAGAACTCATACATTGGTGAGTGAGGTGAGAGAATGGCTGGAGAGTTGATTGCACAGTGAAAGTACAAGTACACACGGTTAAGCCGGCAGGTAGAGTGGTTAGGTAGCCGGGCTACTAATTGTTGGACAATTGGGAAACTAGATTCCACTTTAGTAAAATGCTATTACTCTCTTGGGCCGCTTTCCAGAGAATACAATGACTATTAATGCCCGTCAAAGGTCTGTCACCTTACAGTGCACACAGTCTGGCTAAAGGGATTTTATTACCAACATTGCTATACACAGCGGAGGTTTCAATACTATCCTGCACTGGTCAGACTTCCTGTCGTCGGCCACCCCACAGTCCCTCTGGACGGCAAAAAGGTTCGCGTTTGGCTGCCCGCCTCAAAGGTTCCCGAACCTGCCAGGGGCCTCTAACCCAGCTGAGGTAGCAGGGATGCTCCTTCACCACATTTTCCCTCCCAAACCCCCACCTCCGCCACTCCTCCGCCTTGAGCGCCACGAGGATTACACCCCCCTTACCTTAGAGGGAATATTGAAAGCCGTTTCCAAATCCTCCAATACCTCCGCCCAGGGCCCCGACCACATCCCATACTATGTGTGGCAATCTGTGCACGGCCTCAAGCCCTCCCTTCTCCCCTCCCTCCTTGACCCCCTACTGGCCCATGGCTTTCACCCCCCTCCCTCAAAAGAGCACTCGGTATCGTCGTTGACAAGCCGGGCAAACCCTCCTATGACTCACCCTCCTCGTTCAGGGTCATCGTTCTCCTCAGTACGCTCTCTAAAATCCTTGAGAGAGTGGTAACTTCCCACCTCTCAGCCCAGGCGACAACCTGCTCCCTCATACACCCCCTTCAATGTGAGTCCCTTCCTGGGAGATCCACAGCGGATGCCGCCCTTGTCCTGCAGCACAATGTTGAATCCTTCCACCGCCTCCACTACAAAGTCTCCACTCTCTTCCTCGACGTGAAGGGGGGCTTTGACAATGTGGAATCTCCCTCCCTCCTCTCCCTTCTCCGGAAGAAAGGGGTCAGCCCGTACTTGGTCCAGTGGGTCGGATCTTTCCTCAGAGACCGCACTTGCCGCCTGACCTTGCAAGGATCCCCCCGCCTTTTCGCTCCTGTCTCTGTCGGTGTCCCCCAAGGCTCCCCCATCTCCCGCCTACTCTTCGTCATATACGTCTTCTCCCTCCACCTGGAAATCCCCAAATCAGTTACTATCTCCTACGTTGACGACTTTGCTGTCACCATGGCCTCATCTTCCTACAGAACCAACGTTCGCCTGCTTCAAAAGTTCTTCTCGTCACTCAAACGAAGGCCTCCCCGATTAATATCTCCTTCTCCGTTCCAAAGACCAAGCTGATCCACTGGAGGACTGCCAGGAGCAATGAGACGCCGTGCTCCGTCCCGGTGCAACTTGAGGATCAGCTTTTCTACCCACAGTCCCGCCTGAGATGGCTGGGTTTTATCTTCACCTCCTCCTTTGACCCAAGGTCTCACTTCTCGAGAAGGTACACCCTCGCAAATGCCGCGCTAGCCACTATCTGCCGCCTCTCCCCTCCGGGAATGGGCCTTCCTCCCCACCTCTGTCCCTCTCTAGTACGCTCACTCATAGCTCCGATTCTCCGGTATGGGTCTGCAGTCTGGAGCCCCCCCCAGAGCCATCATGAACCTGATGTCCGCCTTTTGGTGACGGGTCTGCAGATGGATCACCAACTGTTTTTCCACCGCCAACACAACATGTCTGCACAGAGAAGCCTGTCTCCCCCCCCTCCCTGTTCTTATACACCACCAACGCCGCCTTGCCAGCCTAAGGCTTATCTGCTCTCCCCCGGAGATAAACCCTGCCTCGGCGCACCTCCCAAAATCCGTCCCCACTTTTTCACCCCACCGTGCTCCCCTGATAGCGCGTGGGAAGATTACCCCTCAGCCTTATCTCTTCTTCAACCTCGACTGGCGTTCTACTCCTGACAAGGCCAAGAACTCAAGATACCGACACAATGCCATTACTGCTCTGGCTAACGCAGCTGTCCCCATCGTACACGACGTAGTCACCATGCCGCCCATCTCCCTCCACTTGACGGACTACCTACCCCCGGTCCCCGGGGTTGTTCCGTCATATGCGCGCCTCAAACTAAGGGCTAAGCAGCTCCTCCTCTCCGACTGGTCCACCACCCTGGCCCCCCTATACTACCCATATCCACCCTCAACGCGCCCCCATCCCTTTATGGGTTTGGGTAAGTTTGTTGCGGGGAGAATACACCAGATGCGCTCTGGGAAAAGTTACCTCACGGCTCACCCGTCATAGGATAATCCTGACGCCGACACTTCCTGCCTGTTGTGCTCCGAGGCCCTACAAATCTTCGAACACCCCATCCTTTCCTGCCCCTTGTCTGCCTATCAGAGATCCCACCTCCTCCAAGGGGACTCGGACTTGGCCCCTGAGGCTCCAGTCTGGTCTGACCAGCAACTGCTCATTCCGCTGGCTGAGTTCATCGGCACCACAGCCACCAGTTTCCCTCCTGGAATGCCCCCACTTGCCCCCTCCCTCCACCCTCCCCCGCATAACCCCCTCCTCCCCTCTACCACCTTACCTGCCCCTGGCCCTCGAGACTAGTTAGCGGTTTATAATTTTCCTTTATAGCTAAGGCGGCTCTGCGACACCTATTAGTCGCGTTGGGGGAACTTGTTACGTTTGTTTCTTTTGTTGATTGTTAAGTTTGATTTTTGGTTTTGTTTTGGCCATATCATTAAAGATGCATGTCATTTCTTGTACTGTAGAAACAATGTACATATGATTTAAAAAAAAAAAAAAAATCAATACTATCCTGCACAATAGTAAGTAAAATGCAGGTCTTCTGGAATAGTATGGCCTGATATATCACCACCACTTTCTATGCGACAAACATAACTGTTCTTTCAGGTGATGTGTGTTTGGTACTACTAGACTCATGCCTGAAGCTGATGAGGAAAATGACAATGATCCTCGTAGTTATAGTGATTTCACAAAACAAGATTGCAACTGCCATGCAACCTGCCTTGTTTTCCTGTGATGGGGTAGCAAACTTGAAGAGATATAGAGCTAACTAGGCCGTGATTTGAGGGTACGGAGAAATGTCAGGAAGGCTCGGTAAAGTGATTGGAAAGTCAAAGTTCTCGAACTTAGAAGATTTCTGAATAACATGCTAGATTGTTAAGGTCTCTTCTCCGTTGTTTCATCATTCAGCAACCACCAGAGGAGAGCCCTTCTCTTTATACTTAAATTCATGCTACTTTCCTTTCTTAAGGAATTACGTATCTTGCAATCCTTTGACTTTGTTCAGGAAAGTGCGAACACTGTTTGACCCTGCAAATAATTGCCTTCCTCAAACCGAGAGAGTCTCCTGACTACTATTTCATCGAGGGGTTTCTCCACTCCACCAGTAGCTAATCTTTGATCTCTTCATCCTAATAAAGTATGTTCCAATATATGCAGCCCATAAGCAAACATACTAATAGTCCTCATGAATTACTGAGTGATCAGTACAGATGGCCATCTTTTAAAACAACATGCGTATATATGCAGCTCTATCGAATCTCATTGAGTTCAATCTTCTTATCGTACTAATTAGTAAATTACATCAGGAATGTGAACTCTTTCCATAGCCTGAGAAGCTACCATGGATGCCTCCAGGTTTGTCCTACTTCTAGCGATCTTTGGGGTTGGGGTATTCAGTCATCCTCTTGGAGTTGCATATCTTGTACTACTATAGGTGAGCTTATCAATGTGTGCGTAGCATCCCCACACCCAATGACTTCAGGTTGGAAACAAACAGGTGATTGGCCTTCGATATGAACAAAGAAGGTATAAGGCTGAAGACATGGAAGTCAATGGCTTCTACTACCCAAGAGAGCAGATTGCCTATAGATGATGTGGCTGTAACAGCAGTTACAGGCTTCCCAGGCAGGAAGGTACGATGGAAATCATCCAAGCTTGCCCAGGTCATGCCCAGGGAGGAAGAATTATATGTGAAGGCGAGGGACGAAGTACGGAAAATGATGTAGGAGAAGTGGAAGCTAGAATTACCCTCCCTATGATCAATAGAAGCCCCTTTTTCAGGACTGCTGGAGTTATATGACTCTGCCGAAGTGCTAGGCTACAAGGATTCACCTGATGAGGGCACATAAAAGCTACCTGGATGCTTACACAGACTGGTGAAACCCAGCACAGGATCGCATATATGGATGGTGCCACTTAGAACCCAAGATCTTGGATTTTGTTATGAAGTGCCCAGCCCTGGCGGTAGACAGAATAGCGCTCCCAATGGAATATTTTGACTTGACTCATTAGTTGGAGTTGTAGAAGAGGGGAAAGAAGGGACTCGCTCCCGTGAAGGGGATGGTTTCTTATCAAATAGACAACAGGATTAACTTTCTGACAAGGATGGGGGTTTTTCCTTTTACCAGAAATGCTGATTTTTCTCTTGATGATTTGGTTAAATTGTTTTGAATTAGTGCTAGGGATGACTTGATGGTTGTTATCATTAAATTGTTATTGGTGGGCTAGAAGTTTCTTTTGTTGCAGGGTTTTCAGGTCATACTTCAGGGTCGATACCATGAATATTCCTGTAGCTAGCTAAAAATTAACCAAGGATTTAACAAAAGAACAAAAACTACAGTAGCCCAGATGCCCTCTCAGCCAGATTGTATACAGTATTACTGGTATTTGTAAGATTTCGGCTTATGGCACCTGGTACTATTCTTTCCCGTGTAAGGTAAGTTGTATTCAACAGGAGGATATTCCTGCGCCATATAATTGAACATCCCATCACGCTACCAAATGAGTATGAATACCTTTCGACATGAAGGGGTAGCCCAACGATCATTGCTGGCTGGAGGCGAGGTAAAGCAGGGTGAGATACGAGTAGTGTAGATCTGTGCTCAGGGTGATAAATAGTTCTAGTATGAGAGTAAGATCTGGTAGATTAAGTTATGGTTCGAGTTTGGGTTTAAAAGGTAAGGGGGGAATGGTGTCGGAGGGTCTTCCTCATCCGGCGTTCTTTGATGAGTATTGGTGATTTTGACGGTGAGGGTTCCGGTGCGGATAACCGGTCTGAGAAAGCAGGAACAAAGGACTGGCTATTGAAGCTTGAAGATAAACACTGGATGGCCGGGCTGGCTTTCTCACCAAACAATAAAGATAGAGAAGAACTCTTTCTACGAACAGGGAAAAATAAAAAATACTCCAATGATCGTCTCTTATACCTTCCCTGAGTCTCTACTATGAAGTAAGAGGAATACCTCTCCCTAAGCCACTCGCTTGCTCTACCATGTCAGAGGATATGAGGCTACTCAATCTAGGAAGAAAGTATCATACACAGGGTCATGAAAGCTACTGTACTGATGCAGGGTTGTAAAGGTCGTAAAAACAGTATCTGCAGGGTCACGCGGAAAGGTTGGAAGACAGGTTGCGATATACAAAAACTGTTATCTTGGCAGACATTAGGAAACCAGATGGAATGTAGGTATTATGAAAACTTAAAAATTATAGAATCTGTTATAGATAACGATATATGGAGTAAGTGGCTTGACATGTGCAAGCATAGTAAACTTAAGAATATGTTTGAAGAAAGTTATCTATCAAGTCCAGAGTAAAATTGCTCTCAAGAATACCTCCAGCCTATAACATGAATAGGAGGACCCTAGTACTAGTAACATATCCGGGCTCTCAAGTTACTCTCTCTGTGGACTTCTCTTTTCTCTTCTCTTTATCATACATATGGAAGAGATCCTGGCCATCACAGAGTCTGAAGCCTTTAGTACTCCACTGAATACGAGTTCAGGTTGAGATATCTTCCCTGATTCCAATGACCCCAATCACCCAAGCTCTCTCAGCCCTTTAAGGGCTGCACATCATCTGCCTTCATCTCCCCAGCATACTCCTAGTTGTTCTGCCTCACAGAACCATACTCAACATATATCATTTACTGACAATAATGAATTATACAAAGCCAGGGGAGCCAGATGCCTTGAAAGTGTTTGCACTGAAGATAGAAATACTAGTCGTAAGTAAATCTCTGATAGTATTATGCTTGAGAGATTAGTAGAAGTTGGAAAACTATCATGGCCGATCCCATACAAATCTCTATAGGAACAAGGGCTATGTTTTCCGATTTATAATAACTCTCCTGCGTACTGAACCTTATGTTTGGACTATGATAATAGAGCGAGACAAATGCTTCAAGTGAAGGGGAAGACTTACAAACCGATATTGCTTCTAGTACTGAAAGTCATATAACTGAATATGACAGTAACAATGCGGAGCAGGAGTGGAAGGATATTGGGTGGGTGTCCTTAGGGGGCAGGTCCAGGCTAGTTTCACTGTCAGGTGAGGCAAGCAATCATGCCACTGATTCAAGTACTGCTGAAGAAAATGAGTCCGTATCTGGGCTCCCATTGTCTTGTATTCGCAATGAAACCCAATCAATTGTTCTGGGATTTTGTATCTATGCCGGCTGGACATTTATCTAACTTCACCAAACCTTGCACCTACCTCTTAGTACTCTCTACCGCATTGTTAATAGTACTATCTGGCCTGGCGGATCCCTCCAGCCTGTACGGCCTCCTATTATTTCCCCTGAAACCCAATATAAGATGATCGAACCAGCCACAACTGATCCCCACTACTGCTACTGCTGTCTTGCACATAGTATGTTTGTTGACAATTCTGGTATTCACATTGGACACCGTGCTGTGAGACGTATTTTCATTAGTTATGGCTATCACGGTCGAATCGCTCATGTGAAACTATTCCTTTCTCCTGCAGCCAAAGCGAAGCATAAAAATTGGAGGGAAAGATACTGTAACTGGACGATCAATGATTTGCAAGACATTATGTGATCTGAGGAGTACCCGTTGTCTGTTGGCTAGGTCCCAGGTAATGTTTGAGTCACTCGCCGGCCTGGAGAAGAGTTCTTAGAGGATTGCCTTCTAGCAAAGTTTAGCCCACTCACCACAGTAATAATTTGGTATGCTATTAAGCATAACATCAAAGGTCCTCTCATTATTTGTCATATGAAGAGCTGGGGCAAGATTACTGGAAGTACGTATATTAATAGGATTATTCAGCCTCACCTTCACCCCTGGTATTGTAACGGAAGCACCCTATTCAGAGGTGAACTCAAAGATTGTGACCGCACCAAAGACTCAAAGAAGAAGATAAAGGTAAATAATTCAGAAGAATCAAAACAGTAAAACTTAATATCCTTAAGCTGAAAGTTTCACTCAATAAGTTTTCTCAAGGAAAGTTGATTATCGCAGTAGAATGTCAAACGCTTAAACTTAAGTAGATATTAGATTTAAGCCTTTGACATTCACCACTACACCGACCTTATGCGAGCACCCTGTCCTGCTCAGGGCAGTTCGATGTCTACCCTCTATCAGGAATTATCCTGCTGGAAGTGTCAGCACAGCTCAGGTACGCTTAACTCCATTGATAGGATATAGGTTTCTGTAATGCATCTCCAATACAACCGCAGGTGGAAAAACTCTTCCCATCGAAGTCCTGCCAGTGGCTAACTGCCATGACAACAAGCGGGGTCAATACCTTGGTGGTAAACTCACTGGCCCAGTGGTAGCTTTGTCTATACAAGCTATGGAGTCAATGATTTAATCTAGGCGACTATTCAATACGATAATCAGGCATGCAAGCTTTTCCAGTAAGATGTAACCGATAGTTGGCTTAATAGGAGCAACCCATAGCCAGCCTCTCAGGACATACTCTACTGTGACAAGACTCATACCTCTAGAGTCCACTGACAACCCATAGTAATGCTATAAATCAAGAGAATAAGAATCCGGCTGGCTACTAAGATAATTGTCCCGAAAGCACCCTGGCCTCGTGTGACGACCTAAGTACCTCTCGGAAGACTACCCAACTCCCTGCAGGCAAGGATAGACTCCTTGGCGCCGGAGAAACCATTTATGTACAGTCCCTCGTCAGAAGTGTTCGTGATCGGCTTACTAAGCAACCTCGCCAAATGCCACCTCGCCAAATGCCACCGAGTAGATCGCGACCGTACCTCTACATAAACGACGATACCCCAAGCT
>Ga0307509_10004572_pt1 | contig 19845 bp, 14 predicted proteins | sample 10_EM_MG_FD_202245 | JGI IMG/M metagenome (GOLD analysis project Ga0307509, IMG submission 202245) | Populus trichocarpa ectomycorrhiza microbial communities from riparian zone in the Pacific Northwest, United States - 10_EM | ecosystem: Host-associated > Plants > Roots > Unclassified | place...
TAGTCCCCCCTGTGCCCCGCAGTCCCCTACAATCCCCTGTCGTCCCCCACCGTTGACTACGATTCCCATAACAAACCCGCAGTCTTCATGCACACCCTGCATAGTAGTGTCTCAGATTGCCGGGCCCGTCGTCCTCGCTAAAGACGGCCGTCTTTAGACTTTGCAGACGAGGACGGCATATTTTCTGCCGTCCCGTCCGGTCCCGGGCTCTTGGCAGTCCGTCCTCGGGGCCCTGTCGAGCCCCTAGACCGTTGAGAACACTGTAACACGTCTCCAATTTCATCAGGCCAAAGCATTGCGGCAGATGGAAACAGAGTTTGACTGATCTCATCAGCGGTCCCGCGGCTGGCATTATTCTGGTCCGATAGCATGTCCACAATGTCATCATGCCCACTCCCGATATCTGATGAAAGCGGTATCAGACCATCCTGCCCCCCCATGTCAGGGTGGACACCGCGCGAATCCAACAACATCCCGACAATTTTCCCATGACCATTCTTAGTAGCCCATGACAACGGCGTTCGGCCACTCTTGTCAATGCTTTCCGGATTAACATCGTTCCGTTCCAATAGCATCTCCACAAATCCCTCTCTCCCACTCCCGGCCGCCCATGACAACGGCGTTCGGCCACCTTGGTCAACGCTTTCCGGATTAACATCATTCCGTTTCAATAGCATCTTCGTAGATTGCTGCCCGTAAAGAACCTGAGCCGCCCATGAAAGTGGTGTTCGACCACTCTTATCTGCCTTGTCAGGATTGACATCGTTCTGCTCCAATAGCATCCGTACAACCCCCCTATCGGGTCTACTAACAGCCCAGGACAATGGTGTTCGACCGCCCTTGTCTGCCGCGTTGGGATTGATGTCGTTCAGTTCCAACAGCCCCCTCACAATCCTTGAACACCCACCTTCACAAGCCCATGAAAACAATGTTCGGCCACTCTCATCAACGGTGTTGGGATTGACATCATTCCGCTGAAATAGCATTTCCACAATTCCCGCATGCCCATACCCGGCAGCCCACAGCAATGGCGTCCGGCCACTCTTATCTGCTTTGTCGGGATTGACATAGCTGCGCTCTAAAAGTGTCTTGACAACCCTCTCACACCCCTCCTTGTAATCCGATCGCCAATTCACCCCGCCCGCAGCCCATGAAAGTGGTGTGCGGCCGTCCCTATCCGTAGTGTCGGGATTAACGTCGTTCCGTTCCAATAGCATGCGCACAATTTCTCCGTGCCCATTTTCGGCAGCCAATGAAAGTGGGGTTTGGCCACCCTTGTCGGCAATCTCAAGACTAACACCGCTCCGCCCTAATAGCATCTCCACAATTCCCACATCCCCATTCTCAGCAGCCCATGATAATACTGTCATGCCATAAGAATCTGCAATATCGGGATCGACGCCGTCCAGTTCTAGTAGCTCCTTCACTATCGCATCACGCCCCATCCTGGTAGCCCACATCAAAGCTGTACGACCATACGAGTCAGTTGCGTTAACATCCCATTTATCCATTTTAAGTAGAGGAACCATAATCTCCAGAACCCCGAAATAGACTCCAGCGTGGAGCGCCGTGCATTCCCTCAGGTCATCATATGCAGCATCCCAGGGCACTGAGCCTTCGAACCGCTCGGGTATGAGTAGCTTGTAAGATATTTGCGCATTAAATCCATCGAGTAGTTCTAATACAAGGGAAATTACACTTGTCGAGGCTTGTCTTCGCGCATGTTCAACCCAGTAACTAGAAGCGTATTCAAGAAAGGGAGCTGTAAGTGGGACTGAATCTGGATCCGGCGAAAGGTCTTTAATGCACCCAAAGTTAAGGTAGGTTAAGCAAACCTCGGCGATCATCGAATGGGGACTGCGAAAAAGTGTAGGATTGGCTAGGATATGTTCTTGTAGAGTAAAATGAACAAGACGGACATCGCAAGAGGAGGAATCCACTGTGACCAAACCTAGTCCGCAGTTCAATATCGTCCGGATCGAAGGTGTACTATCACCGTCCAAATCTAGCGACCCTATTTCTACTCCTAAGGCTTGACATAGCTCGTCCGGATTCAATGGCCGCTCTGAATATGCTATCCACATGATAGCCTCCATTCCTAGCCGTGCCCTGTCCCCCCCCTGCCCCCTGATTCTTTCCAGATTAGCAGTGTATACGTCCCCTGCGTCCTGACCAGTTGACATCTGTTTCAGCTTTTCCTTCCTCCGACGAATTGTTGTCTCCCCGAGGATCGTCTCGACGCTCAGAGATACAAGAAGGAATCTATGCAGTCACTAGTGAGTAACAAAATTTCCACCCGATACGGGAAAACTGGGCATCTAGGCATACATCTCGGATATTTTTTTCGGAATAATTTCCATTATATCCGCTCTTAGGCTCTCATCCATAGCGTCAGGTTCTGGGTCCTCATCCAACTTCATCCTCAAAAATGCCTCGGTATCTTCCCTTGTTGGACTCACTAGGATGGTATTCACGCTAGGGAAGTACCTCTCAACCTCAGGGCGGATGAAGGGCCTTCCGGTCAAGAAGAGCAGGACATTTGGCAGCTCTCTAACGATAGCTTGGAGAGCGCTAAGAAGGCCAGTCCGATTCGCCGCGAGAGATTCATCCAAGCCGTCGATACATATAACCACCAATTTCCGTTGCGCAATCACCATCTTCAGCATTTTGAGAAGCTCGTGAGCTTCCGGAGTCACCCCGCCAAAATGCTTTTTCGCATCTTCGAAAGCCTTGCGTACATCCCCCGGGATTTCTCCGCCCCCTATCAACTGCTTGAGCATGGCTCCTAGAACCTTTGGTGTAGTCTGCTCCTTTCTATTGGGGTAGTCGCAATACATCCCAGCAACTGTAATATCCCGTTCAATACCGTAAAAATGGTCGATCACTAGTGAGCTAGAATTACAAGCAGTCAGCGATGTAGGTTTTCGCGGTGGTTTCTTGTTTTACCTAAGATGGGTCTTCCCCACACCTGGATCACCATGGCAAAAGAGCACGGAGTGAGAAGATCCATATTTTGTCGTTTCCCATCTCCGAAACTCGCTCGTTTGAAAGATACAGTTCCCCGTACCCTTGAGCCGGCTCTCTCTTATATGCTGATGTCTCCTCTGAGGCTCCAGTGGTGACAACCACTGCAGGACCTGATTCCTATCATCTGTTATAGTTGTGTTGAAATTGTTGAAACTGCCGACATTACCTGAAGCAATAATCGCCCGATAGTCCATATTGTGTGAAGTCTGGCCGATAGATGATTTACAAAAGTGTGATGGATAGGGGTCTCAAGGGGGTGAAGAACCTCTCTGGGGCTGAAGAATATGATGTCCGGAAGTGAGACTGTGAGACATCACGCCCCAGCATTTCAACCAATAGTTTCATGTCAACAGGTCGCAAAACCTCTCGAAGAGCCTCCTTCTGACTCCCGAAGAAAATTTTGCAGCTTCTGCCGCTGAAACGATCAGATACCCCCCCCTCCCCCCACCTGCCATGCTCACCAGCCATCAAGCGTAGAGCGCGCCCACGTATTTTCTAACAAAAGCTCGAAGAAGGCCGAAGCATTAAACTGGTGGACGAAGCTAAGAATACCTCAACCAAGACCATACACTTTCTACGGGATTACCCTAACATATCCCCCCCTCTGCGAATTTTACCCCCAAAATCGCACGCAGGCTCCGTCCGCGCTGAGCATGTGCGGCTCTCAACTACTGTAAGTACACGAGCTCCAACTTCATATGCATGTACTCGAGTACTAGTACTTGGTCGCCAAGACCCCCCATCCGCGATAGGAGCAAGGAAGCCACAGAAAAACAGTTGAGACCAAAATAATAATAATAGGCATCCGCCTGTCTTGGAGGATCATTAAAAATCCGGGGATTATTTCTGTTGGTTCCACCCAATTCTGTTGGAGACATTTGAAATTTTTTTCTGTTTTTAATAACCCCTCGGGTACTCCAAGACGTGAGAGGAAATTAAAACCCCCAAGTACAGTACATTTCTCCTATGCTCGGGTGCTTTTACGGTACTTGATCTGGCACCAGAAAACTGTCGAATTTGTGGAACTGCACTGATCGGAAAATCTGGGGGCTTGGAATGCTCGGCGGCACCCCCGCCGCGCGGCGCAACAATCGATACAGAGCAACACCACTATTACCACACTACTCCCTTAGGGCTAGTTGGCCTAGTAATCAGAGAATCCCTGAGGCTGGTCATAGAGATCCCATGTCCTATCCATCTTCACTAACTTACGGTGCCCAATATCCCTATAAAGTAGTACCATGCTGGGCCCAACTCCCGCGGCACTGCTCGAGTACCAGTAGTGTAGATAGCGACGGTTTGTGGCTTCACATCAGGCCAGCTTCGCCACACACTCTGGCATCTCGTTTTCGCTGGTCCGCTTCCAAGAGCCTTGCGTCGGCCACACAGGAGCCTCCAGTACCAATTGCCTGTCACCCCCCATGCCCGAGCCAACAATTGGTCCCGATTTGCCCTTATAGCACCGTAATACATACTGTGCTCCCCGACCTAAGTAGCCCCCGTCCTCCTTGAGCCCCACTTATCTTGCAAGAACCGCCCCACCTAATTTTCAGCCACCACAGATCCAGTATTGCTTAGCATTTCGGTTTTAGTTTCTTCATTAGACCCAACCCTGATATTTTTCGGGAATCTCTGAGTAGCAGCGGCAGAGGTTTGGGTGCAATGGTCCCCCTGCAAGGGTGGGTGATAGCTATCGTGGAGATTAACCGGGGTTAGGGTGGACTGGAACCCTCCTTCCGGGGAAGTAGGCAGCCCGAGTCACCCTATTCCTTTTTATGCTAGCTCACTACTAGCAGGGGGTTAGGATTCTGCATGCACTGAAAACATGAGGAACCTGGGATAGTGTATCTATTGTTCAAAACGCAAGAGGTACGGGTGAACAATTGTCACTATCAAGAAATTCCTTCTAGAAACAAAAACCACACAAGTCACGATTAATTCAAGTCCACTAAGGGCCCGTTTACCTATAGACGTCCGTCTAAAAGCCTGAAACGATGCCGACTGTTAAGCGGGGCTTGACAGTGGGGGAGTGTGCGGCAAAGTAGATGGCGTTTAGCTAGAGTAGGCAACGGAACTTTCTGACGGTCCAGATGCAAGAATCTAGGACTGTGGAAAATTTGTCAAACACTTTCGGGCCGTTTACCAGATAACGCTTGAGGCGCCACCGTCTAGTACAACAATTATTACAAATTTAATTTTTAGCAAGAGATAGACAGTTGAAGGTATGTAAAGAAAACAGAATTGTCGCATGCCCAGCTAATATACTGTCAAGTATATAACTGAAAGCCCGTTTATACAACTGACTTTCTTTGACGGTCGGCACTGCCTCTGGTTGCTAGACGGCCGTCTATAGGTAAACGGGCCCTAAGCTAACTCACAAACCTCTTATCCAGAGCCAACCCAGAGAACCGCAAAAAAGAGAAAAAAAATCCAACCGAAAAGAAAGCCCAACCTTTCTGATTGTCCGACTATCTAGGTACAGGGGATCCTCCTCTTGTTATCCGCTATCACAAATTTTCCTTCCCCAGTTGACTGTCCAAAACGGTTCCTCCGTTGTGCTGTGGTGCCGTCGTGGGAATAAAGCGCGAGAGAAGTGAAAGATCGTAGCCTTACATAGAGTCCGCCCCTGTACTTGTAGTCAACGCGGCGCCTCTTCTCCCCCATTCAACACAATCCCAGCGTACTTCCCTTTCCAAGCAAAGCGATATCATGAACCGCTAGCTATACTGTCTAAGTTATTAGTAGAATAGCTGAAAAAAGCGCAAACTGAGTAAAGCCAAATTTTATCCGTAACAGTACCGGTACTCAGGTAGATACCTAATTCATTAGGTTAATACAGTGGGGTAAATCTGAACTGTAAAAGGGGTTGGCATTAACTGCCCTGTGATTCCTAGGTCTAAAGAAAAGAGCCCTTTGAAGAATAAGCGTTTCCCTAACAAACTATCAGGCCAAGCCCCAGGATACAATCGATCACATTAACAAGTACGGTATTCGCAATTTCCTTAACTTGTCAAACCAAACCCAGCCAAGCGAGATAGGCCGACTTCCGCTAGTTCTCCGGGAACCGGATTGCCGGAGAAGTGAGTGACAGGGCCCCGCGCATAAGTGAGTTCAAAGTTCGAAGCTGGGACTCTTGGCGAATGATTAGAGCTTCTTCATAGCAAGGAGCTTGCGTTAGGCTATTGCGTGTGCCTCGTTGTTCTCTAGTGTGCCGTGGTTGATAAGGGTGCATGCTTCCAAAGTCCACAGCTAACATTGGTTTATGCACGGGGGTGCAGTCACCGTCTTTGCGACCTCAGAACATGAATCTCATGTTGCCCTGATCTACTGCCGCATGTGCCTACGAGTAGAATGGTTCGCGTATCCTAATTGCGCTACCTTACCCAGACTAATACTCGCAATATATACTTTTTTTCTTCTTTCCTCCACACACTGATGATTTCCTCTACATTTGCTTCCTCTTGTAGTATCTTGCCCCATCTGACTTTTTTGTCTTCTTCTCTTCTTCCTTTTGGTACCTAGAACACTTGAGAAAACCTCTTCTTTGAATTATTGTCCCAATGAAATTAATCGCAAAGATTATGACAGACCGAGAAAAATACTGAAAATTGAAGTTTTCGGAGCATAATCTCTAGCGTTGCTAAGGGCCCGTTTACCTAACAGTCTAGCTTCCCCTGTTCTAAATTTTATGCGGCTCAACCCTCCCAAAGAAATGCCAAGAGTTCACGTGATGAAAGATGCGATCGCACAGCACAGGAGCGGGGAGTCCTCTTCATTCAACAACACACTCACCACTACTACGCTTACAACTAACAGTAAGGACAGAGTATGGATATCAACCATAACAAGGTCCTCCTATCCCATGGACAACCAGACATGTCCATACTGCTGCATGTATGTCCCCCCCCCCTCTTGCACACGCTAACAAAAGAAATACAAGGGGCTTCCACTGTCCGGAGCCTCCAGGCACCCAGCCCTTCCGGCCTTCTTACCGTTTTATTACGGTTTCCTTATAACTTTCCTACCCTTGTTCCGGCGAACGCATCGACCCAAACTCAAGTGCATTCTTACAGCCGAAATGCTTTCCCGAAAGCCAAGCGTCTTCCCCGAAACCATCCGAACGACTGTCGTGGGGGCATGCCGAGTGGCGCCTCACAGTTTTCGGTGCTGAGTTCTTGTCACTGGGGTCGAAACTGATGGTATAATAATCCCCGTAGTAGAGTGTTGTATTGGGAGCAGGGGGAAGCGCAGGCAATAGGAAGCGCACCTATGATGGAGGAACACTAAAGTGTGGACGAGGCAACGTTCTAAGGCATGGACGGATGTATAGGGTTATAAATGGAAAATTTTCACTATAATACTCAAGATGACCTTTAACTAGCATAGAGAATAGACACCGTGACACCCTTCTCCTATCACTACGCCTACCCGATCGTGCCACCACCTCCATCAAGAAAGTAACATTGCCGAAGGTGCTTTTGGAAATCCCACCAGGGTCTACCCGGGACGCTACCCTAACTAAACACCACCCACATGCCCATAACCTACGCCCCCAGCCACCAAGCCCTCCCTCACGGCCGACACCATCTTTGTGCTGCTAGACGACTGTATATTGGCAAACGAGCTCTAAGGGAAAAATCGCTTTAAAAAAACTGGCCTTTTCACTATCAAATTCGCGGAGCCGATTACCATACGGTAAGGGCTTGAAAGATTACACTAGTGTTCGCAAGCGGTCAGCCCGGCGAGGCTTAAGGTCCAGGGCGGCCGGCCGGGGTGCGGGCGGGAGTCCTGGTTTAAGGGCCTATCTGACCGGGCCTGTAGATATCTGCAGGCTTTCGATAACTGTAGGTATCCTCAGATATTTCCGGGCATCTGCAGATGTCGATTACCTATAAACAAAATATTTACTAATCAGACGGGATATTCCGGGAGCCTTCAGGCTCGGCCAGGCATCCATGAAACCTGCAGGCCGGCCCGGCCGCTTGCGAACGCTGAGCTGGACACTCCCCACACCAAAACCTTTGCCGACTTCCGCCCTGTCGGCAAGCGGCCCTAGGATGAAAGATTAATCAGGAACCGAAATGCAATTCATCAGAAGAGATAGTTAGCTAAAGGCCCTGATGGGTGATCTCATCATTAATAGTATAATACCCCGATCGTGAAGGTACGCTATTAGACAGGATGAAGATACGGCACCTGATGGTGGGGGTGGGTAGCCCGCAACGTCGTTCTCTTTTTACTTGTTTGATAGGTTGACGCCAAAGACAGGAGTATATATGAAATGCAAAATAAAGTCATCCTCATCCTTCCATCGATCACCGCTCTTGTCCGCCTTCGTCTAGACATGTTCCCCCATTGCTCGTCCACCTCCCAGCCGTAGTGACAAAAGAAAGTATCATTCTGCGTGATCCCCTAACTAAGGAAATATTTTGTAAGGACTCCGGTTCTCCTCTGCCTTTGGCACAAATACTAGACCCTTCTTCCGCCCCCGCCCCTACAGCCTTCACGCTTCACTTGGACCGTCAGCATTCCTACCCTCCTATTAATGGAGTCTTCTTTCCAAACTTTCGAACTCATGAAACAAAAAAATCTTTAGCCAGAACATGAGGAGAAGGCACCAACTAATTTCCATCTGAAGAAATGTGCGGCCGTAGACTTTGCTACCCTATTGGATATTCAATTACTAATAGTGAATACTAAGATGTAGGTAGAGTCATAGCGAAGGGCACCCTAATTCCCCCACGGACCACCACATATATTTATCGATCACTCTGCACACTCCGCCGTGACAATGGGGTACAGTACTATAACCACAGTAGCTTCCCCATAAATGACAATAACACCAGTGCAAAATAACACCACCAACAAAACTCGGGAAGCATAAGGGAACTTCCAAAAGCACGATCGACATGCAAGTGCCTTCTCCGAACTTGAATAGTCCACAACATTCGTCCTTTGCTCCTATCTTCAAACACGTTCTGTTGATACAGCAGGGAACCGAATATGATTGTATCTATGAAGCACTGATAAGGAGTATAAAGAAGCGCTAAAAGTTCGGTTTTGGCAAAAGAAAAAGGACAAACACACTTCCGCCTAGGCAGAATAGGTAGGTGCATAGGAAGAGGACGGGGGAAAGGGCAAGAACAAGGCGTCAGAAGGATAGAGGAAACCACAGACTAGATTTAGGAAATAAAATGAAAATAGGCTCTATGTTTCCCCAGTCATAGTAACATGGGCTGCCTTTCCACCGCTTAACTTTAATAGTCGACTATCAGAAAGCAATAACGAATCCATTGGGGGACAAGTATCTACGGAAGCGGGGGGCGTTGGTCGGGTGCGGCGTGGGTGGGTGGGGAGCTTGCAATCAACAGGAGAGTGAGCTTCCCGTGTGTGAATGAAGGGAGACAAATTGTGGCCGATGGCATATCAAAATTCTCGGATCTTTTTGAGGGATTAGCTTCGAAGGGCCCAGATAATTTCCCCCTGTGTCCTGATATAGAAGGGTCACGTGGCTCTGTCCGCCCACGTACAGCTCTCCCACCGCCAGTCTCAGTAGGTCACTGAAATGGTGTTTGGCCACTCTCATCTACCACACTGGGATGGACATCGTTCTGCTGCGACAGCATCCCCACAATTTTCCCATACCCTTTCGCCGCCGCCCACGGCACCGTAGTTCGACCGTCCCTATCCGCAGAGCCGTGGTTGGAATCGCTCCGTTCGGATAGCATTTTGCAAGGATCTCGCGCCCATCCCCGGCAGCCCACGAGGGTGTCGTTCGGCCGCTCTTGTCTGGGCTTTCGGGGTTGGCGTCGTTCCGTTTTGGTAGCATCCGCATAATTCCCCCGTACCTACCCTGCACAGCCCATGGCAATGGTGTTCCACGACTCTTATCTGCCATGTCGGGACTGGTATCATTCCGCTCTAGCAGTATCTTTACAACCTTCGAGTGCTAGAAGTTTTAGTAAAAAGGGACAAAAATAGTTCTATCATAGTTAGGTGAGATAAATATACCACCGGAAGGGAGTTAGCAATATAGACTGTAGGCATTAAAGTATGGCACTCCAGTCCTTAAGTTCTAGTGTTATAGCGGTTTACCCATCCCTCCCCTCACAATTCTCCAATAGCTGGAAATACCCTCCTAATACGCGATTTGCTCATACTGTACAGTCTAAATAGATCCAAGCAAGAGGAGACATCCGACGGCCGAAAAAAGATGATTTACGGATCGGCACCGCTACTGGTTTTCCCAATGGACCTCCTTATTCATGATGGTTTTGCGGCACTGACACCATCAAATGGAATGGTGGTGGAGCGGGATGACCCACATGAGACCTGGGCGCTGCGTTTCACAGGTAGGGAAAGTATAACCATCGACTTTACTACTCTATTGGAGACTCAATTTTACAGAGGCCTATAACGACCAAATCGCCACCAAACTGAATATACAAAAAACATTACAATAGGAAAACAAAAACCAATTTGATTAACAATAAAAGCTGAGCAACTAAGAGAATAAAAAAGTGAGAAGTGAAAAGCAATTCAACAATTCTAATGCAACCTAGGATAAAGCACTTGCAAAGAAAAAAAAATGAGTAAAAAAGTGAAAGAAACTACTGTCCTAGTGCCTCGTGAAAAACTGGAATTGGGCGCCCACCTAGCCCGTTTGAATTGAATAATACATACAAATGAAGAGCTCTGCTTCGAGATAAATACTGGAGTTAAAGTGCGCTTTAGAACTGGGGATACCTTTGTGTTGGATGGGTGGACGTGGTGGATGTGAGAGAACTTGTTCTATTCTCAGATGCGCGCCGCTGCTAACTAAATAGGACTAACAAACATGTGTGCGCAACTACTCGTAGTGGTTTACCCTCAACGCCGTCCTATCTTCTCCACAACACAACTAGGGTGGTTGCCCGTACCCTACTACCCTACTACACTCAACACTTTGTACAGTGTTCCGAATCGTCCGGGGGCCCCATAGCGACGATGAGGATAACACAAATGAGAAGCGACAGGATGGTGCTGCTAAACACGGTCCTGTGGAGGGAAAATTGCTTGGGGGACTCCCAGCCTTCTCTGCCTAGTGTTCTATTGGAGGTATTGACAATCCTGACGGTAAAAGTTCCCACAAGAGTGACCTGTAGGAGAAAACAGTAGAATTTCGGAGATGGGCCGATGACCGTAATCACTCAGTTTGATCAAGTCACAAGAAAGGTGAAGGATGAAGACTCAAGGATGGTTTTTATCAAGTGAAGAAAAATCTCACAATCATCTCTCCTCTGGGGAGCTTCCTTTCCTTTAAATTGCAATACTAGTACCTAAACTACCTGCTTTCTGTCTTGTGCAAGAGAGTACGCAATCCTCGAAGAAAATTTAAAGAGTCGCTGAAGTTATTGACAGGTCTGACTGTAAATTCAATTACATGTGGACGCACCGTAGGAGCTCAATTCTACTCTTCCACTCAGCACCGAGATTGTATTTTTCACTTTTTCATTATTTTTTCCTCTAATAATCGCTTCACTCTGGGTCGCATTAGAATTGGTGAATTGCTTTTCACTTTTCACATTTTTATTCTCTTAGCTGCTCAACCTTTTTTGTTAATCAGATTAGTTTTGGTTTTCCTATTGTAATGTTTTTTGTATTTTCAGTTTGGTGGCGATTTGGTCGTTATAGGCCTCCGTACTCAATTGCCGATTGTAAGGACAAGGATGTATATAAAAACATAACGAAATATATAAAAACATAACGAAAAGCATTCTTGATTGCTAGAGGGATCGCTACGCATCTTATTCCTATTTTAACGAATACCGCCGTGACGCAGGTTTAATATAGTTCGAGTAGCTTCCTTCTAAATCACACTAACTCTGGAACAAAGCCTAATGGGACCACAAACAACATTCCCGAAATTTAAGAAAACACCCCGCAAGGACAAACAAGATGTGAGAGAATTCTCACAATTCGAATGGTTCTCAGCTTTCGTCCCTCCATCCTTGCATCAAAGCTGATAGAGAAGGGATTTAGGTGTGATGGTATTTGTGAGGTATACCTAAGGAGCATCAGGAGGGGCTGAAAGTAAAGTTCTAGTAGTAGTCAGTGGGAAAGAGCTTCACAAGTGTAGCTGAAGGGGAACAACTTGTGGCCGGTGGTATATCAAAACCAGCGGGACTTTTTGAGGGGCGGCTCGTGTGGCGGGAGGGGGTTATTTGCGAAGGGCTGAGGTAATACCTCCCGGAGTCTTAATATAGCATTCAGGTCATGCCACCCATCCTGCCCCTGGGCAACTCCCGCACAATCATTCCCGGGCGGCCATGGAAATGGTGTCCGGCCACTCTCATCTGCGATGCAGAGATTGGCATGGCTCCGTTCCAATAGCACATCTCCAATTTCCTCACGCCCGCTCCCGATATCCGACGAAAACGGTGCTAGACCACCCAGGTCCCCAATGTTGGGATGGGTATGCTGCCAATACAAGAGCATCCCGACAATTTTCCCATGACCATTCTCAGTAGCCCATGACAACGGCGTTCGGCCACTGTTATCAGCGCTATTCGGATTAACACCGTTCCGTTCCAATAGCATCTCCACAATTCTCTCATCTCCACTCCCGGCCGCCCAGAACAACGGCGTTCGGCCACTGTTATCAGCGCTATCCGGATTAACACCGTTCCGTTCCAATAGAATCTGCACAATTCTCTCTTCTCCGGTCTCGGCCGCCCATGACAAGGGCGTTCGGCCACTATTATCAGCGGTGTCCGGATTAACATCGTTCAGTTCCAATAGCATCTCCACATTTTCATCTATCTTACTCCCGGCCGCCCATGACAAAGGCGTTCGGCCACTCTTGTCGACGCTGTCCGGATTAACATCGCTCCGCTCCAATAGCATCTTCACACAGTGCCCCCAGAGACAAACTTGGGCCGCCCATGAAAGTGATGTTCGACCACGCTTATCTGCCTTGTCGGGATTGACGTCGTTCCGTTCCAATAGCATCCGCACAACCTCCACACTCAGGCTACTAACAGCCCAGGACAATGGTGTTCGACCTCCCTTGTCTGCTATATTGGGGTTGACGTCGTTCAGTTCTAATAGCGCCCGCACAATTTTTGAACTCCCACCTTCACAAGCCCATGAAAACAATGTTCGGCCACTCTCATCTATTGTGTTGGGATTGACATCGTTCCGCTGAAATAGCATCTCTGCAATTACCTCACGCCGGCGCTCGGCAGCCCAGGACAATGGCGTTCGGCCACTCTTATCCGCGGTGTTGGGATGGACGTCGTTCGGCCTCAACAGCGCCCTCACAATCTTTGAACACCCACCTTCGCAAGCGCATGAAAACAGTGTCCGGCCACTCTCATCTGTTGTGTTGGGATTGACATCGTTCCGCCGAATTAGCATCTCCACAATTCCCTCACGCCCATACTTGGCAGCCTGCAACAGTGGTGTCCGACCGGTCTTATCTGCTTTGTCGGGATTGACATCGCTCCGTTCCAATAGCATCCGCACAACTTCCCCGCACCCCTTTTCGGCAGCCCATGAAAGTGGTGTTCGACCACTCTTATCAGCGGTGTCGGGATCGACATCTTTCCGCCTTAACAGAGTCTTGACAACCCTCTCACACTTCTTCTCGTCAACATGCGACGAAATGCGCATGCCCGCAGCCCTTGAAAGTGGCGTGCGGCCGTCCCTATCCGTAGTGTCGGGGTGAACCTCATTCCGTTCCAATAACATGCGCACAATTCGTCCGCACCCCTTCTCGGCAGCCCGCGAAAGTGGCGTTCGGCCGTCCCAATCCGTAGTGTCGGGATTGACATCGTTCCGCTCTAACAGTGTCCTGACAACCCTCTCAACCCCCTCCGGTTCAACCAGTGACCAACCCTCCATGCCCGCAGCCCATGAAAGTGGCGTCCGGCCGCCCCTATCCGTAGTGTCGGGGTGAACGTCGTTCCGTTCCAATAGCGTGCGCACAATTTCTCGGCGCCCCCTCTCGGCAGCCCACGAAAATGGCGTTCGGCCTCCCCCATCCCTACTGTCGGGGTTAACTTCTTTCTGTTCCAATAAGATGCGCACAATTTCCGTGTGCCCATTTTCCGCAGCCCACGAAAGGGGTGTTCGGCCACTCTTGTCACCACTGTCGGGATTGACATTGTTCTGCTCTAGTAGAATCCATGTAGTTTCCTTGGACCCACCCATAGCAGCCCATGAAAGTGGCGTTTGGCCGCTCCTATCGGGAGTGTCGGGATTAACTTCTTTCCGTTCCAATAGCATGCGCACAATTTCCCTGTACTCATAATAGGCAGCCCATGAAAGTGGTGTTCGACCACTCTTGTCAGTGCTGTCGGGATTTACATCGTTCCGCTCTAACAGTATTTTCACAACCCTCTCACGGCCTTCCCCATCCCGCCCCCCCCTCCGCCGCCGCCAACTCCCTGCAGCCCATGAAAGTGGCGTTCGGCCGTCCCTATCCGTACTGTCGGGATTAACTTCTTTCCGTTCCAATAGCCTGCGCACAACTTCTCCGTGCCCTCTTTCGGTAGTCAATGAAAGTGGTGTTTGGCCACTCTCATCGGCAATGTCAAGACTAAAATCGCTCCAGCCTAATAGCATCTCCACAATTCCCACACCTCCATTCTCAGCAGCCCATGATAATGCTGTCCTGCCATCGGAATCTGGAATATCGGGATCGACGCCGTCCTGCTCTAGTAGCACCTTCACTATCGGATCACGCCCCATCCTTGTAGCCCACATCAACGCCGTACGACCATCCGAGTCAGTTGCGTTAACATCCCATTTATCCGCCTTAAGTAGAGAAACCATAATCTCCAGAACCCCGAAATAGACTCCAGCGTGGAGCGCCGTGCATTCCCTCATGTCATCACATTCGGCGTCCCACGGCACTGAATCCATGAAATACTCGCCCATGAGTAGCTCGCAAGATAGATGCGCATTAAATCCATCGAGTAGTTCTAATACAAGCGAAATTACCCTTGTCGAAGTTTGTCTTTCCGCATGTGCTAGCCAGCAACAAGAAGCGTATTCAAGAAAGAGGGCTGTTGGTGGGGGTGAAGGGGATGAAAGGAAAGCTGGCCAAAGACTCCGGATGAAGCCAAAGTTAAGATAGGTCAAGCAAACTTCGGTGATCATCGAATGGGGACTACAATAAAGTGCAGGATTGTCCAGGATATATTCCTGTAGAGTGAAATGTACCAGTCGGACTTTGGAAGAGGACGAATCGACTGTAACCAGTCCTAGCCCGCAGTTCAATATAGTCCGGATCGAAGGGACATTATCACCGTCCAGATCTGCCGATCCTATCTCTACCCCTAGGGCTTGACATAGCTCGTCTGGTGACAACGGCAGCTCTGAATATGCTATCCACATTATAGCCTCCATCCCCAGCCGTGCCCTGTCCTGCCCTTGTGCTCTGATTCTTTCCAAAGTCGCAGTGTATATGTCTCCTACGTCTTGACCATTTGACATCTGGTCTAACTTTGCCCTCCTCCGGCGAATTGTTGTCTCCCCAAGGATCGCCTCGATGCTGAGAGATACAAGAAGGAATCTATGGACAATCATTGGTGAGTAACATAATTTCTACCAGATAAGGAAAACTAGGCATCCAGACATACATCTCAGATATTTTTTTCGGAATAATTTCCATTATATCGGCTCTCAGACTCTCATCCATGGCGTCAGGTTCCGGGTCATCCCCCAACTTCATTCTCAGAAATGCCTCGATGTCTTCCCTCGCTGGGCTCACCGAGATAGTATCGACACCAAGGAGACAGCTCTCAACTTCGCTACTGATGAAAGGCCTTCCGGTCAAGAACAACCTAACATTGGGCAACTCCCGGACGATGGTTTGCAGAACTCTAAGGAGGCCAGCCCGATGCGCTGGAAGGGATTCATCTAACCCGTCGATACATATAACTACCTGTCGTCTTTGCGCAACGGCCGCCTTTAGCATTTGAAGAAGTTCTGGAACCCGCGGGCCCACCCCGCCGAAATGCTCTTTTGCGTCTTCGAACGCTCTCTGTATCTCCTCCGGAATAACTCCCTTCCCCACAAGCTGCTTGAGCATAGCTCCTAGCATGTTCGATGTAGTCTGTTCGTTTCGGTCGAGGTAGTCACAATACAGCCCGGCGACTGTAATATCCTGTCTCCTGCCGCAAAAATGGTCAATCACCACCGAGCTAAAATTACGAGTTAGCGATGTGGAGATCTCCTCCGCGATTTCTGGTTTTACCTGAGATGAGTCTTCCCCACACCTGGATCACCATGGCAAAAGAGCACAGAATGAGAAGAGCCATCTTCTCTCGTATCCCATCTCCTAAACTCATTCGTTCGAAAAATCCATTGTCCCGCGCCCTCCAGTCGGCTCCCCCTCAAATGCTGATGTCGTTTTTGAGGCTCCAGTGGTGACAACCAGTGTAGGATCTGATTCCGGTCATCTGGTACGGTTGTGTTGAAACTGTTGACATTGAATGACCCGATAATCTCCCGATAGTCCATATTATATGAAGTCTTGCCGGTAGATGGTGCACAAAAAGGTGATGGATAGGGGTCTCAAGGCCATCAAGAGCCTCTCGAGAGCCGAAGACAACCTTCTCTGAGAGTGAGGCTATCAGATATCACACTCCAGCATTTCGCCCAATAGTTTCATGCCAACAGGTCGCAGAGCCTCGTTCGAATTCCCGAAGAAACTTTTGCGGCTCCTGCGGCTGAAACGATCGGATTGCCGCCCCCCACCTGTCAAACCCACCAGCTATCGAGCATACTTGTAGAGACCGTGCTTGCATACCGTCCAACGAACATTCGAAGAATGCGGAGACACCAAACTATTAGGCGAAGCTAAGAATACATCAACCAACACCATACACCATTCCACTGGATTACCCTCACATATCCCCCCCTCAGCAAATTTTACCCCCCAAAATCGTACTCAGGCTCAGTCTACTGTAGCATCCGCGACTCTCAACTACCGTAAGTACCCGCACTCCAACTCCATATGCTCTAGTACATGGACTCGAGTGCTGGTACTTGGCCGCCGAGACCCCCCATCCGAGATATGATAGGAGCAAGGAAACCACAGCAAAACAGTTGAGACCAAAAAGAATAAAATAGGCACCCACCTGTCTTGGGGGATCATTAAAAATCTGAACATTATTTCTGTTGGTTCCACCGAGTTTTTTTTTTAGCGACATTTGATATGTTTTCCTGTTCCCAATCACCACAAGCTGTGAGAGGAAATTAAAACGTCCAAGTGCAGTACATTTCTCCCGTGTTCGGGTGTTTTTACGGTATTTGATCTGGCACTAGCAAAATTTCGAACTCGCGGAACTGAATGCCCGGCTGCACCACCGCCGTGTGGTGCAACAATCGACACGGAGCAACACCACTTTTAAAATACTACTCCCTTAGGTCTAGTTGGACTAGTAATAAAGGATATGTGGAAAATCCTTCCCGCTGGGCATAGGGATCATATCTCTTTTGCCAACTTACAGTGTCCTGTATCCCTACAAAGCAAGACTATGCTATCACCAACTACCGCGTGACTGCTCATGTACCAGTAGCGTAGATAGCGATGGTTTGTGGCTTCGCATTGGGCCAGCTTCGCAACACACTTTGGTATCCCTTTTTCGCCAGCCAGCTACGGGGAGCCTTGAATCGGCCACACACTAGCCTCGAGTGCCAATTGTTTACTCGAGTATCACCATCCGTGCCCGAGCCAAGAATTGGTACCAATTTGCGCTTTTAGTACTGTAATCCTGTGCTGCCTGAGCTATGTAGTCTTTGTCCACGTTGAGCCTCGTTTATCTTGCAAGAACCACCCCAACTAAGTTTCAGCGACCAGTACTGCCTGGCACTCATGTTATAGTCTTTCCATTAGACCCAACCCTCATACATTTCGGGAATCTCTGAGTAGCAGTGGCTGAGGTTTGGGCATGACAGTGCCCCAGCAAGGATGGGTGATAGTTATCGTGGAGATCAACAACGGTTAGGGTGGACCGGAACCCCCATTCCTCCACGGAAGTACCGAACACAAAGAACCCGGGCAAGTGTATCTACTCTGCGAGCAAAAGAGGTACGGGCAAACAACTATTACTATCAAGAAATCTCAACTAGAAAGGAAAACCACACAAGTCACGATCAATTCAAATCTGCTAAGCTACAGTACTTCGCTAACCTCTTATCCAAAGTCAACCCAAAGAACCACTCAAGAGAGAAAAAGATTCAACCGAAAGAAAGCCCAACCCTGCTGGTTGTCCGACTAACCAGATACAGGAGACCCCTCGTGTCATCCACTAACACAATGTTTCCTTCCTCAATCCACAGTCCAAACGGTTCCTCCGTTATGCTGTGTTCCCGTCGTTGTTGTTGGGAGAAAGAGCGAGAGAAGTGAAGGATTGCAACCTTACAAAGAGCCCCCTGTCTGCCAAGACTAGGCAACAGCCACCCCTTCAGAAAAGTGACGCCTTCCCAAGCGAAGATCATAAACTGCTATCTATTGTCTGAGTTATTCGTAGGCTGGCTGGGAAGTCGCAGAGTGAGTAAAGCCAAATTTTATCCGTAACAGTACTCGGTTATGGACGTAGGTGGTGGTCGGACAGGCAGGGACTAAAAATATATGAGGATACATAGACTTTTAATCCCGTCTGTTCGATCACCCACGTCCATACCCTGGGAGGCAGCCCGGGCCACCATATTCCTTTTTGGCTCTCTACTGGAACAACTCAGCACGTAGATACGAAATTCATTGGGTTAATACAGTGGGGTAAGTCTGAATTGCAAAGAGTCTTGAAATTAACTGTCCCGGACAGCCCTGTAATTGCCGGATCCGAAGAAAAGAACTCTGAGCAGAATAGGCGTTTCCCTGACAGGCTATCAGGTCATTCCCCAAGACGCAGTGGATCACATTAAAAGGCATTCCAAACCCAGCCAAGAGATACGGGCCGACTTCTGTTGGTTCTCCGGGACCGGATTATAGGAGAAGTGGGTGACAGGGCCCCGTAGGGAAGTGAGTTTGAGGTTCGGGGGTGGGACTCTTGGCGAGTGATTAGAGCTTCTCATAGGAAGAACCTTGTATTGCACAATTGCGTATTCCTTGTTTTTCTCCGATGCGCCTCGGCCATTGTTGATGAGGCTCGGGGCTTCCAACTTCTATCCCTAACATTGGTTTACGCACGGGGTGCAGTCACCATACTCGGCATAGAACATGGATCTCATGTCGCCCTAATTTACCGCAGCTTTGTTCCTAGAGTGCTCTGGGTACCCTAACTGCACTATCTTGCCCAGACTAATGTTAGTAATGCATACTTTGCCTACATCTCCATACACTGATGATTTCCTTTACGTTTGCTTCCTCAAGTAGTACCTTGCTTGGTGTGATTCTTTTGACTTCTTCTCTTCTTCCTTTTGATGCCTAGGGCACTTAAGAAAACCTTGTTCAAAACGTGAACGCCAGGGGCACAATCTATTCTATGTGGATAATACTGCGCAAGTGCGAGGGGGGTTGCGAGGCACGCTTGGTGAGGAGTATAGAGCAGATTTGGTAGGAGTTCTGGTTCTTAATTATTCCAAAACAGGTGAGCGGTAGCAAGCATATTTATACAAAAGTTTGCGCCCATATGTATGAAAGAAATATAGGGAAAACTATGTAAGAAACATAAGTGCGAACATGTTTGACCCTGAGATCCATCAGCAAAAGTACACATTTGCCCCCTATACCTCATGAGGCATGTGAGGGATGGGGGGCAAAATTATCAAACTCCAGTTGATGTATGGGTCATCCATACCCTCATAAACCTCGGTTAAATCCTG
>Ga0307509_10004573_pt1 | contig 19843 bp, 22 predicted proteins | sample 10_EM_MG_FD_202245 | JGI IMG/M metagenome (GOLD analysis project Ga0307509, IMG submission 202245) | Populus trichocarpa ectomycorrhiza microbial communities from riparian zone in the Pacific Northwest, United States - 10_EM | ecosystem: Host-associated > Plants > Roots > Unclassified | place...
GACGCCCGTCCCCTACAGGAAGTTACCATTTCCAAAAAAATACGGCAGGCCGCCCGTCAACTTACAGGATGGCGGCTTTTATAAAAGACGGACGCCGTGGACGGACGGGACTATAGGACGCTAGGGCGCTGGCGTCCGGACAGGACGGTTGGGAACACTGGCAATGAGATGTCTGGACGAACGTAGTGTGCTCAACATGGACTGAAAATTGGAACGGGTAGATATAAAAGACCGTGTCTACGAAGCAGTCAAAGACCCTGGGAAGACCTCCATCAATACCGAAGGCGCTGTGCAGATTGGCCTAGGGAAATACATGGGCCGTACACTAGCCAGCAAGAAGTGCGAGAGCGAGAGCTGTCGCGAGCTCGGGAAACGCCTCTTTCCCCAGGCCTTGGAGGGGAAGGTTATGGCTGTGCAGGAACTCCTTATTATTTACTAACGATATCATTTTCAAAATTGGGACAAATCTTGGAAAGGTTACCAAGTATGAGGATATTCATTACCGGAACACCTAACATTGAGGCTGAGATCGGAAAGCATCATGCCGGATGAGTGAAAGGTCTATCTCTAGCTCCCAGCAAGGATCATATCATCGAATAGTTTCGTGCTAGCCTGGATGAGAACGAAGTACCGGATGCAATAGACGAGAGCTGAAAGACAAATATTGTGAGAAGATTGCGGAAAATATATGGGAACTGTAGGTATGGGGAATGCTATTAGGAACCCCATGACATGCCACTAATGGCTATGAATCTAATATTCTACAGGTTTCCTTAGGTATCGATGCAATTTTACACTCATTGGAAAGATAAGAGGTCGGCCCTGGTAAACCAGACAATCACGGCTGAACACCACACTTAGATGAAGCTAGGGGTTGGCATGAGGGAGTAGTGTGGATTCTACTCGGGCCTGAAGAGGTCGACCCGAACAAACCAGAGAATTGTGGTTGAAAGCACTTCTTACCGGCCGAGTGGTGAAAATATTGTTTGAACGGCAAGAGATCACGCATGTATTTTATACGTTCTATCGTAACCCACAATGTATGCATCTCTCATGCATTAGAGATGAATATAGTGGTGGAGATATCAGATTTGCTACCTTCCCCAACACCACCTCCATTATCTACTATACTGTCAACATAGACTTCAAGCTTGACCGGTTGGTCGTGCAGCTGCTAGCTATATTACTTAAGAAATGATTACCAGTCTGCTTAGCCATGAAGCTGCTATCTATACTTACATAAAGATAGAAGTTGACCAGTCAGTCGAGAGCCTGCTAGTCTTCTTATATGTACTGAGCAGTTTATCGAAGTAGCTAATCTGATGAAACACGAACGTCCACAGGATCTCACTCACTTCCGCTCCGAGTCTAGATTTCTTAGTGCTGGTGTTTGTCACGCAAAGTATTCGTGATCAGGATTGCAAGATGCAACCGACAAATACTGTAATGCAATCCACAAATCCTGATGCCCCACCAAATAGGAAAATTTTCTCTCTGGTTTACTCATACTTATTCTTTTCACTCACCTGTAACCTCCTGTTCCTCACGTCAATAGTGGTTACACCAGTTGATCCTCTACTCCCCTCAAATCGGTTAAAAAATACAAGGCGCCTACCAGCCCTGTCAGAACCTGAAGCGCTCCAGTTCCGGGCATCCATCATCTCATAAGATCGTATTCACAAATATTGGTAGCGCAAACTACACTACCCCACCTCTCCACCTATTCCCTCACCTCCGACCCGAATTCTTGAGCCTACAAACCGAGCTTTGTTAATAGTCCTCCCCTACTCTTTCCATCAACATTCCTGAACCTCAACTACCTTTCGCTCACAACTCATACCACAGCACTTATCTAGATCCCACCTCATATTCCTTCCTCAACCAGCTCAATAGCAAACAAGATTTGCAATAACTGACAACTCGTCGCACTGTAGGAAGCGAAGCAAGTGGGGTGACCCGCAAAGAAGCTCTTTCCATGGCTGAGATCGTGCTACGGACTACAGAGATCGGGAGTCCGAGAGAGGGAAACCAGTTAGCACTCGCAGCCTAGCTATGGAAGGAATTACCTCACAGAACGGAAAGGCGGTATATATATTTTGCTATACCGCACTTTGCTTGGATCTGGGCGTCGATACGGGCTGCGGCAGAATCTACTCGATATCAATTAGCAAAATCAAAGAAGGGTCGGGTGGTACAGCGTGGACAATGAGCTGATCGGGTGAGGCAGGTGGGTCGGGCTTCAGCTCTTTCGCTAGTTCGACAGTGGGGGCTCTCTTTTCATCTACTTGTGGACGGGGAACTCCTGCAGCTCTAGCAATCATCTCAACGGGAGTATAATTGGTACAAGAGCGACAGTCATCCTAGCGGGAGGCTGTTTGCGTTTCCTAATTTTAATAAAGTGCCGCAAAATCTTCTAGCTCGCCTAGCAAAGCAACATTCAATAGTGACATGTATATCACCCATGGTGACTATAATACATCAAAGACATAGATGGTAACGACCTTCGCAATTGATACACACCAACAATAAGCGGCACTCAGAAAATAGTAATCATGGAATCCCTTCCACGGTTGAGAGCATTATTAACTACTCCCTTTACTTGGGATTTTGCACGTACACGGGACAAACCTTCATACTTATGCACAGCTCACTTCTAGGAAGGAGCAATTTAAGCTGAAATATGATCTCATTATCATGCACGACAGAACTCCATTGCAGTTGGAGTGAAGGCAGCTGTTGGTTGGGGAAGATTGCTTCTTGAAGCGGTGGTGTGTAGTGTTCCCAACGGTCCAGGGGCCCTACAGGGCCTGGTGGATGGACTGCCAACAGCCCAGGACCGGATGGGACGGCAGCAAATATGCCGTCCTCATCCCCAAAATCTAAAGACGGCTGTTTTTACCGAGGACCACGGGCCCTGCAATCTGAGACACTGATATGCATAGTGTGCATGAAGACTGCGGGTCTTTCGTGGGAATTGTAGTCAACTGGGGGGGACGACGGGGGACGACGGGGGATTGGGGGGGACTACGGGGCATTGGGGGCACTGCGGGGGACGGCGGGGGACGATGAGGAACGATGGGGAACTACAAGTAATGACTGGTGACGGTCAGCAACGGCGGTCTCCATGAAGAAACGCCCGGGATGGCAAAAGACTTTTTCACCACCCTTGAGTGTGCGATCGTTGGAATTGCAGTTGCTTGGCATTCGTTTTGTTTCACCATTTGCCACTCGTCATTCAATCGTATCGCTGCCATTGAAGTTCAACACAGGGAAAGCAAGAGGACATGTCGGAGGAAAGAGGTAGTTTTTATGATGCATTTCTTGCATTCAGAGAAAACGTAATATGTTTTATTCTTTTGCCCACATGGGAGATCAGTGGCCTGGTGGGGAGATATGCAAGAGAGAGAGTGGACAAGTCTGGTGATCGTTGGAACGCTGAGGATCGCGTTTGGTTGTCCACCCACACCCCTATCACTGTTAGTTTAGAAAGCAAAAAAGAAGAATAGACTTAAGTTGCGGTCAATACTCTAGCCTGATTGCCCTTCAGTGCTATATTTTTCTGTTCTTACCACATGAGTCGGAGAAAAGGTAAGGAGAACATACATAACAAGGAACGCATATGAGTCACGATTGATCGATAGATATAAGGACTTGGTAACGATGTACTGGTATTTATTCTACTGTCTTTAGCGTTTGTAGCTTTATTGATTTATCCGGATAAGCAAGATTGTGAGGTGAAAGAGCATGACAAAACTTCTCCGCTATCTAGCGGTGATGTGCTGGCGATAGATTTACAACTGGTATTTTTGAGCCGCCTTTATTCTTGGCGTTTGTTTCGTTTCATCATTGCTTTTTCTAAAAACTCATATCCTAGCACAAAGAATCAAATGGGATAACTGAGACATTACAGGGGTACTGGTGGGAGACTGTGGGGACTGACATCCTCTACTCGGGATCATCGGGCAATCTGGCTTGAGGACGGGACCGGACGGCAAAACCTCGTCCGTCCTCGTCCTGACTAAAGACGGATGGGCTACCCCCTTGGGAACACTGACGGTGTGATGGAATTTACAGTGAGATGTAGGAGGGTTATAAACGGTGATTCAGGAATTAGAAAGTTTGGCTACTTTGTAACCATGAGTATTGAGATGAGGCTAATTGTATACTTGAAACTAGAGCTTTTAGTTCTGGATGATGAATGATGGTAGAAGTGCCACGCCACGCGTGCACTCTGGAATATGCGGGAAGCCCAGCTCTGTCACAGGTAAGAAGCCGAGACAATAGCCCCTGAGGTGATCATCCCTGAATTAGTCGTCTCAGACGATATAGGCGGCGGTGACCCTATCAGAACCTGGTTCCTGCAATACAAAGGTTCAATTGGAGATCTGATCCAGAAGACCAAGAACACAATTGTTGAAAAAACAAGTAAGAGTCGATTGCCAAATGAATGCTAAGGCTAATGATATGGGCCTGGCGGCGTTGATGAAGGCATTAGATATCCGAATTCGCTCCGTCAAATTATACAGACTTGACAAGCCTGGTGTTGATTTGAATGGGACAATGAGCAGAACTACCAGCTGGAAACCCGCGATTGAGCAGCGGGACAGACATTTTACCAGCAGATAGTGTTTACCAGAAGGTTAGTGTCACCATAATCCCAAAGCTCTGGGGGCCAAGAGGAACCTAATATCTCGAAGCAAGAAGTCATCGGATCGGTCGCGGAGATGTTACACGTGTTCGCAGAAGCCTGATGTCGTGACTTCGATAGGCGCTCCGCATGGTTTGAGAAGCACAGCGAACAGGGCAAGGCCACTCTGCAAGAGGGAAAAACCATAAAAGGGCGCTACATAGCGCAAAGCGGTGGGTGGATCAAACCCCTCACGGAAATAGACATGGTGGAGAAAGCCTACCAGCTGGCAGAGAAATGGCAAGACTATTGAGCCCCCCCCTAGACGTCTGCTGGCGGGAGATCATCAGTATTGAAGTAAGCTAGACAGACCTCTCTAATGCTAAATCTAATCAGGAATACAGGGAAATGGAAATTCTGAACTGACGCACACCTGAAAGCAGACCCTGAACCGAATGGAAGCCTACTTTGACAGATGTGGTGAAATCTACGCGATAGAGATGTACAAACACCGTGTTGGGAACGGATTGTTACAGAGGTTCCTCAAATGTTTCGAGAACTCGCGAAAAATATACTGGACGGGATTCTGTTGAATATTCACGAAGGTTCCAAATATTGGGCTTGACGAAACCGAGATGGCGGATGGATGGGAAGGATTGCGTTTGATGGGAGTTGCACGATGGGAAATGAATGTAAGAGGAAGACAATAGTATGTTTGGCTTAGGAGTTAGAGGAAGCCGATGCGTTTGGGATGTTGTAGGAAACGACACTAGGGATCACTGGAGCTTTAGAATTAAGGTTTACTAGGAAACGAAACAGAGAGGTGTCGCACTATGAGGGTTGGGAAACGGGAGACGGTGTCAGCACATAAGCGGATCATGGATGATAAGGGAAACTTTGTAAGAGAACGAAACAGGGAAATAAGCAGTTAGGGGAAATGAGTTTCAGGAATGTTGGATGGGAGGATGGAGAGGAGGAACGAAGGAAGGAGAGATGAGTGATGATATTGTTGATGAAGAGTTTTTTCTGTCGAAGTCGAGCTTGTGTATATATGGACACCTCCAGCGACATAGGAACAATAAGGACCAATACACTCTCTACCGATCATGTCCTATTTTCGTCAAATTCCTCCTGTTTAGCAAGAGATAAAAAACGGTTCTGGATCCATGATGGGAGACTCGGCAAGCAGACCCTTGCATCGGAAACTGTTCTGGAAGTACTGATAGAGCAAGAGGAGGTCCTAGGGAATAAGAAGGTTGAGCAATTTCGAAAATCGCAACAATTGGCTAATGGACGAACAAAGTATAGGCAACATAGACTGCGAATTGCGGCGGTTAGGTATAGAAACTCTGGAAAAGCTCCGGGTAGGATAGACTAGAGCCTAGAGGCAAATATTGTGGAGAAGATTCCGGAAAATTTGTTTGAATTGGAGGCAGGGGTAATGGTATTAGGAACTCCCTTAGAATACTCTAATGGCTATGAATCTAAGATTCTACCGGTTTCCTTGGCTATCGATGCAATTTCACACAAACTAACACTCTCCGAGGGAAGAGAAAAGCTAATAAAGATGGCTGATGGATTGGACTTGAGGAATAATGATGGCCAAACCCCTGTCCGGGAGGCCTGTTTAAGTGGGCAAAAGGCAGTGTTGAGGGTACTGCTAGGACGAGAAGAAGTCCACCCCCAAAAGATTGAGAAAGCCGGCCGAGCACGCCTCCTGGATACGGCTAGGGCTGAGCATAAGGGAGTAGTGCAAATTCTATATTGACAGGAAGAGGTCAGGGTTCCCAACCGTCCAATCTGTCGATCTTGTGAGAATGGCAGACTATAGCCCATAGTCCGTCTTTTTGGGGGTGCTAGGACGGACTAAGTCTGTGAAGGTAAGGGGACTATAGGGGACTATAATCCTCGCACTTGGACTTTCTGCACTAGGCAATTTGAGATCATTCACCTGCGAACAGATTATTTTCACCTTATAAGATATCACTCGTACCGTCCCTGGGCATCGACAGCAGTCCTCCGATGTCCCTCACCATCTCCGCCCTTACTCACCATCTCCGCCCTTCCTCAACGATCTGTGCTGTCTCTAACCATCTCTGCTATCCCTCACCATCTCCGCCCTTCCTCAACCATTCCTATCCCCGCCCTTCCTGACTATCCCCGCCTGTCATCAACCATCCACCACCGTCCACCGCCCATGTCCTGAACCAACATGTTGTATATCATTCTGCTTCCAATACAGGGACCCGGACGAGCCATAGGCACGAGGGACGCTAGTCTTATATATACTGCACAGTTTATCAAAATCTAGGATCTCAGCCTATCCAAAACTCACCGTTCATGAGATTTCACTGACATCGGTATCCAAGTAGACATAGCAGGTACAGAAAAACAAAAATATTCGGGTAAGGTTGTATCTATTTGCCGGCGAGAGAAGTAACTTCAAATCACGATCAATCACCAACACAAACTATATACAGAAGACAAATCATGCAGTTCACTACCAATTCAAGTTGTCTAGCTAATTCGCGAACCTTCACCACACAAATCCTCAAGATCAAAGAAAACACAAGTGAAGAAAAAGCTTAACCTATCCTAGTTGTCTGACTAACTATTCACAGAAATTAGACCTCTTGTGGACTGCTATCACAAATTCCGTTGCCGGACATGGTGGCAAACCGTTGTTCGGTGGTCGGTGGACTAAGAAAGAAAAGAATGAAAGGTGAGAAGATGTTACCTTACATAGGCTTCACGCCTGTCTGCCAAGACCTCCACAATTCGGACAACGAACATGACCTCTGACTTCCAGTGAATAAAAGCTACAGCGAACTCCCCCCCCCCTAAGCACAGAAATATCATATACTATCAAATCAGCGCTAGCTAGCCAAGAATATTGGAGTAAAGCAAAAACTAAATATATCCGCAACAGTACCCTGTCCAAGGCACAAACACCACCCTGCAACACAGGAAACATCCGTACGCCACTACCACACATCCTGCCTCCCATATGTCTCTTCCCCCATTTCCACGGCATCTCTTCTCTTCCCTTCCGCACACCAGCACACAATTATGCATAGACTACTAGGATGAATGTGTAATAGTGTATCGCATCACTGGTGCTTTACATCTATTCACTTCCCTAAATTCCGGTAGGTGGGAGACTCGACGTTTGCGACATCCATATTGTCAGATGCTCCACAACACCATTAAAGGAAGGGAAAACTAGATCTTGACTTTATCCCGGAAGGCCTGGCAGCGGAACGGAACCCCAAAAGATCAGGCCCTGCCTCTTGGCCGTTGAGCGGGGGGGGAATGGCCCGGAGCGGTGTTCCAACCGTCCCCGGTAGGGGGAGTAAGAACAGCTGGGGAAAGCGTTTGAATTTCAGTAAGACGCCCGTCCTAGGAGTAGACCGCCGGGCCCTGCAGTGTTTAGTAAGATGGGTTCTTCAGGTAGTAATTTGTTGGGCCCGGCCGTCAACTGTAGGGCCCAGTAGTGATCTATAAGGCCCTACAGGGCCCGAGAGTCATCTGTAGGGCACGGCCGTCATCTACAGAGCCCTGTAAGGCCCGGCTGTCATCTATAACTGGAACATCCATTTCTGTTAGTGCATTGCACCATCTAAGACACCTGCCTCTCGACAGTCCATCCAGGGCAACCATCAGGCCGGAGACCACAACCGCCATCCGTCCCGGGCATCGATCCCAGTCCGCTGTCCATCCTGTCCATAACCAAAGACGGAGGCACTGGACGCTTTGTTTTACTGCTCTGGAGGGCCCATAACGAATGCTATCCATGATAACGAGATGGATGAGTGTCTGGAGAATCGAGAAGCTGTTGCAGACGTTGTTGAATTTCTAACGGATTTGGTTGTTAGGGACTACACACATCGGGTGTCTGAGAGAGGGAAACCAGTTAGAAGTTGCAGCGCCTCCTGCTGGAATGAACATCGCTCACGGACCAATTCTCCTCGGGTCGAGACGATCACTGGAGCAAACGGAGTCTGCCATCCACAAGCAGATCGACAGAGACCTTGAGTGTCGAATGGCCGAAAGAGCTGAACCTGACCCAGCCGTGGTGCTAGAGACGCTGATTGTTCACTCTATGCCACCTAACCTTTTTGTAATTTTGCTAACTGACATTGACTAGCTGCTGCACTGCCCCTATTAACGCCCACATCCGACCGAAGCATGATATACAAACCTAGATGTACCGCCTATCAGTTCTCTGAGGAAACTCCTTCTATCACTAGGCTTTGCATTTTAAAAGAGCATCAGAAGATCATCTACCCTGCCTCACAACAACATTTAATTGTCACATGTATATTGCATGACAGATGGTTACTACATCAAAGACATAGAGGGTAACGACCTTCACAACGGATACAGACTGCAAAACCGAAACTCAAAAAATGGCAAGTATCGATCCGTTCCACAGTTGAGGGCTTTATTGACTACTCCCTTCCCTTTGTGTTTTTGACCTGCAGGTGTGGTCTTTACTCCTATTGATAGCTCAAGTTCTATGGACGAGCTATTTAAGCGGGAATATGATATCACCATGCATGACACAACTCAATGGCAGTTGCAGTGAAGGTGGCTGTTGGTCCTGGATGATTGCCTCTTAGATCAGGCAGTGCGGGAGGGGTGAGGGAATTCTCGATGAGATTAAGTACAGTTCTCCAATTTTTAGACTAGAATTAGCAAGTTTGGCTACCCTGTGAATATGAGGATCGAAATGAAGGCTAATAGGACGCTCAAAATTTGAGCTTTTGCTCTAAAAGATCAATTGATGGTAGAAGCGCCATACCGCTCGTGCGGTAAGGAATATACAAGAAGCCAATCTCCGTACAGGTAAGAAGGCGACGAAGAAGCCCTCGTGATTTTGATCCCGGAATTATTAGCCACTGACAATGATATTGCCGCTGGTGACCCCCTCAGAACCTAGTTCCTGTAATATATAGGTTCGGTGGAAGATCTGATCCCGAAAGCCAAGCACGCAGTAGTAGCACGTAGTTGTAGAAATAACCAGTAAGTGTTCATTGGCGAAATGAATAAAGAGCCTAATGATATAAACCTGGCGGTGTTGATGAAGGAATTGGATTTCTGAATTTGCTCAGTCAAAATATACAGACTTGACAAACCCGGTGTTGATTTGAATTAGACAATGAACAAAACTACGGGGCTTGAAACTCCATAGACTAGCATGACTAACATTTTACCAGCATGCAGTATTTACCATAAGGTTAGTGTTACTATGATCCCAACACTCTTGGGACCAAGAGAAGCATCATATCGCGAAGGGAAGGAAGTCATAGGGCATCATACAAGAAGGGAAAAAGGCAAAACTATAGGAGAGCGCTACATAGCCCAAATCCATGGGTGGATAACCCCTCTGACCAAAATAGTGATGCCGGAGAAAGCCTACAAGCTAGCGGCGAAAAGCAAAATGGGAACCTTGCGCCCCCAGCAAGCAGACAATAGAGTGAATAGAAACCTACACTGACAAATTTGGAGAAGTCAATGTGAGAGAGATGGAGAAGGACCTAGTCGAGAACGGCGAGTGAGAGAAGCTCATCAACGGTTTTGAGAACTGGAGAGAAACAGGACCAGATTCTTGCTTCCAAAACCATGCACCTGGCACTTGTGACATCAGCCTGACATAGACATACTAATTGTAAGAGTAGGAGAAGTACCTACCTGGCACGTGTGTCTGACATAGGACAACCCTCACTCAACTGGCACACTCGGGAGCCAGAAAATTATTGGACCGTCCACCGATCTTAGGTGGCTTTTGAGGCAATATCAAGAGTGAGCACAGCTAAGGAGAGCCAGACAGGCACACACCAAGAGAGCAAAGGGACACGAAAACCTGGGGAATATATGCTTGCTGTAAGAGCTAGTGGTACTCGTTTCGGCAGGAAAGGCCAATCGAAGAATAGAGCTCACACAGATCCTAATGACCTTAAACGAGTGAGCGACGGAGAATGGAGATCGAGACCAGCTTGGTGCCAAGGATGAGGGGTATATAGGTAGCCCTTCCCCACACTCTTGGTTCCCAGGCGACCAAGACCCTTACAACAACAACCATCCCCAATGGAAAGACAGCCGCAGCAGTGACACCACCACAAACCGTCACCGATACATGGACAGACAAAGCGAGTAACGAGGACCCGCCACATTACATCATGATCAGGCAGGTGGTACGTCGATCGCTTCACAAATCCGCGATGGAATAGCTGGGCCAATACCCGAGTACAGTTTACTGACATTGATAGGAGACAGGCATATCAATCGATCGATCCCCACGAGACCAGGATGTCGGATATGTCAATAGTCCCCGAGTCGACATTACCGCTAACCTCATCCGAGGTAAGAGAACAGGAGGTGGAGCTGGGGGAGCGATCGGAAGTGCAGGTGCCGCAACACAGAAGGTAGCAGTTGCGGGAACGATTCGGCTAGAGGATGAGGTACAAGATATTCGCGATAATGTTTGGCAGTTGGCGACCAGGTTCGATCCGCTGGAGGAGAGACTCGACCGGCTGGAGAATACATTGGACCAATGGTGTCACCTGTTTAAGGAGTGGAGCGACGATCTAGCAGTGAGGTTGCTGGCGAAAGAACAGAGGGCAGACGAGAACAATCAGGCTCGAGCCGCAACGCTGCAGATAATTCTAGAGCAGCTGGATGAGATCAGTGGTCGCATCTGACCTGTGCATTAGGGCAAACCCAAGAATAGAATAGAGTAGAATAGAATACTCCGCCCCCGAAGTATTGTGAGACCTTAACTACGCGTGATACTATTATGAGCGAGATGCCCCTCCGGACTACTCACTACATGTAGAGCACTCTGAGGGTTACGATGAGATTATTTCCTAGGGGTTCGGGGCTTGCCCCGCTCCTGAGCAGAGCAGAACTCCTCACCGCCCTCAATACTATAGTATGCATAATGAGAATCAAGACTACTGTGACATCCCAAGTACAGTGAGCATAGTGAGAAAAAAGAATACAGCGAGCATAGTGAGGCTCAGCACTCGCCGGGCATTGGTAGCGCTCAACACGCCCTCAGGACTACAAGGTAATCTAATCCCGATGATCTCGGCTATTAGCAACTTGCGTTCAGCCACACTATTAGGACTAGTTTTCTGAAGAATCCTGGTGCCAACCTGGGAATATGATTCCTTCATCCAAAAACTGGCACCTGGCACTTCTGACATCGGCAGTGCAGCATAAATGTATGAGAATAACATGTATACGCCTGGCACTTGTGTCTGGCACCTCATACACCATCACTCGACTGGCTCTTCCAAGTATCAGAACACACTTTGGCTGAACACTGGATCTTATGTGGCGCCAGAAGCCCGTGTATACGAGTAGAGTGAGTGATTATTTAGAACTAGTGGAACCTTCTTTCAGCACACAGACACGAAAATGGAGAAACAATAGAGAAAAACAATGAGTCACACCTGTTCTCAATCAGCTCAATCGAGTGATGACGGATGAAAAAAGATCAAGACCGGCTTGGCACCAAGGATGCGGGGTATTTCGCTGGCCCATCGCCACCCTCTTGGTTCCGATGCAACCAAGACCATTACAACCACAACATCCACGTAAACGAAGCGACAGCGACCCCACGCCCACAGCGAGACAGGAACAGGACAACCACACACACAGGCGAAGCGAGCAGTGAGGAACACACGTATCATATCACGATCAAGAGGCAGGTCGATGGATCACTCCACATCTCTGTGTAAGAGTAGTGGGCGCAACACTGATTACTGACGGTAATATTGTATAGACATATCAATCTATTCAATTCCACGAGACGAGACGAGAAGAGGATGTCGGACATCTCGATGGTCCCCGAGTCGACGCTACCCGATACATCATCAGAGGCGAGGGAGCGGGAGCAGCGACTGGAGGTGTTGGTGCCAGCGACACAAGAGTCACCGGTAAAGGTCCGGGTGGAGGACGAGGTGCACGACATTCGGGATGACGTTCGGCGGATGGCCACCAGGTTCGACGGGCTGGAGGAGAGGTTCGACGGGCTGGAGCGGAGGATGGATGAGAGAGACCGTGCGATCGACGGGCGGTTCGACACAATTAAGGAGTGGACCGATGGAATGAGGGAGTGGACACACGGAGTGGCGGCGACGCTGCAGACGATTCTGTCCAAGCTGGATGAGGTGGGTGGGAGCCGGGCTGGACAGGGGGAGCAGAGGAACGGATAGAATGAAATAGAATACAACCTCCTTCCTCCAAGTATCGCGAGAGACGGGATACCGTACCGTGAAACTAATGGGAATTAGAGCACAGCCAGCCTCAAGCGTTTAGTAACATGCAAAGGTAGCGTGACATTCCCGAGTAGGATTAGTTACAAGGGGTTCGGGGCTTGCCCCGGTAATGTCGCAAGTGACTACCCACCGCCCTCAAGAGTACTCACCGTGAGAAACCCATCGTGAGCAGTGGCTGACCGAAGGGAGGACCAAGTGAGCACTCACTTCCTTCAGAGCACTCACCGCCCTCAAGTGGACTCCCTCGCTACGGACAGGAGAGTAATCTAATAGATCAGATCAGTATTAGACGTACTGCCACCTATGCGGTAATCAAGGTGCCACAGTTTTTGGAAGAACCCATGCATAACGGGTTTTATATGATTCCTTCTTCCTAAAACTGGCACCTGGCAGGTGTGATATTGACGGTACAGCATATATCTATGATGGGACGAAGTATGCCCCTGGCATAGGTGTCTGGGGCCTTGTACGCCGTCGCTGTACTAGCACTCCGGGGAGTCGAGCAACAATTGAACGACCACCAATCCAAGGTGGCTTTAGAGTCTGAGTTAGATGAGTGAACTGCCACACCCACACAGCTTTGAACAGCTAGGGAGCATATGACCATTCACAAGAACTAGAGCAAGCGTTTTTTCCAACCAATCAGAGAATTACTGCAACAGTGCATTCAATGAAAATGATGCGTAGTGGAAGGACAAGTTGTAGTGTTATTATGGGTCTGGTGCATTGTGAGATCATGGATTCTGATTCTGATTCTGAGATAGAAGTCTATCCTGATACCCACACCTGAGCTAAATGACCTTAAACAAGTCAGCGACGGAGAATGGAGATCGAGACCAGCTTGGTGCCAAGGATGAGGGGTATATAGGTAGCCCTTCCCCACCCTCTTGGTTCCCACGCGACCAAGACCCTTACAACAACACCCACCCCCGAATGGAAAGACAGCCACAGCAGTGACACCAACACAAACCGTCACCGACACACGGACAGACGAAGTGAGCAGCGAAGACCTGCCACATTACATCACGATCAAGAGGTACGTGGATCACTTCACACATCTCCTATATGAATTGCGGGCGCAATGCCCGAGTACAGTTTACTGACAGTGATAAGAGACAGGCATCTGGATTGATTGAGTGATTCATCTTCACAAGGCAAGGATGTCGGATATCTCTATAGTCCCCGAGAAGACGTTAACGGATACCACATCGGAGGCAAGGGAGTGGGAGCGGCAACCGGCAGTGTTGGTACGTGCAAGACAGGAGCCTCCTGTGGCGATTCTGGTCGAGGATGAGGTGCACAACATTGGTGAAGAGGTTAGGTAGTTGGCGCGAGGTTCGACGGGCTGGAAGAAAGTCATGACGAGGGCGGCCAGCAGATAGCGCAGTCATTCAGCGCTATGAATGATAGGATTGATGAGAGCGAACTGAGGATAGACGGCCGGTTCGACACAATTAAGGAGTGGACGGACGGGGTAGCTGCGACGCTGCACACAATAATAGTGTGGCTGAACGAGATAAGGACTCGCCTCGAACCGGCGCAGTAGGGGGAAAAATAGAAGTGAATAGGATACTTCCCCAAAACATGGTGAGATATGAACTACCCATGAACCTCAGACCATGCGTGAAATTGACATGATCAACCGAGCTACCGATGGGATTATTTCCAAGGCATTCGGGGCTTGCCCTGCTACTGAGCAGAGCAGGACCTCCCACCGGCCTCTAGCGTTCTCCCCGCCCCCGATAGTATAGTGTGCATAATGAGAATTAGAATACATCGAGCATTGTGAAGAAAAAGAGTAGTGTGAGCATCATGAGAATTAGAATAGACCGAGTATAGTGAGGAAAATGACTACAACCAAACTCTAAGGTACTCGCTGCGGCCCAGCCAGAAAGAGATACGCGAAGCCGTCCTGGATCCATGATGTCGGACTCAGCGAGCCCACCTTTGTAGTTGACACCCTTCCGGAAGTAGCGACAGAGCAAGAGGAAGAACGATGGAACAAGGTGAATCTATCGATCAGAATACTAGCAAACATCGCAACAAGCAGATATCTGGAGGAACAAGATATGGGCAACATAGAGTCGAAATTGCAGCTGGGGGGTATAATAAACGGACACGAAGCAGTCAAAGTCATGAGAATGACCTCTATCGACAGTGATGGCTTCTTAGGGATCGTCCAAGAGAAATACACGGGTGGCACACTTGGCTGCAAGCAGCGGGCTGGTGTGGGGAGTTCTTGAAATGGGCCTTTTTCTGGGCTATAGAGGGGATAGTGATTGGCTTGGAGAAACTTACAAACTAGCTGATATGAGAGCTTCGCTGTCCCTACCATTTACTACTGAAATCTCTTCAGAAATTGTAACAAATCTTGGAAAGGTTACCTAGTATGAGAAGATTCATCCCTGAAAGAGCTAACATTCAGGCTGAGATCGGAAAGCGTCTTGTCGGATGAGTGAAAAGGTTATATCTAGGTAACAGCAGGAATAATATTATCAAATAGCTTCGTGTTTGACTGAATGAAATTGTGGATGTGATAGAGGTGAACCTATAGGCAAATATTCTGGAGAAGATTCCAGAAAATATGTCGGAAACCTACAAGTAGGCAATGCTATTAGGAACTTGACAACACTTCTCTAATGACTATCAAGGTAGGCTCGTACTGCTTTCCTTTTTGTATCGATATTATGTAACACGAATCGGCAATCTTCCAGGCAGGAGATGCTATAATACAAACGAAGAATATATTTTGGGTTACTCACTACCTGTATGGGCTACTCGGAATAGGTATGAAAACGTGGTCAAATTTCTACTTGGGCATGAGCATGATATTTACGATTGAACAGCGGTCTGAGCTGCCGCTTAGAAAGGACATGAGAGTGTGCTGAAAATACTACTCGGGAGGGACATGGTCAACTCTGGCAAGCCTGATAATGGTGGTCGAACACTAGTCATGGATACCACATGGAATAGATATGAGACAACGGTAAAGTTCTAGGTGGTCTTGAAGGGGTCAACACTGACAAAGGAAATATTGCCGGCCCAATACCACTCCTCAGAATAGATTCTTTTCACATGGCAATACAGCGCAACAAAACAAGAGTTTACAAAACCAAGAATATATAGAGATACAAGAAGGGTTCTAGTCTTCTACAAGCGATTAGGGCCACCTCCTCACTCCAGACAGTTAGCTACAGGCCTCGGTATACTTTCACTGAAACCATAAATTCTCTCCCACAGCAATGCCTCCTATACCTTCCGTGCTAGTCCAATCAACCCCTTCTCACTACGGGGTATGCTCCTCCTCTCCCAGACTATTTTCCTATATTTGGTTTTGCATAAAAGCCAAACATTCTCAATTGGATTGAAATCAAGTGAGTAGGAAGGGTAGTCTATCCTTTCTATACCAAGGCGCTTGCGATATTGCTGCCTCAATTTGCGGAAAGCTCATGCCCAAAGAACGAAGTTCGATTATTTGGACCCTCTCATTTAAGGTAGTTTTACGTCAATTTCCGGCTGCTGTCTTCCAAGACATAGCGGTCAGGAGCTGTTGTGCGCGATCGTGCTGCTCTGAAGCACCAAGCTTCTTGTCACTTTTGGAAGCCCCTGGCGGAGCGTCCCAGGTAGTCCTCCACTGTCCCTTACCTTCTTGGCCGGTCCCCAACCCTCCACGCCCTACCTCAACCTTCCCCGCCTGTCCTCAACCATCTCCTATCTTCCCCTGTGTCCCCCACCATCCACAGTATCTGTACTACTGCTAACTCGTCCCTGCATTATCTAGACGACTGATACAAGGATAGCAGGCTTGGCCGTCCGTCGAGAGGGCTGCTAGTCTACATGTACTGCATGTCTCTCAATATTGGCTCTGATAATTTGATCAGAATGAGGTTCTAGCGGATATCATCTGATAGTACAAAAAAGGTAAAAAAATAAAGGGTGAGTGAGTGAGTGAGTGAGTGAGTGAGTGAGTGAGTGAGTGAGTGAGTGAGAGTGCGTGAGAGAGACAGAGTTCCGGTACCTATAGTTCCAACACCTCTTCTGCCTTTTCTACATCATCTCTTGTCTCTTCTGTTTCTCACACCTCCCAACAATAATGCATTAATACTTGGGACGAATATCAAAAACAGCATCAAGTCGCTCGTGCTCAGTCTACATTGCTGTTCTCCAGGGTTGTCATTCTTATCTATATGAGCTGTATGTCATTATGGTATTCCTCCCCTGGTCTTTCCATCAATATTCCTTCCTTCCTCAACCTCGACCATCTTTCTCTCCCAACTCATACCACAGCACTTATCTAGATCCCGCATCATATTCCTTGCACTACAACCTCTCATAGCATAGAAGATTTGCAATGACGGACGACTACCTGAATTGTACGAAGCAAAGCAAGTGGGATGAGCCTGAAAGAAGAACGTCCCATGTCCGAAATCGCGTTAGGGACTACAGAGATCGTGATTCCGAGAGAGGCAAACCAGTTAGCAGTCGCCGCACCTCTTGCTCGCATAACTGTCACTCTCGTACTAATTCTCCTCACATGAAGACCATCACTCAAGAAGCAGCAGTCCCCTATCCGTAAGTAGATCAACAGAGAGCCTCCCCGTCGAACCAGTGAAAGAACGGAAGCCTGGCCCGGTGCCCACAGCAGGTAAGGCAAATTTCAACTCTCTACGGCCCGGCCCTTCTCCAATTTTGCTAACCGACAATGAGTAGCTGCCGTAGTTGCCCGTATCAACACCAAGAATCAAGTAAAGCGCGGTACACAAACGTAGATGTACTGCCTATCCTTTCTGTGAGGAAGTTCCTTACAGACTCAGAGTTTGCAGTTTACTAATTTTAATAGTACCAGAAAACCTTCTAACCCGTCTAGCACAACAATATTCCATAGTGACATGTATATCGCAGATGGTGGCTACATAAAAGACATAGAAGTTAACAAGCCATACCAATATGTACACGGTGACAAAAAGCGCACTCAGAAAATGGTAAGCATTGCTCCCTTCTATGCTTGCAGGCTTAATTAACTACTTCCTTCCCTTGGTATTTTTAACGTGCATGCGGGAAGCCTTTACACTTATGCAGAGCTCAAGTTCTAAGGTGGAGCCATTAAGCAGAAATATAATGTCATTATTATGCACAACAGAACTCCATCGCAGTTGGAGTTAAGGTAGCCGTTCGTCTGGAAGGATTGCTTCAACAAGCAGGGGAGGCGGGAGGGGCGAGGGAATTCTAAATGGGATATATTATAATTATCGAAGTTGACGCCGGAATTAGCAGGTTTGGATACCCTGTCCCCATCGGGATTGAGACGGAAACTAACACTAGTCTTGAAATTATGATTTCAGCTCCGACGATGAAGTGATGGCAGCTACTATAATGCCTGCTGCGGTCTAATGCCAGAGATAGACACCAGATTCCAGCGGAAACCAAAGACCAGAGCTGGATACTTGTTTTCAAAAGAAAGGTTGGTGAATTAACAAGTTATGAGTTGCCTAAAGGTATTTAAGTGCACTTTTAAATGCTAACCGATCAGGAATGATGGGGTGATGAAAATACTACTCAGGCGGGAAGGGGTCAACTTCAAAAAGCCCGATGATGATGGGCTAACACACGTATCGGATGCTACTTTCGATGGATATGGTGAGAGTACTACTTGCGCAGAGAGTGTTGAAAATATCGAAATAGTCAAGCTCTATACTGAAGGCTTAAGGAAACGAAAAACCATTAAGAACTATATTCTATCTAGGGGACCGGAATGCTGGCTATTTATGCTGCGCAACAGGAGTACATGTTCACAGTAGAAAAGAAATCCAAGGTAACAAAAGGAAGACAAAATCAATATGATGCGCATAGAGTTACATCTATGAGAACCGATTGAGTGGAGAATTAAATCAAAGATCCAAAGCGAATGAGTTGAGCCTATACTCTGACGGCATTGAAGTGAGACTAGTATGAAGTAGGAAGTGTTGTCGTACTCAAGACCGTAGAGAGTGCATATCCGAAAGTATAATTTCAACAGAGAGATGTTCAACCTTGCAAGCAAGATGGTTATAGTCCGTGTTCGCAACGGTGATGGGGCCCGCAACAGGGAAACTGCCAAGAAGACTGGACCGGACCGGAGGACAATTTTCACTCTGTCCGGTGCTGGGACATTTTATGACTGCAGGTCTGAGCAAGGACCGCGGGCCCAACAGGGTGAGACACTATAATGCCATCCTAATACAAGGAAAATCGGGGACGGCGGTGGACTGTAGATCCCCTGACAAGGGCGGTGGGTATTGGTGGGAATCTGTCGGGATCTGTTTTGGGAGTATTCAGTTGGTCTTAGTTTGAAGGAGATATATATCATCGCGTCTCTCTGTAGCTAAAGTTTAAACAGGACATAGCAGCCCAGGTGACTGTTCTTCTATCTTCCATCTTTCTTCCTAGAGTGTATGGCGATTGCACTGTCGTTCTTTTCTTCATTTATGCTTTCTTTAGGTTTTATCAAGGCACAGGTCAGAAGGGGTGCGGGTTAGTGAAAAGAGGATAACAGGTTTTAGGCTTCTTTGATTTCTTTGATTTTGGAATGTTTCTTAGGGAATGGAGAATACCGTCTTTATCTGACACAATAGTGCCATGCTGATCTGAAGACAATAGGTGACGGCGGCTTACTACAGATTCACTATTAGGTATAGTGGAGAAGGGTGGGGATCTGTCGGGACCTGCCGGTATTTGTGGAGATCTGTGGGAATCTGTCTGGCCTCGCATTCTGAGAGATTCTGACAAAGTAGTTGTGGGGCCCACCGTCATCCCCGTCCTACGGCCACTTGTCCCGGGCAAAATTATCTCCAGGACTGGGCGGACTACGATTGGTAGTCCGTCCTCGTCCTACCCTCAGGATGGATGAACTGCTGCCTGGCGAACACTGCTTATAGTCAAACTCCGCTCT
>Ga0307509_10004574_pt1 | contig 19835 bp, 24 predicted proteins | sample 10_EM_MG_FD_202245 | JGI IMG/M metagenome (GOLD analysis project Ga0307509, IMG submission 202245) | Populus trichocarpa ectomycorrhiza microbial communities from riparian zone in the Pacific Northwest, United States - 10_EM | ecosystem: Host-associated > Plants > Roots > Unclassified | place...
GATTTAACCGAGGTTTATGAGGGTATGGATGACCCATACATCAACTGGAGTTTGATAATTTTGCCCCCCATCCCTCACATGCCTCATGAGGTATAGGGGGCAAATGTGTACTTTTGCTGATGTAGGTAAACTAACCTTCACTTGTAACAGGTGAACAAACACCCTCTTTTCCAAGATTAACGGCAAAGTAAGAATGCTATTAGAGTTCTTCCATATTATTTAATACAAAGGTTGAGGCTAACAGGAAGTCTATAGAATGGTCACAAGTGCGAAATGGCCTAGGAACTAATCAATATCAACTTCAAGTTTGTTACTGGCTATCCTCTATCATCTTCAGTGTTCTCAACAATCCAGGGTGCCAGGAGGGCCCTATACGTCGACTTCCAAGAACCCTGGATGAGATGACATAGTACAAGGTAGTCCGTCCTTGTCTGTGGACTGGCAGGATGGTCATTATCATAACGGTAAATAGGCCACAAGATGTGAGACAATTTCACATTGAGGACGGCCAGAGACGATACAATATTGTCCATCCTGGCAGTAGGCTCTTACATGTCAGGTAAGTTCAGTAAATGACTGGGTGGGATAAGACAATATCATAAGTCCTTGTCCTGGCCCAGGAGAGACAGACTGTTTGTGGAGAACACAGATTATGTTTGGTGGAATCACTGCTCTGTGCAGCTGTCTAACCCAAACTAGGCTGCTTAAGCAGTTAAGGAATAACTCAGTGGCTGGGTACTGTAAAGCACGAACCTTGTTTTCTAGCATGTTAATTGTTTACATGTTTATATAGTTATCGAGAAGCTCTGAGGGTGGATAGGTGCACATAGGTATGGCTGATATGGTAACGGTGGTTGTCATGAAGGCTATGGGTTGGTTATTAGTATAGAGGACGATGACCTCTACCAACACCTCAGTGAATGAAAATTTTCGGCATCGTGACCGTTGGATTTCTGCTCTTCTGCGGTGACTTCCTTTACGAATTTATCTTGAGACTTGAGAGATATCGGTAGTGTGAGCAGTGTTTGCCCATACCAGTTTATCCTGTTTCTGAGCCCTCTTTCTTGTTTGTCCTCGGATCCGATTACTGCACTTAGAGAAGACAATTTTCTGCCTTCGAGAGGGACTCTCTCTCTGCTGCTATTTCGTCCTTTCAGTACTTCCTATAGTGCCTATATCAGATTGGAGGTTATTTGGGAAAGTTTTATATCCAGAGGGAATATACTTCAGGTCTTGGAATAGACCTCAATACTGAGAGTAATGTCAAATGATAATTGTTCTTTCTAAAGATATTGTGTATATCTATTCCTAACCTGATAGAAGAATGAAGATCGCTTTGGCAATGAGTTTATTTCTCAGTCATACTTGAAAAATTCATTTCCTGGGTCAGACTTCATGTTGTATTTACAACAGGCAACTGTAGTGAGTAATATGTAAATTTGCTAATTATCATATCAGATTATTACTTCAACTAGGCTTCTTTATAGGGCCCAGGTTACGAGGAGCGGAGACAAAATAACCTAGGTTATTCTGATCAACTGGCTGAAAAAATCATCCAAATCGAACCAAAACTGACAGAGATATAGCTCTTTAAAGTTAGACAACTTTAAAGTGCCCTATCTCACTCAGTTTTGGTCTGATTTGGATGATTCGATTTTTAATCTGCAATTTATAACCTGCTCTTGGTGCCCTGTTTGTCAGAAATAAGCCTGTAATGAACACTAACTTCAACTGCAAACAAGAAAGACCACATTTGAGACTAATGTGACTGCTTTTCTAACTATGACTATATTCTGGAAAGTCAACCTTGACTTCCTTTACTTTTCTTTCAAAAGTCAACCAGACTTCTGTTACTATACTCTAGCAAGTCAACCTTGACATTGCTTACTATATCCTACTAGCAAGTTAATATTCACTGTTCCAAGTTGCCATAAACCATTCCCAAGCAACACACATTTCACATAACTAATACTTATAAGTCATGCTAGTTGGTATGTTAGGTTGAGCACTATGAAGTTGGTTAACTAATTGTATCCCAGATGACTATGCAATAGCGAGTAATTATTATGTTATGATTAGTTGATTGTTGTATAACTTACGATTGTGACATCAGATAATGAAATGCCTTCCACACATGACTCACTTGATGAGGCATATGTTTCATGCATGTTACTCACTCAAGAACATAACTTGATTTATAAGTTATAATTAGATAATGATTGTTGCGCAGATGACTTATAAGAGTCAGCTGATGGATTTTATACTATGACTTATGATGAATTATGAGGGTTGGATAACTAATATGGATAAGTCATCAGGGTAAGGGTAGAGTAAAGACCTAGAATAAATAGGGAACTTTTCACTCGAGGGAGAAGATCTGCATGCTACATCTAACTACTACTAATAAGAATTATAAATAAAAGATTACTCTATATTCTTTTATTCACTAATGCATTTCAGTTCCAATTGATTGGGTGATCAATTCAAGCCTACTTGTAACAAATGCAATAACACCAAAAGCCACCAAGTAGTTTTATAGAGTATATTATTGTTTGGTAGGAGGAGAGTTCCCATCATAACTACTGAATATATGATTAGGAGAGTTGTCACCTGCTAATTAAGATGTTATACTATCAAGATAATCCAGACTAGAACCAACTTCCGAGGATCAATAGGAATTGTTACCAAAGTCACCTTTCATTGAAATTCTACCCTTACTATCAAAGTTAAAGTCAGCCTTTACAAATGAAAGTCAATTTTCTTGCATTGAATCTACAGCTGCGGATTAGTCTTTCTTTACTATTCAAAGTTAATTTCTCCAATTGCAGCTAGTATTGTGACTTAGTACGGCTTTACTCTTCAAAGTAAAGGTCAACTATTGGAAAGTCAACCTTAGTTGAAATTTAGCTTTAATTCTTGAAATTGAACCTTGCCGAATAGGATCTCAGCCTACAGTCAATGTCCAATACAGGTGAAATGGAGAAACAGATATGCGACCAATATAAGGAGTTATGGGATAGGTAAGGATCACATATGAAAGAGTTGAGGTGCGAGTACCTATTGGTAACTATGATATCTAGCCTGGATATAAAATCACTATGATGTTATGAGAAAAGACATTTGTTAATCAATAATTGGGTTGAAAAGAAAAAAGCAAGTGTTCAGAATGGTAGAGGTTGCAGTCAATCTGCCATATGGGGTGAAGAAGTTGCTGGTTTTGCGAGAATATGATAAAGTTCACCAACATCTGGTTGAAGTAGAAGAGTGGAGATAGGTAGAAGTTAGCCCAGGAAGTAAGAAACTGGTTGTTTATTTAAAATTGGATTATGAAATATATGATCAGCCTGGCACAGGTATGTTCTCTCAATGATGATAGTTATATAGATCTTCTAATCTAGAAATAGGAAAAATGTGTTTCTTATAATACCTACTAGTGTGTAGACTGTACAAATACGAGCCAACAGTTTATGGAATAGATGACAAGTCATATTTTGTTTTTGATAAAGATAATGCAGGGAAAAGAATTGATGCTAAGACACTAGAGCAAATTTCACGAGCAAAGAAGTAGTGTTTGTGGATTTTGACAGATAGGGTACTCGAGAGTTCACCATCGCATCAATGTATCTATGAATAGTTTATTGTGCTAGCAGTGGCAGCCTCCCTGCAGAAACTAAAAGTATTAAGAAAGTGGGACAAGGAGGGCAACATTTGGCTATATGTTATAAGTGTTTGGACATGAGAAGAAATTTGTGCTATGTGCTAGTATTGTATCTTCCTTGAAACAAATGAATACCTTAAACTAACATAATTATTAATGGGTTAGAACTCAAGAAACCTTCAATGCAAGACAATCAATAAAGGATTTACAGTATTTACATGTTTGTTATAGTTCCGGAAGACTAGACTCTACCCCAATTTTGAGTCAAAAAGTGTGACGTCTTGGCTGCAACGCCAAGTGTAACGCTCCCAAAATGTGATACCCTAATTCCAATATTATATAACCCTGATCTGTAAAATTAGAAAATATAACCACTTTATCATATTATATATATAATTATTCCACTAGCCTATCCTGCCCCATTTTCTACATTTTTGTCAATGGTGAGTGATTTATCTCCAAGTTCTATTATAATTCAATTCAAACATTATGATTAACTGAAAGACTGTTTTAACAAGTATGTACAGATACCTAGAAAGTGCAAAAATGGAATCCCTAGTACCCTCAGAGGTGAGTTCTCGACTAGAACAAAAGCGAGCGGCAACCAGAGCACGAGTTCGAAAGCACCGAGCTGTAAATAAGACTACTGTCACTGAACGTAGCCCTCCGATGTCGAATACAGAACGGTCCCGCAAAAGGCGTCTTGAGAAAAAGAGACTCAGACTTGACAGTCAAGCTGCTCATCAGGGACTCGATCAATCCCAGCCTAATAGAACCGAAAGATCAGTTCCAGCTTCCTCGTTAGAGAGAACACGGCAATATCGCCTCTGTCTTAGACGTTGAACTCGTTATGTAAAACCTAAGCCACTTACAAAAAGTGAGCATAACTACCGATCTTATGCGAAGCAGAAACAGCTAAAGCTGCAGAGTCAGCTAGCTCTAAGGGCAACTGGAGAGGTAAGAGATAACATGGAGATCCTGTAGAAGTAAAAATAGCTAAAAGGTAATTGACAGGAGTGTGAAATACGGGAACAAGCATATCGGAGCTGGCTCCGCCTGGCTGGCCTACTCAGAATAATGAAAGAAGAAATTCTTGAATCAGCCTTAAATAGGCTCAAGGGTATTGTCAAGTCCCATCCTGGGCCTAAATCTATGCCGCAAACCAATTTGCAACTAGATTGGAATACCAAACTGTACTTATTTGTAAAGTTACAGTTGAAGGCTGAGAGGCAGTGGAAGTTGGCGGAACACAGAAGAGAGCCAACAGCAAGTTTTGAGACCCAGAAGTCACGAAAGGCTTTAGCACTAACCATTGCTATGGCAGGTGGATGGGGTACATGGGTGATGAAGCGTATTTTGAGGCAAGAGGTTGAGTATATTCGGTCTGGAAAGCTCCCAGTACCAAGACAAGGCAAGCATTCAAAAATTGCCAGCTGGCTTACCGACGAAGGAACAATGCTGGCAATCAGGGAATACATGTCAGTAGCAGGAGAAGGTAAGGCCTAATATCCAGGATCTAGTATTTGATTATAAAAGCTAATTAGTTGTTTGCATAGCAATGGATTCAGCAGGCTTGGCACAGGCTATCACAACCTACTGGAGTCAAACCTTTGAGCACCAGGGCCAGGGTTCCGAGTCACCACAGACAGATGAGACAGTATTGCCAATGATCTCGATAGCAGGTATTCACCGGAGAATCAAGAGAGCTTTGAGTAGTCGCTCTGCACGAGCATGGTTGTTGAAGCTCGGAAGGAACTGGAAAGAGGTTAAAAAAGGAGTCTATAGAGATGGTCATGAGCGGGAGGACATCAAAGAGTACCGCGATAATGTCTTTCTTCCAAGAATGCAGTCATGTAACATATGTACATGTTCCGGTAACGGTACACAGGAGCGGGCAGTGCAGGATCTCCTATGTTTAGTTGATTTATATTTGGTTTATTTGATTTGATTTCAGCTTCGCCACTGCCTCTGAGTCAGATAGGCTATGCTATCGTATTGCTATATTTAGTTTGCTTTATTGGAAGTTTATAATTAGGATTCCGGGTATGGAATGATCATGTAACACTGGTGAAGGCTGAGCATTGTTTGTTTGTTTCTTTCTTTGGTCTTGCAGGATTACAGGATTATGGTATGTGCGCAGCTACTGGTAATGATCGTGATTGCAGGAAGGCTATCGCTCTTGGGTTTTGTATTTAAACCAGTCTCCTGGCTAGCAGGAGACAGCAGACTTTGACAGACCTTCAGTCTAGGAATACACTTGGTTGAACCACAATCCCTGAGTCCCCAAGCCCAATCTGTCCTTCAACTATTATCTCTTACCTCCGGTCTGCTGAAGCCTCCCTTAGCACCAGCGCTAGCAGGTCTATCGCCGGTCCTATTGTATTTTCGTTAAACAGGAATAAACCTGTTACAAGTCACTAGAGCCTCAGATGGTCGAACGGGATGAGAATCTTGAGGTTATAGCAAAGCCACTAGAGCCTGGAGTCCGCCCAATTGTTTTCATCACCCATGACGAGCGCACCTTTAATTCAAATGATGGACGCAAGAAAATCTGGATCCACAAGGACCATGCTCCAATTAGAAAGAAAGGTCGGGGTCAAGGGCTACATGTCTCAGACTTCCTTACTCCAGTAGGACATCTCAATAGTGGGAAAGTCTGCGAAGTGTTAAAGTGTGGTGGTGAGATATGGTGGACTGGTGAGCTGTTGTTACAACAGTTACAGGTGAACGCACTTCCGGCATTGGAATCTGCATTCCCTAGATGCCAGGGATTGTGGACATTTGATAATGCCAAAATCCATCAAAAGTATGCCCCAGATGCCCTTTTGGTTGGCAATATGAACCTTACTCCAGGAGGAAAGAATTCAGTTCCTATGAGGAATGGCTACTATACCAAATCAGATGATCCACATACAGTTCATCAACAGTCAATGATGCTTCCAGATGGTCAGCTTAAAGGATTGTGAATTGTTCTCCAAGAACTTGGTCTTTGGCCCCAAGATCAAAAACTCCTTACCCAATGTTCGGTTGCTGGAAATAAGCCAGAAGAAAGGAAACCTAACCCTGCCTGCAAGCATGCAACCAATGCACAGTGTTGTGCTCGAGGCTTACTCTCTTCACAACCTGACTTCAAGGCCCGGAAGTGTCAGTTGCAGGAAACAATAGAAGCTGCCGAACATCAGGTAATCTTTTATCCTGTATTCCACTGTGAACTAAACTTCATTGAGTACTTTTGGGGCCGTGCAAAGGTGTATACCCGAGCACATTGTGAATATTCCTTTCCAGCACTAGTTCAAACTGTGCCAGAGGCTCTTGCTCAAATCCCGAACCAACTGATTTGGAAATATTACAAGCGAACCTTACGCATGATGGATGTATATAGAAATCATATTGTATATGGTTCAGAAGACTTTAAAAGACATGTATATACAAGATACTCATCACATAGACGCATTGCAGAATCCCAAGTTCATGTAGACTAATTAAATTAAACTATGATTACTTCTTACCTACTCCTTTACATCATCTTATTTGCCTCTATGATATAATACATCACATATGTTGTAAATTAATATGTTAGGGTTGTATAAATTGTGTACTAGGGTTGTATGCTTTTAAGGCGTTACACTTAGTGTTGCAGCCAAGACGTCACACTTTTTGACTGAAAATTGGGGTAGAGTCTAGTCTTCCGGAACCATACCAGTTGCAATAATAAGTTTCAAGAAAATAAATATAGCATAAGATAGTAAGTTGTATAATGCCCGTCTCAAAATCTACCTTAGAGAGGTAGATGAAGAAATGTGAGCATTTATCATTAATGGAGGACGAGAAATACTAGCACACTCTGTGGACCAGCATGCTTTCTATTGAATAGCTATTATGAGTCATTCATAGAGTGGATTTTTATATATGGCAAGAATCATTACATGTTGGATTACCTATAGGCTATATGTGAAAGTACAGGAATGCTGACAGCTTGATTGGTGGATTTTGTTCAAACAACCTTCATGTCAAAGCACGATGAGAAGGGTAGCAGGATGGTTCTTTAAAGACTATATCCATGACTGGTTTCTTCATGGAGGTAGATTGAAAGCTTATAAAATAAGAATAATGTAAAGTGCAATACTTTCATTTAAATGCAATACAATCAGTGTGAGATCTGAAGCTCCAAATTATTTTACAACTCATAGCACCTGAGGGATCAGGTTAAGGTGATGTGTAGTCACCATGGTATCAACACAGTGGTTATAAAACGATATTTTCTACCCTATAGCCGCCATTAAACATCTGTTGATGGACTTCTCTTCAAGAATTCAACATCTTTACTATTATACCAAATCCTAATGCCTCAACACTATAAGATAAAATTAGCTAACATCATTTAACTTCTCAAATGTTTGCTGGAAATAATTAAAAATAGCTACTTTGTTTTCATTGTTGCAGAGGATTGTGCAGATGACTAGTGCACACCTCAGCTCATTTCAGACTCTGGATCGATTAGCCCCTTGAATGAAATTTTCAACCTACAACAGTGGGTAATATTCGATGAAGCAAATATGCATGTAGTGGTGATTCAGGGTATTAAGGAAAGTAAAAAGATGGATGAATCAGATTATAAAGATAGTGAGTAATTAATGTTACAGGAAGGAGCATTGCCAACAGGAAAGCCAGTTGGATCAATATTCCCGTATCCTATTGAAGTTTCAAGCATGCAGATTTCGGACACCCTATTAAATGAGGGCAGCATACTTCTCCATGGTAACACTCAAGATCAATCCTCTAACAGCCTTGATTTGAGATTAAATTCTGTTAATTAATCAGTGTATTGAGAGTGGAAACAGATACCGGATTCAGAAGGCTGAGAATCTGCCTATCTCATCTGTCCATTCGATAGGGAATTGTTTATTATTATTTAGAAACTGTAATAGTACGTTGCGTGGAAACAAAGAATTATCTGGCAAATGATGTGTGTGTCTGCTCGACCAGATGGAGGTTGAGGAGGGAAGGGACTCGGTAAGGGATCTATGGCTTTTGGACATCTTACTACAAGACCTCATGCATTTGACAACTGTGGGCAGGAATGCATGAATTAGGTGTAGCACAGGTTCAGGTTTCTGTGGAAGCACAACTGCCAGGCAGATTGGTATGCAAGTGCTATCGAGTTAAAACTCTTGACCCGATGGGTTCACTATAGAGGGAGATACAAGGCTACTGCATTTTCTTGTTAAACTCATTTTCAAGCTAAGAGGCTAGAATAAGGAATAAGTCGGGATTTTTCACAAAGCAATCCTTTCCAGTGAGTGGTTTCCTTGAAGTGGGGAACGATCAACACCCATAGTAAATATTCGTGAAAAATATACCTCAAGAGCTACCCCCTATCCAAAGGTGCTTGTCAGTATCGCCTCGCTTTCTTTCGACACCCTCCGATGAAAAGGACTTTCATTAGAAAATGCGGTGGGTTTTGTACTAGTCATCCTGTAACCGGCGAATACAGCCCAACTGAAGTGTCGCGGGCCTCCTCTAGCTATGCTAACCCTATCAGAACTGCCACTTATAGAACTAACCCTTGTCCTCACATAACCACTCACAGAACCACCGCATTAATAGCCAGTAACATCACCCCACCTGAAATAAATCTGGGACTAGGGGTTGTATGGGGCATCAAATGCCTCCTCAAATGCCTAGCCCATGCCACCGCACTAAGCGCAATCACAGAATGATACAGCATGTAAGTAGCTACGGCCACTGAATGGCGGACAGTGTGGATTGATGGCCAGTGGAGAAGACGTGGGGGTTTCCCGGGATCCCCAGGATTATGAGGTCAATGGCGGAGGCGGAGGGAGAAAGAGTGTGTATGAGTTCTAGCAGAAAGAGAATATGCCACAAAAAGAGACCCATTGACGCACCACCCATGGCCTTTTGTAGCAGGATTAACACTATGGACCAGGATATTAGCAGTATGAAGTAGCTGGAGCCGTGTAAGTTTGATGTGCCAAGGAGGCGAACAATGGGCTTCGAACTCTGGGGTGGGGGAGATCTGGCCTCGCCGTCATCAGGGCAGATGGTGGGTGGGTTAGCGAGTGGACTCCGGAGACCGACATCTATGCATACGGAAGAGCATGTATATGCTAATGTTCCAGCGGGGAAGCCCATCGGGATGACGATTTGGCCGACAGTGGTCACCAGTGGCTGCAATACTCCCTCGAAGAGGTCTGGGATCCAGTTCCCGTTATCAGCAGAGCCGAGGGCCTAATAGAGCGAGCTAAGGAAAAGCCCCAGATGGGAGCTAAAGACAATGTATACTGGAGCCGGGCCGGCGAAGGAATTGGTATGGCGGTGACAAGAACCGACACTCGATGGTAATCCTAGTGCCATGGCGAATAGGATGACAAGAGTGGGGGAGCTGAACCAGAGAAGTATGCAGAGGAGCAAAATGTCGATTTACAGAAAGGTATCTATCCCTCCCGAATCCATCCTGAGATACTAAAACAACAGCAGAATTCCAGTTCCAGTTCCTCCGGTATTCCCATCTCTCTTCCGCTCTGCCTACAGGTCATTGCCGTCAATATACCGCAAAAACACAAATAATTGGCCCATGTGCTGTGTCGTCGAAAATTCCCTATTCTGGAAAACTGGCGAAAAACCACAGCACACGGTGAGCGGCTTAGCCCCTCAAGGAGAAGTAGAAAAAACAAAAAAACACCAGACCCTGCCGGAGGAGGCAACTCCAACGGATAGCACGTGGCCCATCGTCTAAGTTCTTACATATGAAAATCCTCGTATTATATAATACAAACCGGGTAGGTCAAGTCTTCCGCTCTGATTCATAATGGGTGACAAAGGGGTCTGTTAACCAATGATCAACAAGATTAGGAAGGTACAAAGGAAACCCGTTGGCCGGGAGTCATGGCCCGTGATTTTCAACAATACCGTATTTTTTCGTGTTATACGGTTTTTTGCCAAGACCGGTTTTTGCCCAAGATTGGGCACACAACCCTTGCAGACGATCACTCAGCCGCATTGTTGTAGACTCCTGGAACCCACACCTTGGTTACTATGCTGGCTGGGGGGATTTGAGGGCCCATTTTAGACTCCACGCACCGGCTTGGCAAAAAACCGTAAAACACGAGAAAATACGGTAGTCAGACAGGAACTTGAAGGCAGAGAGAAGATATCTGCGGTACCGTACTCGAGCACTGCGCTCCAGTACCGTATCATACTGTTAGGGCTTAAACTTGACTTTCTTAACTTGCTCTTTTCTAGCTTATCTGTAATTAACTCATGCTAAATAGGTAGTTAGTCACGATCTTGGGGTGGTGGTTGCCTAGGCTTGGCGGACAGGGGCTTCTATGTAAGTTAGGTTTTCTTCTCTTATGCTTTCCTTTCTTCTTCTTCGCCACGACGACGACCACCACCAACGACCTCCCTCTGAAGCGAGGCCAACGGCAACGAGGATCGTGTGTTTGGAGGAAGGAAAATTGGACCTGTACTTAGCTAGTCGGACAACCTGCTGGGTTGGGCTTTCTTTGAGACGGGAATTTTCTGTTTTGTGCGGTTTGTGGGTTTGATTTTGCGAGATAGCTAGTGAATTGAGATTGATCGTGACTTGTGTGATTTTCTTTCTACTTGAGTGTTCTCTGAGAGTGACAGTTGTTTTCACGTACTTCTCCACTTCCATCAAGTAGAAACTATTCGGTCGATTTTCTTCTTTTCAATACCCATGTCGGTAGTGGGGCTTAATTGAACATTGCCAACCACAAACCGCAGAGTCTCTCTCTCTCGTCACTCCCTATAACCAGAAGGCAATGAACCCCCCACAACAATCCATACAAAATCTCCGGGACAAAAAGCACCTCCTGCGACTCACTCCCAGAATAATGAGTCCAGCGAAACTAAGGCTTCCACCGCTCCTAAGCTCTCAATTTTTACATTCTCCGAGAATTCCCCCCACGAGTATTAATGGCCGGAGCATACACTCGCTATCCATCCCCGGCAAACAAACCCGATCAGAAACGCAGGAGACTCATCCCAACCACTACCACTTCCACCACATCCTCCCTCCCTCAACCAACGCTTCAAATAAAGACAGTACCACGACAGCTCCCACAGCTCCCACAACTCCACGCACCCTCGCCCTCTCGCCAGAGGAAGCCACCGTACTCAAGCTTACTCCTGACGCTGCCCAAGAAATCTGCAAAGATAAATCCGAGGATGGTCGCCTGCCTAGCATTATGCTTAACGGGTGGTGGGGTCTATAATAGGCTCCTCGGTGCCCGAAGCGCGGATGTCGGCGTGGGAATAAACAATATGAACTGATGCCATTTCGCAACTCGGCTCTCCAAGTACATCAGGGCAAACATGGAGAAATTCGGCTACGCAGTGTGAACAAGATCGAGAGCAATCCCGAAGAGTCTAAGCATTTAAAGCCTACTACCACAAAGACTCTAGGGCTGGATATCGACCCCGTCAATCTGAGGAGAGGGAACTATTCTGATCATAGTCGGATCCAGCACATGATTTGTTCCACTTTATCTTCAACTATTACATGGGGGATATTGACTGCGGCCCCAGGAATTCGGAAAGGCAGAAAAGGATGCCCTCCGCCGTGACTGTACCATCAACGCCCTGTTTTACATCCTACATACTGAACCAGCCGGAGACCTCACCGGATTCGGCTTACAGGACACCGCCGCTCGATTATTCGGCACCCGAATACCCCCGAAAGAAACCTTCGCCGATGATCCCCCTCGCGTAGTCCGCTTAATCTAGTTTACTCCACGCCTCGACTTCATCGCAGTTACCGAAGTCATGGACGCCATGAAACTCCCGGAATTCAAGGCATGCAATCCCTCCTCCCCTTAGACATGGATTATCACTCACACAAACTAACACGTCCTACCTGTTCAGCCCGCCCTCAAAACCGAAATCTCCCGCGAGCCCGTCGGCAGCGAGATGGAAAGAATGATCAAAGGGCGCAATCCCCATGTCGCCCTGAGCCTAATCCACGAACTAGATCACTGTAACGAGATATTCTTCCCACCATTCCAAGATGCCCCCACCCTCCATTTGCGAGATATGGAGATCTCCGCGGATATAGTGCGCTATCACTCCTCGGATACACTCCTTCACAACCACACATTTCCGTGCCCCTATTGGCCAATAACGAAAGGTTCCTCGCACGGCCCATCACCGCCATGAGCCCCTAGAAGACCTTACCAGCCTTCCCGGCTGGCAAGAAGAACATCCCCACCACCGCCACGGCAATAAAAGAAAGAGGCACCCCAAGCTAACGACTACAGGACAACCTATGTGAAAGAGGTCCAAGTACTACAGTCAAGATTTGTTCTCAATAGTTCTTGGGTTAGTGGTGTATCGTCATTTGGATAACTAGAATGGTACAAGATGGTGGTGATAATAATAACACCACCACTCGTATTCTAGCAATACAAGAAAAATAACTCTTTTACAGGCTCTCAAACACTAATACAAACCCCCCTGTGAGGTGGAAAAATGGCAACCGGGCGAAAAAAACACGAGGCGCGAGAATCAGGGGGAGGAAAGAATAAGAGAGTTCCCACCGTGACAGCCTAGTAACCCTGCGACAACTGCGATAAGGCCAAGGAGGAGGGAGGGGGAATGGCGGTTTAGAGGCGGACATGGGGGGAATAAGGGCGGTGGTGCACCGTGCTTTCGGTGCTGTTCGGTTGTGCTTGGGGTGGGCGCCGTCTCGTCTTCATTGTGACTCAAGCACTAGTACACCTCCAATCGCGGAAGGTTATCGCCTTTTGGTCCGGAGTGGCATTAGGCAAGCCGCCTCGAGATATACCCAAGACCAACGTGAATACCCGCTCCAGAATGTCATGCAAATCGCCGGTACAATGTGGGAGAATTGAAACAATTGAATCTCCGGCGATTTGCTGAGAAGCTGCGTTCCTAGCTTCCATTAAGTTATGCTACCAATCTTCTGGGTTAATATCACGCATATGTTTAAAATATAGACTTGGCCGCTTAAAAAGCCTCCGAACGCCTTGCACTCATTGCAGTAGCCGACAGCGCAAGGAAGAATACTGCAGAACGAAAAATTTAGTGAGTGTGAGAAATTTCTTAGAGCAGGTTGCTTTTCCAAGACCTTTCTCACACCCACCAAAATTTTCCTTGCGCAGTATTTTTCAGTGAGCCGTCAGGTAAGTTAATACCTCTCTCGTCACAAATGCGTCCGGAGACCTGCTAAATTGTCAAGTACCCGGTAGAAGAAAATTAAACCCTTACCACATCCGCGAAGATATCCACTTGTTCTGCATTCCTGCATCCGAAATCCCTGAACCTCTCCAGAAGCTTCCGGATTTTTGAAATCCGTTCCGAATGCCCACCTTTGGACTAGGAGTCTACAACCTTCCTGTAAACAGCTTTCAGAAGAACAGCTGTTACAATGGAAACCACCCACTTCAGATATTGTTCCTTCTCCTTTAGCCATACTTTATTCTCACCCCTTAACCTCGCTTCATGCTCCCGCTTCTCTTCATACTCCCCCCTCCACTTAATGCCCAGTATGGGGTTTCTTGTGAGTGTCGGAAGGCGGTGATAGAGCCAGTAAGATTCAGGAAAATATGATACGGGGGGGGCGGTTGAGTAGGAGTTGGTAGGCCGCCTCCCTATCAATTATAGCTGTATCTAGCCCATGGCGTTGAGAGGTGACAATGCTCATGACGAATCCGGGAGGCGCCACCATCAATACATTTGGGGGGCTGGGTTGTGTGCGGTGCTACGACATCGAGGCACCCAAGACAATACGAGGGAATGGTTTATGTAAACTAAAGGATTTTAAAGCTGCCAGGAATATCACTGGGAAGGGGAAGGTGATAATGTAACCTTGTTTTGCTATGGAAATCCAGGAGTCAGCAGAATGCTAATCAAGTAAGAATAGCCATTCTTGAGGGGGGGGAAGACAATAAGTGCTAATAGGCTGTGATGTCGGTTCGCTGATGGTGGAGAGGCAGTGCGATCTCGCTAGGGGACAAACCGCAGCCGCTGCAAATATCTACTTTGATTTTGAGGCCCGAAAGAAACAGCCTGGGAATGGGGATCAGTGGACCAGGGCCGCGACTTCTAGATATAGTGAAGAGGCTACAGGCCATCACGCTCTCACTTCGCCCATTTGTATGCATTGGCGCTTGGCGGCGATTCTTCAAACCAAGCTCCTTGATTTGCTAAAAAAAAAAACTTCATTGAGAAGTCCCTGCGCACACTAGTATTTATTATAGGAAAGTTTCATGTTTGAGGAGAGAGCGAGAAGCGCCTTGTGGGGAGAGTAGCAAACATGTCTGTAAGCCCTAGAAATGATGATATTATCGGATACTTCCGTTGCGGACTGAGCGAGGACTAGGCCCAGGAGTGGGGGAGAATCTGGAGGTGGGGAAGATTCTGAAAATATGTCCGAAATGCGCGTAGGGGCGGTGGCATTAGGAATCCCGGCCGTAGCACACTATATCCGCGGCGATATCCATACCTTGCAAAGGGAGGGCTGGAGTGTCTTAGACTTGTGGGAAGAATATCTCGTTGCAGAGATCTAGCTCATGGATTAGGCTCAGGGCGACATGGAGATTGAGACCTTTGAGCATTCCTTCCATCTCACTGGTGACGGGCTCGCTGGAGATTTTGGTTTTGAGGGCGGGCTGAACAGGTGGGGCGTGTTAGTTTGTGTGAGTAATAATCCGTGTCTACGGGGAGGAGGGATTGCATGCCTTGAATTCCGGGAGTTTCATGGCGTCCTTGGCTTCGGGAACTATAATGAAGTCAAGGTGGAGTAAAGCAGATCAAGCGGAGTACGCGAGGGGGATCATCGGCGAAGGTTGCTTTCGGGGGTATTGTGGTGCAGAATATGACGGCGGCGGTGTCCAAAGGCCGAATCCGGTGGAGTCTTCGACTACGATAGTTCAGTGTGTAGGTTGTAAAAGAGGGCATTGATGGTGTAGTCACGGCGGAGAGCATCCTTTTCTGCCTTTCCGAATTCTTAAGGCAGCCGTCAATATCCCTCATGTAATAGTTGAAGATAAAGTGGGACAAATCATTTGCTGAATCCGACTATCTCAAGAATAGTTCCCTCTCCTCAGATTGACAAAGTCGATATCCAGCCCTAAAGTATTTGTAGTAGTAGGCTTTAAATGCTTAGACTTCTCGGGATTGCTCTCGATCTTGTTCACACTGTACGATCGAAGTTCGCCATCTTTGCCCTGATGTACTCTGAGAGACAAGTTGCGAAATTACGCCCGCTCATATTGGTTATTCTCACCCCGACATCCACCTTTCGGATACAGAGGGGCTTGTTTCAAACCCAGCCACCGGTTAAGCGTAAAGCTAGGCGACCATCCTCCAGTTCATCTTTGTTAATTTCTTGCGCAGAGTCGAGAAGGAACTTGAGTAAGGCAGCTTCCTCTAGCGAGAGGACTAGGGGGCGCGGAGTTGTGGGAGCTGTCGTTGTACTGTATTTATTTGAAGAGTTGGTTGAGGGGGGGAGGATATGGTGAAAGTAGTAGTGGTTGAGATGAGTCTCCGGTGTTTCTGAACTGGTTTACATGCCGTGGGTGGGGAGCGAGTGTGTACTCCGGCCAGTAATACTCGTGGAGAGAATTCTGGGAGGAAGTGAAAATTGTGACCCCAGAGGCAGTGGAAGCCTGAGTTTATCTGGACTCATTATTCGGGGAGTGAGTGGTAGGAGGTACTTTTGGTCCTAGAGATATTGTGAGGGTTTCTCTGGGGGGTTCATTGCCTCCCTAGTGTTGAAGGTCACCGGGGATATCTCAATTTTTTCCTGTTCTTTTTGTGTTCTTTCCACGCATTGGTATTATGTTTACTACAGCCGTACTGTTTCCTTGGTCTTTCGCGTTTTTACTTGTCACTCGCTTTTCTCTACCGTAACCCGGGTTGGATTGATGGAATTGGAGATGGAAATGCAACTTAGTGACTATCATTGATGCTGGGTTTGTAGCATCACAATGGTTTATTGTGTGAAATACTTTCATACGGCAGGTTCCTTTGATTGTGGGTTGGAACAACCCATTGCCAATTGGGCAAAGTGCACAGAGTGCTCTTCAGGGGTGGCGGAAATAGGTCTAGCTGGTCACCTTCTCGCCCGGAGGCCGAGGATCCATCAACACATATATGATCATGGAACCCCAGGGAGTTGGAGACCTCGAAGCTCGCTACAACTCGCATTCGCATCTCCAAGCTCGCTAGAGCTCCAGTTCTTCGTTTTTGTTTTTTGTTTTTCCCAACATTGGTGTGTTATATCCTCCAGTTCTTATCCTCTCACGATACGACTACCGAACTCCAGCCAGACAAATGAAGGGACGAAAAAGAGTTGCCACGGATGGAAAAGGGGCACTCCAGAGTGCAAGGATTAGGAGCACTCCTGGGAGTGCAGGGATCAGGACCAAAGGAGTGGTAAGGGACACTGACGGGAGTCGGAAGAACCCGGAAGCGCAGGGAGCCATAGAAAAGGAGAGCTGTGAAGCCCTCCCAGGAGTCGGAAAAACCCACCTGCAGCTGCAAAACTCTGAACCTACAACATTCCACAGGCTTTTAGTAGAACACAGTACCCCCCGTGACCAGGCATCAAACGAAAACAATAAATGCCAAGGCAAAAGCACAGGAGTATAAGTAAAAACAATGATCCCTTCCCTTCATCCAGCGAGTCCTATCCGTCTATCGATCACAAAGACGTCCACCCTCTTCCACGCATACCCCCGCTCTTCTTCGCCCCTCCCCACTTTTCTACAACTTGAATAAAGGAAACTCTTCCAGGCTCTGTAGCCTAGTCATATATGGGTTCTCCTTACCGATTGCCAGCACCTCTGCAGAGGTTTGTTGAACGATCACTGTGTTCGATTCACCAGCACTGAGCTGCATGAAAGAACTTGCTCCTGGTGGATGTATTGATCATAGCACATGACAGGTGGACTTCTTTGCCTAAAAAACAACAAGATAGGATTTGGAATGAGCTGGTGGGATAAGTGCATGGCCGATGAGTTGGGTGCATGCCGGATGGAGCTCCCATTAGCATCAGGTAAAGGTGAAGAAGAAGCAAGCGAGTTTAGCAACTCCAACAAAACCAGGAGTCAGTCACCAAGCTCAGAACTACCGAGAAGTACCCTATTCACAATATCAACTACAACAGATACCCTAGGTGCTGAGGTTCTCACAACCAAGTACCGCAGCCATCAAACCCGACCAACCCTCCGGTACCCGAATACCCCGACTCCCAACCAGTGTAGAACAATTGGACCTCAGGCTAGTGACGGATATCACATCTTAAGAACCAACTGGGTCAGCTTCCTGTAAAGCCAGAACTTGAAGTTGCGCAAGCTACTATGCTCTTTGTTTCTTCCTTGCAACGATCATGATAACAATCTATTACCTTCCCGAAGAATCACTACAAAGAAAACACTTCCAACTCAATAGCCGTCCCACATCCAACCTCTCCTTCATTGGCCCAACGCACATATTAGTGGGTTGTTGAAAAAGAGCAGCATAGGCTTCCCCCAGGTTCATCATTCCAAGGCACATCCAAGAACTGGCTCATACAATGCACAAACTCTAATATGACTAAGAGCATATGGATGGAAAGAGAAAACTGATTCGGAATTGATATGGTAGGCCCAGCACAATAGCAGGACTGAAGTAGCAAGTTCACATACAGTTTATAAAACAAATCCGTTATTGGGAAAACGGCAGGTGATGCATGAAATGCCAAGGGAAACCAGCTTTGGACCCTATCCACATTTGCCTATTTCCTATACATTGCAAGTGCATATGCGGAGTTTGGTCAACAAGAAGAGTTTACGTATAATATGTCAAGCCGCATCAAAGAACGGCTGCTAGAGGACATATCTATCAATAGTGTATATTATTGTTATAAGATCTGAATGGAGGTGGAGCAGGCCTGGCAAAGGATAAAGGACAGAGAAGCTGAGAAGGAGAAAGGGCCTACACAGCACAAACTACAACAGGATACCTTCAAGAATTTCAACAGACAATTCTGCCAACATTATCTAGCTCTCAACCTCTGAACCAGAGCAGCTATAGTCGGACCTGTTGGCATATGAAGAGCATATAGTTCATAATAGTAGGGACTCAAGAAAGAGTATGGTAGAACAGGAAAGTACTGGACACGAGCACATATAAAACAACAACCCGGCCATAGAGCCCCTCTCACTTTTCAACTCTTCCCTCAATCAATCAAAACAGAGATTCATCCTCCCTAATACTAATTAGAAAAAAGAAAACTCCTCATGTCCCATAGCTTAGTGGTATGTGACTTCAATATTTCTAGTTGAAAGTGCATACTAGTATCGAGTAGTCTGTAAACGATATCAGCACTATACATATAATATACGTACCAGAATTGAACAACTTGTCTCTTGAGGCTACTAGTATTGCCATATCTGATAGATATACACATACAGGAGTGGCTAACAATAGCCAATATAGCAAAATATTAGCACTATTCTGGGTATTATACCATTTCTGAATCTTACTTCCTTGCCAACCCCTGCAATAACCAATAGAAGGTGGACTGAGTTACAACCACTAGGAAACTGTTACAGCGATCTACATGATTCAGAAATTGTTATTAGTCTTATCCTCCCTCTGAGCTTACAGAGTAAAGACCCTTATAGTATAACTAAACCTGCCAGTGTTATAGGATACTAGGCCACAACTAACTCCTTACTCACTACAGACTGAGAATACAGTTAACTGGATTCCTAGTCATCTTCACTGCCACCTCCTGGAAGCCTACCTGCCACATAATTGCTCTCATCATTCTCTTCACCCAACTACTACTTCTATCATTATCAGGGATAGCACTTGCCAGTGGCAAAAGACTGCTGAGCTACAAGTGCTTAACTGTCTCATGCTCTGATATCTTATACAAGCTATTTATACCCCTAGTACTCTCTGCTCAAGCGACTACCACTTTCCAAATATCTACTATTGTAAAAAACACATTCCCGTCGGTGTTTCGTTAAACGGGGAACGACTAATCGTAGTGCATATCGTGATCGTTGACTATCTTCATAGTCTCGTTGGAGGTAGTCTTATCGCTATAAGACCGGAAGGTACAAAGTCCAATCGCTAGAGGACTAGGTGCTCGCGTTCGAGCCGTTGAGGTTTGCGTAAG
>Ga0307509_10004575_pt1 | contig 19834 bp, 24 predicted proteins | sample 10_EM_MG_FD_202245 | JGI IMG/M metagenome (GOLD analysis project Ga0307509, IMG submission 202245) | Populus trichocarpa ectomycorrhiza microbial communities from riparian zone in the Pacific Northwest, United States - 10_EM | ecosystem: Host-associated > Plants > Roots > Unclassified | place...
AATACTTTCTTTGGCCTGTTGCAGTATCGGAACCTGACCACGTTATTCTTTAGTGATGTTCTGCATTTTGATGCTGCCGCCCACTCCGCAATCTGCGTAATTACTTCCACCATGGAGGATTTTTTGGTGTCCGACCAACTGCGAGATCGACGGCAACAGTCCATGTGGACCTTTAGCCACTGGATTCAGGTCCGATACCCGTTTGGGTGCCTCAGAACCGATGGTAATCAGAATGTTATTATCAGACGCCCAAAGCGGGAGGGTCGGCTCATGTTGCGGCACCATAAAGTGGAGGTATGGTACGGCGGCCAAAGGTCCAATACCTAGTTTGCGTGCTGCGGAACCGATGGCAATCAGATGCCCAAGACTCGGGAAGGTTTGGCTCATGCTCAACTGACAGCACCCGCGGTAAGTGGAGGTATGGTATTGTACAGTCTGCAGGGTAATTACGTATGCGATATAGTATGAATCTAATAGGTGAATGCAAGCGGAGCAAGAGATGCAGCGACCTTTAAGTGGCACCGTATTATGGTGAAGAATATATGATAATTTAAATCACCAATGGCATCCGCCGTCCCTTCGAAAAAAAAAAGGGAAAAAATCCAACGTCAACCGCTACACCTCCTCCAGCAAGTCCAAATCCTTCAGCACCGCTCTTCTGGCCGCCGTCGTACGTAAAAGCCACGCCAAATTTTCATACACCACAAACGTCACGCACGTTCCGGGCAGGACCCGCACCAGATTCGTTCCAAGCCCACGAAAGAACCCGCGAGGGCCCTCTTGTGCCCAGGTGCGTTTGATTGTGGCGGGGATAGTTGGAAACAGGTGCGCTTGCGCATCGTTCTAATTCGAGAAGTTGTGAAGTTGCACAGCACATGGATATATTGGGTAGTCGGATATGCGAGCCGGGTAAAAGCGCAACATGACGCAAAAGTTAAGGAACGAGGGGAGAATAAGCGAGGCATCAGTAATCAGTTGAAAAAAGCACATGAGACGTTGACCAGAGTGGGTTCGTACCTGTATGCGGGACCTTACAACTTGATAAGGATATGTGACTGACAACGCAGCAAGTTTACTGCTTATTGACATTATTGTGTAAGATAAATTAGACTGTTAAAGATTGCCGGAGGCCGATGAGGATGTGGATTATGCGTACGGTCGGGTGATTGATGTTTTGTTTGTTGGAAGAATGGGTAGTGTTATCAGTTCAGGTCCTGTTGCTCCAATGCAAGCGATACACACCAGCTTATCTGTCTCCCAATTATATTCCTTTCCCGCACGTTGGCATTGTTTTCGTTTCCGTTCAAAACCCCAAGCTTTCATTTTTTCATAGACCACAAATTGAATTGCGCCATTGCTCACTCCGAACAGGGCCAGTGAAGTCCCTCGGAAGAGACCGAGAGTGCCCTCTTTGCGAATAATTGTGGACAGTCCATCTGCGGAAATGAAAGGAAATCAGAAAATGGTGCTAAAAACGCAAATAAGGGAAGGGTTGCGCTTGCACGTGGTCACATGGCCCAAGCGAAACATAAAAAGGAAGTAAAACGTCACTTACCCCAGAGACCGCGGTAAGCATTTGGAGCGGCGGAGTGGGTGGTGAACATACGAACCCTGACGAGCCACAGAGGATTGGTGATGACAGCAGTCACGGCACCTAGAAGAAACGGATGGTCAGGCGCGTGATGTTCTAGGCGCTTGGTACGCAAAAGAGGAAGTGCGAACTCGCTTGAGCGGAACATATCAGGTATTCGGCTGCAGTGAGGGTTTTGGTGAGGTCGCCGCCAGAAGCACGTTTTTTCAGCATGTTATAGCTAGTAGAAAATTAGGCGAATTTCGGGTGCAGAGTCATAGGGATACACACAAGAGAAAATAGAGACCCCAACTCGACGCGTTCCCCGCAATATTGGGTATTATTCCGCGATATAGACCGCGCCAGCCTTGGGTCTGCTGAATATCCTTTAAAGAGTGCCATATGTACTTTCCGATGCCTCCTGGCGGGTTTTGAGTTGTAACCTGAAATTTGACCTTGAGAAGGTCGAGAGGTTGCATACACAATGTGGTGACGACACCGGCCCCAAGCCCTGCAGCTGCATGATCCTGTAAAGAATGTGTGTCAAACGAAGAAAGAGAGCAGAAAGACTGTAGCCACCAATGCAGTTGTTGGGAAGAAGCTGGGAGGTTGACGCTCGTTGGGCATCCGAGTGTTCGTCGTCGAGAGCTCGATGAGTCGCGCGATGACCGCGACTGGAGAAAAGAAAAGGGAATAACGTGATTGGTCCATGGACCGGACAGATCGCCGTTGAACCGCGCTCTTGGCGCATTTCCGAAAATCAAACTATGTCGCGTATCGCTTCGCCTCAAGGCAGACAGATCTGTCAGACCGCTTCCGGTACCCATCGCTATAAGAGCGCAATCTAGCCCTGATTTTTGTATGTACGATGGAATACTCCCCACTGTCGGCAACCATCGCTCTCAGCATCCCGCTGCTCTTCTGGGCAAGGATATTCTACAGAGCTTTACTTCACCCCTTGGCGTCTATTCCCGGTCCACGGATTGCCGCCGTTACCTCACTGTATCGCGCTTACTATGATATCATTCGCGATGGCCAGTGGTCGGAGCACCTTCACGTCCTCCATGCACGATACGGTAATGTGCCCTTCCTCTGCTCGTGATCCGTTAACTAATTGACATTGTCCGCAGGTGCCGTGGTCAGAGTAGGCCCAAATGAGGTACGATCACAACCTCCCTTAATTCCTAATCAGCACTCATTCACCCCTTTCCATAGCTTCATTTCAGCGATCCAAATGCTTTCGCAGATATTTATGGCTCTGGATCCAACCACAACAAGGATAATTCCATGTACAGGTGTTTCGGCTCCTCAGAGTCGGTTTTTGGCCAAACCGATTTTCACCAAGCCCAGAAGCGCCGTCAAGCCCTGGGTCCCCTCTTTTCCCGTCGTGCAACTCTCAAGCTTGAGAAAGAACTCCAAAAACATGTTGGTCCATCTTTTCATAGTACCCGCCATCAAACCTCACCCCCTATCTCATTTTAGGTCGATGCTCTTATTATTCGTCTCTCCGCTTTCGAAGCAAAGAAAATCGCGGCAGACCTGCATCTAGCCTTCCGCTCTGTAACCCTCGACATTATCACCTCCTACTGTTTTGGATCATCTTTCAATGCGCTCCAGCACCCAGGCTTCGCTCACCCTGTCGCAATCTCCATGGACGCCACACTCCACCTCTGCTGGGTATTCAAGCACATCCCCTTCCTCCGCACACTCGTTGACACCTGCCCTCCCTCAATCGGTATGGCCTTGATGCCAAAAACCAAGGGTTACTTCGACCAAGCCGCCCAACTCGGAGGCCAGATAGACGAGATTCTGGACAACCCAATGGTCATGCAAGCGGCCGAGTATGATACCATGTACCACTTTTTCATCACCAAGCAGGGCGACTCGAAGGAGGGCTTGCCAAAAATCAGCGAAGACAAGGCCAAAGTCAAGAAGTGGCTTCTGCATGAGGGGCTAAACCTCCGGTTCGCGGGCAGTGAAACCGTCGGAAACGCGTGCACCATCGCAGCTTTCTTTGTATTGAGGGACCCCATGGTAAAATACAAGCTCGAAAAGGAGCTTAAGGATGCGTGGCCTTATGTGGATGAGCCTTTGGGCTACGAAGCGCTCGAGAGACTGCCGTATTTGGTCAGCTCATGATCACTTTGATTTTCTCTCCTTTGATATCTAACCATTACCTCAACAGACGGCAGTTATCAAGGAGGCCCTGCGTCTCTCATATGGTACAGTTACTCCCATGCCACGTCTCGTGGGTCCCTCGGGTAGCATCGTCGGAGGCGTAGCGGTACCTGCAGGGGTGAGTGGTTTTCTGTTTTCCATTTTGTTTCGACCGTTGTACGACCACCCACATTGTTTTGCCTTTTCGGGCAAGCTTTCATTGATGGGGCTTGTCCCATTTTGGACCTTCGATCGTTTAATGGAAGAGTGTGGCGCAACGATCTTTCGGGCCCCGCTCTTCCTTTGTGATTGTCGTTGATCCTATATATCTTGCTCTTCCGGTCTCTATTCTCTCTTGTGAGAAGGAGGGTACCGCTTCGCTCGTATGCTGGTAACCAAGAACCAAGGTGACATTGCGTGCGAATGACCGCAAAGTTTAAACGAAACGATCAATCAACGCCAGCCGCGAGCCGTCTTCCTCTGCTCCCCCTTCTTGATCCATCACTGGCATGTTTCTCATGGCCAAATTCCAAACATAACACAGATTCCTCCTTGGAATCCTTCCCATACTGCTCCGGCTCTTTATTCTAATCCCTCCACTCTGTTTTTAAATGCTGAATCCCAATCCCCGATCTAGACCACAATCGCGATGGGTCACACCATCATGCATCGTAACCCGGCTATATTCCCGGATCCTCTGAGATTCTCTCCCGAGCGATGGCTTCAACCTGATTCCGCGATGCTCGATCGATACCTCGTTGCCTTTTCCAAAGGCCCAAGACTCTGCTTAGGTATCAAGTGCGTGGTATATTTCCCGACAACTTATCCATGTTTCATGTGGTTGAGTAAAAACTGACGTTTCCCTAGCCTTGCGTGGTGTGAGTTATACCTCATACTGGGCAACCTTTTCCGCAAACTCAATTTGAGCGACGACGGCCATTCCTCGTACGTGCTTCTCTCTCTATTTTTCCCTCTGCGACTTTTGCTCACGTCACCTAGATTGGATGATCTCAATTTCAGGGAATACTTCATCCCCCTCTATCGGGGTCACCATCTGCACGCCTATGTGCAGAGGAGAGATTAACTTTAAATTCAGATCATGAACTTTTCAAGCCTCCCTTTACGAGTACTGCTCACGTACTGAAACATGGATCGACGATTCGCGATCCTTTCCAACTCCCGGTTTGTGGCTCCAGCTGTGGCTGGACAAATGCCATCGTACATAGATCCCTGTGTCTTCCATTACTCACTCTATATCCGCTTCCTTTCTCTCTCATGATGTCACATCTATCATCTCTATCCCTGTACACTACTGTATGTATGGTATGTACACTGTACCCATATGCTGTAATTATATTGGTGTATTGCCCTCGCGTGCTCAGCCAGCCGTGCCCACCGCCCTCGCCTGGCATATCACAGGCGCAAACATGTTCAGTATGATGGACCTAGGTGCGTATATAAATTGCCCCTCGGAGGAACGTAATCTCTCAGCACTGGTAGATCTTCAATGACGTCTTGCATCGAGAACGAAGAACACTCCGTATGTAGTTGCCATGGTCGTCCGCGTATATTTAGTATTTATTCACTTGGAGATTTCCTGAAAGAACAGTTTCGCGATACCTAGGTTCGCGAAGGTGTAAGTATACAGCGCGGCTCGGAGATTCGTGCTGGTTATTAGTAATGTAACGCGGGATTGGCAAGAGCAGCCCGGGGGTAAAGAGGCCTAGAAGATTCTTTGTCAAGCCGGCGGAGCACACGACTACATGCCGATGCTCTTAACTCGCAGATACGGAGGTCGGTGAGTTGAGTGACTTCATTTACTGGAACCATTTCTCATTAGTCCATTAGTCGGCCTGTCCGTTCTAAAGTTGTTAGCCTGCGGCTGCCAGGTGTCTCCACGTCCTCTGGATGCTACCCATGCGCATGTCAAGTAAATATTCTACCCGCAAGGTGCAGACAGAGTTCTTTTAGACAGAGTAAAGCGACGTGATGAGATTGTTGAGGTGGCACCTCAGTGTTGAACCGATATCAAGGAACGACATCGATTCGCGGACATTCCAGATCGCGTGGCGCACGATAACCGTGAGTCTCTCGCCCAGGTAACAATTTACAGTTTACGACATGTCAAACAAACAACAAAAACGAAAAACCTAGAAAGAGCTCGTAGAATATGGCATGCATTGATTTCGCTCTGCAGATCTGCAGGAAAAAGTCGGGTGTGGTTGGTCAGGCCGATGGGAACGGTCAAGAGGTGCCGCTGATAGATGATGTACCCGCTTGACGATCAAATTCACGAGCACAAGTCCGTTGCGGTGGTTAGTGACGATGGCGCAATCGTTGCGGCCGCAGCGGCTGATAGAAAAGTCGACTTACCTAAGTCGAACCGCAGAAGATGTTCTAATGTTACACCGATGATAGTAACCGAAAGAAACGTGGAACGACTCGGAGGAGAGGGTTTACATAAGTTCTGATTCGAAGATGAAATTCGTCGAGCAACTGGAAGTGTATGAAGGCGTACGCGAACTCCGAATATTCGGGAAGCACTTGACGTGTCTACCAGAGTCGATTTTTTCGTGGATTTAAGAACTTGGGTCACACTTTGACAAACTCGGGACCGCTTGGCGAAGGATTCATCCAGCATGTTTGGAGCGTATTGACCACCAATCGCGTGATAGCGGCGGGCTGCAGCGCGTGCAGGAAAGACATTTTGCTGTTGGCAGTTCGCAGTTCGCTTCAAGATAATATAAAATCCATATCTTCGTGGTCACGATGTAACTGGTTTAGTTGTTGAGTTCTTTCGCCTTCGACATATAATTATAACTGATGAGGAACACATTGTGCCTTTCGCTCGTGGCGTGTCTGTTCTGCATGACCGTGTCGCCAGCGTAGACAGGTATTTGTAAATAAGAGAGAACCTGAAGGCACCAATGTCGTCAAGACCACGAACAATGAGCTAGACGAAGAGGGAGACATCGTACGGTTTGTCATGTCTGATTGCCAGTTGCTCCAGAATCAAGGAGACATGGCTTCGTTGCCACTCAGAATCCCAGAATCCCAGGAAAAATCAGAGTACCGCCAACTGTCAATAGCCCTATTCTCGAGGAAAGAAATGGAGTATCCATATCCCACAGCTAAAAGCGAGATTGTCGAAGCCCAAATCTACCGAGAGTAGATCCCAGGCGTCTTAAGCAGCGGTTGTGTCACCGGCGTATACCATTTGGCATTTGGCATGCGCCAAAGGACATGAAATGAGGACGTTCAGGCGAGAGCCGTCCGGATCTGTTGGTAATCTCCTTTTATTATGTCTTTGATTAAGATTGTTGGGACGTGAGCGTTGATGGGTCGTGGTCATGTATTCGTGGTAAGTAGACTCTGAGAAACTCCGGGAAACCCGGAACGGTGAACGTTGGATGAGCGGACCGTCAGTACTTACTGGCGAAATCATGTTTCAGTGTCAGGGCGTATCCCTGTGATAAACAGCGCATTTAGCTAGCTGCTGCTGCTAATTCTTGACTTGGCAAAGCCAGGTTGATCAGAGGGAGCTGAAAAAGGATGATGGATGCCTTGGTTGAGGATGGGATGAGAGATGGACAGGCAAGGCTCCATTCAACGCTCACGTGAATATTAGGGCTTGAATCCACCTGTCTATGCCAGCGCCGCCACCCCCTTACTTATTCTCGGATTGAGCGTGTGAGGAGAAAAGGAAGGCAGATATCTGAGGGCCAGTGCGGTCCTCATCATGTCACGATAAGTTTGTGTTGTGCGCCAGGTTCACATCACGATAACACCCGCCTTTGTCCAGTATAGAGTGTGACGGTAATTACTAATGACCGATGATGCTCCCTGGTAGGATCCTACGGGTAGTATTACCTCCTGGTAGGAACATGTTGTTGATAAATAGCGTTCCTGGAAGGATATAACTGGACAATATTTTCCGGGGCCTGGGTGAGAATCTACATATGTAATAGTCGGTAATTATTTTCATCGCTAATCAGGCTTTTGCGAAATTGATGCATCATAATCATGTGCAATTTATTTCAATGGATTAATAAATTCATCTATCTATTGAAAAATAAGGGAAGGGGAGATGACTGAATTCACACATTCAGCAGGAAGAACTTCAGCATGCCTCATGGTGTGTGCTCTCACGAGCGACCGCGTTTCCAAAGACCGCCCGACACGTTTCACCAGCCTGCACATTTAATTTGGGGAATATTGATCAGTTGGGTTAGCTGGTTCTAAATTCCACCCGCGAGGACGGACTGAAGCCGGTCCGACGATGAAAACATGAAGGGTCGCACAGCTTGGGATGGCGAACAAGGGATCATCATCGGGAAGTCAGCCGAAGGCCAACGAACATGGGCAGGCGTGTTTTATCCAAGAACTAAAGGTTTTAACATTCATATCGATTGAAAAATTAGCTCTAAGCTTGACAGCTTCATATGATTTAAGTACTTGAGTTGTACCCAACTTCACATATGCTCGTCATCTGCTGCGGCCGTTGTTCCGATGAGGCAGGTTAATGTGTGCATTTTGCCTTGGGCTTTCGAGGTGTGCCTTAGTATTGTACGGACCGCAAGACCAAGGAAACGAGGCCGGTTCAATCATTCCCCAAGACATGTGAAGTAGTAAAATTGGATCTCCACGCCCGTTTGTGTAGGGTCCGGGGAGACGGGGATGTATAATCAACAGCGGAGATCGATTACATCGAGGCTGTACACAAATTTTTCAGTGGGGGATGTCGACGGTATGTAGAAGGGGACGTCGCAGCGGAGGGAAATTATGGAATGGAAATGAGGCTTCTCATATTTCATGGTGGGGAATTACTTCAGGATCATTGATCGGAGAGAGACTTCCTTAAAAGGTTCCACATCATGCTCCCAAAAGTACTCCGTTTCTTCCCCCCTCTCCGACGCGTCTTTTCTCGATATACATCCACTGCAACTCCGTCTACAATGCTACCAACGCCCTGGACGCCCAACAAATATCCCCCAGCACGCCGATCGGACCATGTCGAGGTCTTCAAGAGCGATAGCGCGGGTGACGTGCGCGTGCCAGACCCATACCAGTGGCTCGAGGAATATACCGACGAGACCGATAAGTGGACCAGCGCCCAAGAGGCATTCACCCGGAGCTACCTAGAAAAAAATCCGAACCTCCCACGTCTTGAAGCCGCGTTCCGGTGCTCAAACGATTATGCGAAGGTACTTGTACCCCCTAAGCTGATAAATGGAAATTCAAAAATCATTTACACTTCTTTGTGCCAGTTCTATGCACCATCTCTGCGAGACGATAACCGCTGGTACTGGTTTTACAATAGTGGTTTAGAAGCACAAACTCGTGAGTAGTTGTCTTGGCTTATTTCGATAAAATGAATGGCTACATGTTTGCTAGCTCTGTATCGCTCCAAGGACAGCACATTACCCGATATCTCTAAGAGCGAGAGAGGCGGTGGGGATATTTTCTTTGACGTAGGATTAGCTCTTCGTGACGTCCGCAATTAGCTAATCCCCATTAAAGCCAAATGCCCTTTCACAAGATGGAACCGCATCTCTGGCAACCTACTCCTTCTCAAAATGTGGAAAGTACTTCGCCTATGGTATATCACTCTCGGTGCGCGTATTTGATTCCTTCCCAAGCTGCAAGTCCTCACTTTTTCTCTCTCTCTCAGGGGAGTGACTTCGTTACGGTGTACGTTCGTCACCTGGACTCTCCCCTTACCAAAGGGGTGGATCTCAAGAATGACAGTGGTCGCCTTCCTGAGGAAATAAAATTTGTCAAATTCTCGTCAGTTGTTTGGACCCCTGATTCGAAAGGATTCTTCTACCAGGTTTGCCTCTCCATATTCCGACTCCTTCCAGTCGTATTAAAATTCCCCAGCGTTACCCGGACACCTCCGACACTGTCAAAGTCAATGGAACCATCGCAACAGATGGTGACCTCGATGCTATGGTATACTATCATCGCCTAGGATCTTCGCAATGTATTTTTATCTCGCCTAGTCCCCACTGTTCTTCATTAACAAATGTTTTATCAGCGGAGGATGTCTTGATTTACAAAGACAAGACGAATCGCGATTGGATGTTCTCTGTCGAAATCACAGAGGATGGCAAATATCTCTGCCTTTATGTCATGAAAGATAGCTCCAGGGTAATTTCCCCCTTCTCCCGTCATTGCCCGCAATCTTGTGTTTATCCTTTATCAGCAAAATCTACTATGGATTGCCGATTTAGAACCCGAAAAGTTAGGTTTAGATATTCAGTGGAGGAAAGTATTCAATGAATGGGGGGCCGAGTTTGACGTGTAAGGACACGCTCTGGTACCATACGGATAACTGATTTTTTCACCAGCATTGCGAACAAAGGATCACTATTTTACATCCGCACTAATGAATCCGCCCCCCACTACAAGGTTATCACAGTCGACATTGGTAACGACAACCAGATCAAGGAATTTATACCCGAAAATGAAGCGACCTTGACGAGCGTATCGTGCTTCAACAAGGATTATTTCGTCGTTATCTACAAGCGGAACGTAGGTCGCCCGTTTCACCAAAAACCACTCCTCACAAGCCCCCGCTTCTATTGACCAGGTCAAGGATGAAATATATATCTACTCGAAAGAAGGCAAGGAGCTGGAACGTCTTTGTAAAGACTTCGTCGGCTACGCGTACGTCACTGGACGAGAGAAGCGCAGCACTTTCTTTGTCACCATGACCGGATTTACGTCCCCGGGAACAGTGGGTCGATACGACTTCACAGCCCCGCAAGGACAACGATGGAGTATTTACCAAACGACCAAGGTCAACGGACTCAACTTAGAGGATTTCGAAGCGCAGCAGGTGTGTATAGTAATCTGTCTTGCATCTCACTTCGGTGATTTTCATGTTGACGTGGTTTCAGGTCTGGTATGAGAGCAAGGACGGCACGCGGGTCCCGATGTTTATCGTCCGTCACAAATCGACGAAATTTGATGGTACCGCCCCAGCGGTCCAATACGGTGATTAATTTCCGACCATCTGGTGGTGTCGCTGACGGCCTCTAGGTTACGGCGGTTTCAGCATCTCCATGGACCCATTCTTTAGCTCAACGATTCTCACGTTCTTGCAGACATACGGTGCTATTTATGCGCTCCCAAACATCCGTGGCGGCGGAGAATTTGGCGAGGCATGGCACAAGGCCGGGGCGAACGAGAAGAAGGTCCGTCGCTTTTCAGAACCTCTTGTTGGCCGAATGTCTGCTGACCATCTCGTTACAGGGAAATTGTTTTGACGACTTTATTGCTGCAACGTAGGTGTTGAGAGTCTTCATTCCATTCTAATATTATTCATATTCCCACAATTATAGCGAATACCTTGTGAAGAACAAGTACGCTGATCCCAAAAAGATTACGATAAATGGGGGATCGAATGGAGGTGTCTATTGTCACCTCCAAATTAATGCCATGGTATACTGACCGCCATTTTTGTGCAGGCCTGTTAGTTTCGGCCTGTATCAACCGTGCCCCGGAAGGAACATTTGGATGTGCCCTCGCTGAAGTGGGAGTCCATGATCTACTGAAGGTTGGTGTTCAAATTCTCTCTTGAAAGTCTCTAACCATTTTTCGTTTTTCAGTTCCACCGGTTTACCATTGGTTCGAAATAATCTCTAATCAATTTTGATTATTAAGATATCTAACGGAACTCCTGGATTCCATAGGCAAAGCGTGGACCAGCGATTATGGTAATCCAGACGACCCGAAAGATTTTGACTATATTTTCCCAATCTCCCCTTTACACAATATACCCCAGGACAAGGTTCTCCCGCCCTATATGCTTCTAACAGCTGATCGTATGTCACTATTCTGCTTTTTCATCCACCTGATGTCCCCACTCACTTGAGTGACTTTATAGATGATGATCGCGTCGTGCCAATGCATTCATTCAAGCTGGCTGCAGCACTCCAGCACGCTCTCCCATCCAACCCACACCCTTTACTTCTTCGGGTTGACAAGAAGGCAGGACATGGAGCGGGCAAGTCGATGCAACAAAAGTGCCGTTTCCTCCGTCCTCTTTTTGCTTTCTTTTGTGAATTAACACATATTCAACAGAATCAAAGAGTACGCAGATAAGTGGGGTTTCGTCGCCCAATCCTTGGGCTTAGTTTGGAAGGACCAGACTGGGACTGGAGACTCGCACCTCTAATCTATCTTACCAGTAATAGCTGCGCTGTATTTTCTTTTATCGGGCACTACGATAGTAGGTAGTTCATCTACATATATTCTTCATAATGGTGTATTGGGTTTTATACAATGTGACCCAAGAGAAGGGTACATCGCGCGATTTCTTGCGCTTCTCAGCTATTGTGGGCTTGCGCGCAAGTTTCCGTCGGAGTGGGGCTTGAACACCGCCTCTCCATTGAGGTGATTGGTTCTATAGCGGGCTCCCGGTGACCCGCGACCTGGGTGTCACGTCCCGATCGGGAAGGTGGCACCCCCACTGCACCGCCACACCCCCGCGTCGCCTCCTCCGCTAATTCATGTCGTGGAGGGCTCCCAAGCTACCAACCTTCTTCGAAATTGCGTACCATAGCTTTAGATTACATTTAAGTGAGTCTTGTGCAAAAAAAAGTTATAGACGCGGTCCCTATCCCGAGAAAAAAAGGTTTCATGCCTCCAATGACAGGCTTTCTCTCGATCCTGTCTCGCTCGCTCCGCTCTCAGCTCCGCCCAGGTCACAGCCCTCCTCGCAGGGCTGGGTCACGATCTTTTGGCAGGTGCCGCCGCTGCCGCTTTTGCCGCCTCCCCGCCGCTCCTTCTGCCCTTTGTGTCGCCTGTTGATGGAAGAACGGGATGTGGAAGGAGGGAGAACATGGTCAAACACTATCCCTGTATCCCTGCATGTTAAGAATAGTAGTTGGTGCATTAATGTATGAGAATAGAGGGACGGAGGATTCAGGAATGTGTTTTAATGACCAGATGCACTGATTCAAGAAAGTCGGATGAAAGAACTTTTCATTAAAAATCGAAAAATGCACCTTTTTACAAACCGCTTTTTGGCCGTTGTTTCGACGCTATGCATCGTTCCAATCCCACAAAGAAAGTGGCCCGAAATTTGCTGAAAAAAATCCAAGGTTTGATGTGTCTGGGTGCATTGATGGGCCACAAAGAATTAAAATTTACCCAAGGACGGACGCACCTTTTTAAAAACGGTCTTTGGGATCTTGTTTCGCAATAAAATTGGGTTTGTATTCCCAAATATTGTGGCCCGAAGCTTTCAGGAAAATCTGTGAGCATCAGTTTATCCAGGCTAGTTTGATCTTGAGGGAATTCAATGTCAGAAAATTGAGATTTAAAATCAACGAGCGAACCTGTTCATAAACGGCTTTCTGTACATTGTTTCGAGAAATATGTAGTAGATGCTGGTAACATAACTCACCCGAAACACTCTGTAGACCATTCGGCGCTTGAGTTGACCTGCTTTAAGTTGAAATTGAGAGGTGATGACGAGAATAATAGTTATCCTTCATGGTTAGCTCACTCTGGGGCCTTGAATTTTTTTAGAATCCACTACTGTAGGTTGTCAGTGAGGCACCAAAACCATTTTCGTGAAAAACCATCTCAATTTGAGTGAGTATTGGCAAGTGCATTATGCCCCTACCACAATCCCACCAAATCTTCACTCTCAGTTGCTGCCAGTGAAACCTTGGCCCAGTAAATTTTAGAATGCTATTTAAACGAGATTCAATACAGATACAACTTAGTATAGATACAAATACAGATTAAAAAGACGTGGCTTGGGACAATAAGTGAAGAAATCTCATGGCGGCATGAGCAGTGAATGAATTGGTCTTGAACCTGTGCCATCTCCCTAGATAGTAAGGTCGATGTAGTCGCCATCTACCCAGGGTGTTGGGCTTCGTACGCCCATGGGGCCTCTGAATCCCACCAACTTCAAGGGATACTTCAAGGTCTCTGGCTTGTCCTCACCTTCTTCTGTTAGGTCAATAACCTTGGGCCCATCATATCGCGGTACCGACTTGAAACCCACTCCATCTTCATTGGCCAGCTCTCCGCTCAACCATCGCTTTGCTTTGATCTTGTTGCCTCCCTCGAACAACCTGTCGACAACCTGATTCGAAGTTCCCTCGGAGTCGTTCAACCTGACTTGGCCACAGTCGAGGACTCCTCGCTTTGATCCCATGCTGCTGGTTTCTGGTTGCTCGAGACACTCGGTGGAAGACTCTCCACTGGTAACTTTCCTGCGCTTCTCGCCTCCCACCCTTGAAGCTTTCTTGGCTCGTTTCTTCCACTGAAGGCGCCCTTGGATGGCCAAACCCTCTGGTAGAAGAGAGATAGGAACCCATAAATTTACTGGCTCCAGATTGTCAATGGCATATCCAGGGTCCAAGAGGCGCACAAAGTTCACGATGGATGCAGAAATCCTTGGACAATGCTGCCCCTTCCCCAGATAACCTTGCTGTTTCAGCAGGCGGGCGTCCAGAATGCTGGACTGTCTGCTTGGGGTCGCAATGCATTTGTTAGATGAGTTGTATGTGACGAGAGGCTTTATTTGGGTTAGTTGAATGTGATAGAAAAGTGTAGGAATTGTTTCGCACTGAATACAGCATCTGAGAGAAGACTCCCTCCCACATCCTGCCCATTCCCTCCTTTAGCTTCGTTTCACCCTTCCATCCAAAATTCTCCCGCCCAAACTATGCGATCCCCGCAATCGACGGCTCTTGGAATGGCCAGCAACCAGACGGTCCCACTGAGTTCACAAGCTCACTAGAGCTGGAGCTTATCACCGGTTTGCGGTATAGCTTCAGAATATTGCAGTCTGGGAATGTCTCTGGGAATTCCTTCGCAACAGCCGGATGACAAAATCCAAGGAAACCCCTCGAATTCGTCTCAAGCTCACCACAGATTTGGTCCCTCAATTTTTTGAATACCCCATCTGCTTTGCAGTCGTCGACATCTATATTTTCGACAGCTGAAAGGAAGGCATCTCCAAAGCAGCGTGAAAGTGCAAGGGCGATGACAGGCCCACAACCAGAAATGCCCGGGCTATAGTCCCCACCAGAGAGCAGTGTGTAGAGCAATAGCCCACCTTCCGTCAGTCCTGATATCTCAGCAATGCGTTGACTGGTAAGGATTTGCATTTCGTCGGAGTAATTACGCTTTGCCCTCGGTATACTGCAAGTTGAGAGAGCATCAATGAATGTCTCCTACAAGTCAAATAGGTAAACAGCTTACGTTCGAAAGACTGTCTCTGCACCGAATACAAAGGCATCTCCATCCGCAGTGATGACTCCGTCGATTAGATGGCGTTTACTGAGTGCGCCAAGCTCAGCCTCCCCTTCTCCAGCCGCCTAAGTATACTAAGGTCAGAAAATTGAACAGCGGCTCTGGGAGTGTTGCAAAATACCTGGACCCAGTAATATCCACACAGCGTTATCAATTCCTTAGACAATTCTTCCCACCAAAGGCCCTTGGAAATGACATGTGTACCCCTTTTAATCTCAGGTTTTTCATCGCCGTCGAAGACAAAGACCAGCATAAAGGGAGACTGTAGCCAACAAGCGAGTTTATTGAAAAATATTTTCAGTTCGCCGCCATGGAATCTTCCGTTTAATCCTGCAGCTTGTTGAGCAGCTACACACTCAACCATGACTCCGCTAATAGATGTGCCTTCGAATTGAGCAGCCGGATTATTGTGCAGAATCCAGAAAACCCACCGCATGTCAACACCGAGTGTCAAGCTCCTGGACCCCGAATTCTTTCTTGTAATCGCTTCGGTATTCGCTATGGAATGGAGCGATGCTCTTTCCCCTGCAGCTGAAATTATCTACACAAATTATTTTAGCAGCTGGTGACCACAGACTCAGAAACATTGTACCTTCCACAATCCGTTAATGCCCATGGTTAAAAATTCCTGAGGTTCGATGACTTGATGAGGATCAAGTACAGCGACTGTGAAACAAAATTGTTTCGCAATAGACGAGACTGGAATTACTGAGACACTCCCAGTATGAATATTACTTCCAAACCAATTTGAATGTCGATGCATGCACCTGCAGTAAATCATCTGCAAGATGAAAACATGAGCCGGAGAAACGCGTCGGGTACATGTACATGTCGCCAAACTGGATCGTACTGCTCGTGCTCCTTGTATCCGTGGCAACCAAGAACGGCCTTGAAAACCAGCTGTCAAGTGATCGGGGATGATGGTGCACCTGCAAAAACACACACCTTTTTTGGAATAGATGGGCGGTAAGCATCGTCGTACACCTGGCCTCGCTTCCAGCCCAGTTTACCAGTCTCACTGGAATCAACACTATAATATTGAAATTTTGCGAGTTAGACATAAAGCATGAAAAAAGAATCACTATGTACCCAAGAGATTCTTGATGATACCCAAGGGTACGGCGAGCCAAATGAACTTTGACTCTTGGTGAGTCAAACTCAGCGCGGCCAAATGCTTTGACATAGAGGTTGTAGAGGCTCTGCTCGCTGTAGCCACTCGTCATTGATTTCGAACTATGTAGAACTCGAATCTGTGGAAGGCATCAGTTAGAAATTTACAACATTTTAGTCTCGTTCAACATACTTGTCGCCATGACTTATTTAAAGACCAGTCGATTTGCTCCATGGTTGCGAGGTTTCGAACATCGTAAAGATAGTGATGTAAAATAGCAAGGGCGCCGATTGGGCACATCTCTGGCTTCCGGTGAGCAATAAAAGATGTAAGGAGGGGATTGATGGCCTGTAATGCGTTGAAGGTTGGAACTCAATTAAAAATAGTGGAACATGCATACCGTTGGCATCCCTCGCTTGCTTGCCTTATCTTCTCCTTGGAGGCCGTAAATAACAGGGATTTGCGTCTCATTGTTTGGATGAAGCATCTGGCTAGGCTGCAGCTCTGCCAACCGAAGAGCGCGGATATCATCCCCTCGGTTTCCTGATGCATGCTGAAGAGTCCACGCGAGGTGTCCATTAATAGCGGGATGCACTGATGGTTTGAGGTTTAGTTACTAGTTATACAAAAATTCTGCAAGAACATTTCATACCTTCTCGATGGCTTAAAAATGCACGGCCGATTTGGGCAAGCTCTTCCTGACTTATGTCAGCCAAAAAGGTGTTGGCCGTAATATCTGGCGCATCCTCATTGGGTACGAGTCCACTGAAAGATATTTGTCAGTTATAGGATAGAGACAAAATGAAAATATATGTACCTTCGCTCACGGTCAAGAGCTTCATTCATGCGATTTTTAACCGCATCCCAAACGCCAACAGTGGTTGCATGACGCCGAGAAGCCAGAGTGATATCCGCTGCATCTTGCTCTTTTCGGATTCGAAGGGCGCCGAAAAACAGTTTTTTTAGCTGGGACTAAAAGCACGGGTGAGTATTCTCAAATTGATGTTGAAATGTCAGAGATTGACATACCGCACCCACGAATGTACCAGGTATGTCCACTCCACGACGGTTTCGTTTGGGGCGCTTGGCTGAAAACTTGATGAAGAGGAGAAGGGAATGTTCGTCAACAATCGAATCTTTGATCATCCCGGATTTTAGAGACTTTTCGACGAATTCCTGTGGAATGTAAATGAGTAGAAGTGATTGAATAAATGGTGAAGACCTACCAGCCATGCCCGGACCATGGCTTTTTGTGTAACCAATCCACCTTTTCGACGATTTCCCTCTGCACGAGCAGCTGCCTGGACACGAACGGAGGCCTGGAATGCTTTGTAAAGCTCAGGAGAAGCATTTGGGAGTTCTTGAAAGGTGTTTTCTTCGTCGATGTCCTCCTCGTCCTCTTTATCATCATCAAAGCCAAGAATCACCTCTGCATCAGCACCTTCAACATCAAAATGCTGCACGAGAGCCGTCTCCTCTGCGCCTTCCTCATCCAATGTGGTTTGCAGGGGTTCCTGAGAGGGAATTGGCGGCTTCTCTGGGCCGAAAACAGGTCGGGGTGTTGTGCTATCGATGTTGGGAGGCAATGGTGGATGAGAGAGAGGAGCCGGGTTTTCAATGCAGTGCGAACTCGGCTCAGCTGGGGAATCTGATGGTACATTGGGACTTGGAGGAAACCTAGGAATTGAATGTTTCACAAAGTATTACTGGCAATTAAAATTGAGAGCATACCAGTGGTTTTGAAGGATGCACCGGAGCTGAATAAGGTTGGCAGATTTGGGCCACTTCAGCCCAAGTTCTTGGCAATGATCCTGGAGAGGAATCTTCCGTTTGATAGCCAACCTGAAATAAATACCTATTAGTTCGATTCCCCACTCTGAGGTAAGAGGTCGGATACACACAATTTGTCCGCATACTCTTCACGCGTCGTGGTAATTAGTCCAGACGCGTCGCGAGTCGGTTCCAATTCGGAGCGTGTTGCGGTTGCGTTGCTTGGCGGCGGTGCAGCCGGCACTTGTGCAGGGTCTAGCGAGGGTGATGGGACCTGGACGCTGTTTGATAGCGTGAGGAGAGCCGGATCAATTGGGAAATCGGAGGTGGGAAGCCTCTCGGAACTATCAAGGTTGGCCATCGCATGGGAAATAGGATTTAAAAACAAGAAAATTAAGTAGAGGAGTTATTGTAGAATTAGTTTTAGGACATTAAGTACTGGAGGAGTGGGCCAAGTGGGCCAGAGACAAGGCGACTTGACATTGTCTTTCCTGCACGTGAATTTTACTCGGAATCACCCAGAAAAAAGAAAACCTTAGGGTGGGGACCTCAGCCAATGTAGTTTTCAAACCAAGGACTCATCTTGAGGTCTCCTTTTTTTTCGCAATCTCTCCGCTTAGTAGGGCAATAAATTCCAATTTTTTTCATGCAGGCGACGGCTCCTGTGGAAGATCACATGACTGCACAGCTGTGCAATCTGTGCTCTCCCCGACATCGCTCAATTCCTCCACTTCAACAACGACAATTAAATTTATGAATAGATAGAAAGTTGTATAAAGATCTGTAGTAGCTACCTGTAAATTTTCGAAACGAGGGAGCACGTATGAGTGCGGCAAATGGGAAAATGGCGCGAGGCGCGATCATTTCCTGGGACCTCAGCCGAGGTCACCAGAGTTTGTGACCCACCGCCAAAATTCGGCACTGGGTCACGATCTCTCGGTGACCTGGCTCCTGGGAATACCACTGGGGTCTCCCTGTTCCGTAACACCGAATGAACCCAGCCTGCCAACCGACTCCAAGACGGACCAGACTAATTCCGATTTATTGTTGATTATTGTATTTTCTTCCTTGAAGTCCCACTATCTTTTGTAACAGCTACCACCACCAGCACGCGACCACGACTGCTGCCATCTAGCTCCCCGGCGATTGCCCACATCTGGGCCAAACTAGGGCAGCTCGTTGACCCACCGCGACCACATCACGACCGAACTGCCTCAACATCATCGCCATTGCCACCCTCACATCAACCCCGCATGATGCCACATCACAACGACAAGACAACGACAATACCCACTTCGACTCCCACAACTGCCTTGTGTCACCACCAACATCCCCGCCCCATCGAATGCCAGGTAACCAATGGCTGCCCCTCCCCTTGTTGAGGGATGTGGGCGCCAAGAAGGGGAGTCAAATAGGAGAGGGCCAAGGTGGAGGGCTCTAGGACCAAGCCAGAGCCTGACGAGGCGGCGTGAAACCCACACGCTGACTTGTTCTAGCTCATTTACTCTTGGAACAGGTCAGAGCTTAGCGAGGCGGCGTTGAAACCCACGCGCTGCCTCCTTCCAGTTCATTTATTCCAAGAACGAACTCGGGTCCAGTGAGGCGGCGTGAAAACCACACGCCGCCTCATTTCATTCAGCTCATTTACTCCAGGAATGAGCCAGAGCTTAGTGAGGCGGCGTGCAACCCACACGCTGTCTCGCTCCAGTTTGTTTGCTTCACCAACAACGGCTGAGGGCTCGTTCCAACTTGTTATTCCCCCTAATGATGGTCGGCGGCTCCTTCCCATCGTGTCGATAACAAGGCTTTCACCCCGCCTCATTCCTGCTTGTTTACTCCCTCCAAGGATGGGGCTATATCCCCTGCAGGACTTTATTTCAGACAGTCCGACAATGGTTCGATTTATTTCGAGCACGTTCCTGCAATTATTGGCTAACCCTTTC
>Ga0307509_10004576_pt1 | contig 19832 bp, 17 predicted proteins | sample 10_EM_MG_FD_202245 | JGI IMG/M metagenome (GOLD analysis project Ga0307509, IMG submission 202245) | Populus trichocarpa ectomycorrhiza microbial communities from riparian zone in the Pacific Northwest, United States - 10_EM | ecosystem: Host-associated > Plants > Roots > Unclassified | place...
GACAATACAAACCAGGGCGAATATTGAACCCGAGGCGGAGCCCGACGGGCAAGGGCATTTGGAAACTGTTCATTTAAGCGACGATAGCAGTGATGAGTACCAAAACCCATGCAATGCAGATGAAACTTGATCGGAGACTGAGATCGATGTTGACGCCTCCGACATTTCCGAGGGAACAACATCCGGATGGCGTCATACGTTGCAGGTGTCTCACAGACAGGGAAAGGGTCAACGACCCATGGTGCGAATCTCAACCACCTCCGGATCACAGGAGGTACCTCTCGTTAGACGGACACCAGCAAATCGTGGACGCATAATCCGTGGTAGAGCCTACAGTCCGCAGCCCTTTCTGTCATCAAGCGTGGGATATTCGTCTCCGCTAGCCTCCCATAGTGGTACTACATCTGGTGTCAGATCCTCGAGTCCGGTAGGTGAACTGGGTATCCCACGACCGGGGCGGCCCAGGCCGGCGACAGATTCACGGCGAAATACTGTTACAGGGGCTGAGGGGACCATATTAGAGCAGGCGATGGCACTGATGCTCCGGTACACACTTTTTGATAACCCACTGCCGAACCCGGTTGCTTTGACATCTCAGATATACACAGTATGGGGAAAGGCGCTGGAGACGATATGGGATGCTGGGAATATTGAGCCATCGGAGGAGAGTGTGAAGCAGGTAAGTTGACTCAGCCGGAGGTGATACGACGTAGTGATGGTCACTGACTGTGACAGCTCCGTCAAAAACATACTGCAGTGAGAGCGCAATTCTTGTATCATGTGAAGCATAATATCAGACAGCTATACGATCTGCCGCCAGATAATGCTACCGCCATGCCGCGCAGGGTTGATTATCTGCTAGACCGGGACAGGTTCATGTGCCCACCCCATGGATATGAGGTTGGTTCCAGCCATTGTACTTGGGCGGACATGACTAATCGCGGAACGCATGTAGGACTTGACCTTCAGGTTCCTTGCCCCCCAGAATGCGGACGCTATATACGGCAAGTATTTCGACGGAATCAAAATGCAAGGCATGCTGGACCCTAAGTTTCTGAAGCGCATAAACGGTACGATGGTCTGTCTGACATGTGCAATACTGTGCCATTCACTACGGGCATTGCAAACCGGGGTATATAAGAAACCCCCCAACTTCAATCCTGAAGTAGTTGGAGGTGGGAGAGTCCGAATGATTGCCTGTTTTTTGATAACCGAGTCCACTAATCGTGAAAAACGCAAGATCTTTTTATCCGGCAGAAGAACCCGTGGCGGGGGTTTGCCCGGGCGACGCAGGACATGTTTATATTAAACCTTCGTCAGAAGATCGCACAGAGGCTCGAGAAAGAGAATAGCATCCGGCCGGAGAGGAGAGTGGGCTTCTTGGACGATAACTACGCCATTTATGCAGAACTGAACCGTCAGCTAGGCAACCAGACTCCGGGAGATCCTGCCCTACCGAGACAGATGCCGATTGACACCCACGTCGGTGGCCTGGGGGGGCTCGAGGATAGTCAAAATCGGTCGCAGGAGACGGAAACATCACTGGATCTCAGTCAAACGTCGATTGACTGGGAGCTAACGTTTCTGCATTCGGATGAGTCGAATCATGAGCGTCTTGACAACGCAGGGGGGGACGTCGACTCTCAAATGAGCAATCGCTTATCGCTCAGCCTGGAGGATTCCCAGAGCGGAGAAGCTGGGCCGGGGGCGTCGGGGGCGCTGGAGGAAACCAGTGGCCAGCAGGATTGTGCGAATCCCACGGAGGGTGCTTAAGGGGAGGTGGTACGTGTAGGTAGATTTAATTTTTTTTCTAGTGATGGGACGCGCAGAAGCGGGGGTAATAAAGGTCATATGCAATAGTCACATAGTATCATAGTAGATACTGTAGTATAGGGCGTCGGGATGACTGCAATAAATTATGAGCAATATCACGATAATTTTGGGAAAACGAACTTGAATCTAGAACATGGGAGAGTGTGAGGAAGAGGTCCAGAATAGTGGCTATATGATCAGCAGGTGCGGATGGAGGGCGGGAGTATCGTGAGTCTGGAAGGCGCGACAAGAAGTAACCTGCGTCTGGAAGGATCAGGTAAATAGTGCGGAGGGTATAGGTATCGGGACGGGGAAGGCGCATACCACAGACGCTAGGATGGCGTCAGGACACGATGGCCTAGGGTCGGAAGGCGTCAGAACACGATGGCCTAGGGTCGGAAAGCGTCAGGACACGATGGCCTAGGGTGGGAAAGCGTCAGGACACGATGGCCTAGGGTCGGAAGGCGTCAGGACATGATACCCGAGCGTCGGAAGACGTCAGGACATGATAGGCTAGCGTCGGAAGGCGTCAGGACGCACCGGACGTAGGGTGCGTTTCAGGACGTTGTCAGGACGCAACGGGACCTTGAGCGAATCTTCTGGACGCGGCGTCGGATCGACGTCGCATCCAGAATAGGAGTTTACGTCCTATGCGTCCTGTGCGTCCTGTGCGTCTGACGCACAGGAAGAGGAATAAATTTTTTGCTGATGTTACGCCTAGTCGTGGTATAGCACTGCCTCCGTGGCTATGGACCAACACCTTGGAACGATGTAATGACCTGCGCGACTGCGCGAGTGGTTCTTGTGGGCCCACGGTTTCCGTGTTTTCCCGTGTCCGCGATCATCTATCCTCTCCCTGGGGCCCCGAAAGGGCCTTAGAACAGCCGTCGTTTCTTTTGTTTTGGGGAGCCTGCTGAAGGGTTTGGGTCTCTCTGCCTGTACGTTTCTATGTATTGTTTCCTTACGTGTCTGGGGTATATTATCTTAGGTGCTAGGCGGGGGAAACTTTTCCTATAGACTCGGTGTGTTTGATTTTTCCCATGAAGAGGTGAAGCGAGCGGTGGGTTTGCATTTATAGGTTTGTTTCTCTTCATAGCTAGCGCTGCATAAGGCTTTTTGTACCTAGAAACAAATAACGCATGATTACAAAAAAAAAAAAGAAAAACTACCAAGAGATAATCACGCTTCTCGAAAACTTCCTCCCCCCCCCTACATTTCACATACAATCTCAACTTTACCCCCCTTTGCGTCAGGAACAAACCCCTCGCCCACTTCTCCTCCCTTGTTCGCCCTCATGGCGGATCCTCACCAGATTCCCCCTGGCAACCCTGCCTTTGGCAGGATGTCAGCCCTCAACTCCCCTGCCCCGTCGAGATCAGGTACCCCCCTGACCGACTATCCGTTAGCCTTCATGGCAGAACAACTGGCCCAGGCCAGGAGTGCCCTCCGCCTCAACCCCCGCGATCTCCCTGATTTCAGCGCCGAGACACTGGCCAACACAATCCCCGCCGAATCTACCACCGTCACTCTCCTGTCCCAGCTCATTAAGGGGCTTGTCACCGTTTCCCATGAGCTGAGTGGGGTATCCCAGAAGCTTGCAACCATCTCTCAGGAAAATGAGGCCATTAGGGAAGAGCTCCACGACGTCTCCTTGCAGCTGGCCAACCTCTCTCCCACTCAAGACCAAAGCCCCCCCCAAGCCCTGGCTGACCTCCGGGCATCTATTCGCGACCTGTCACATCGTTTGTCAGCCCCTGTCCCTGTCCTCCCCCGAGCACATGCCCCCACCCCTACGACCCACACCCCCTTCGTTACCCAAGGACCCAGCCCTTCCAGGAAGGGCAAGGAAAGGGCCCGAACACCACCCACACCAACCCCCACTGCGGCTGAGGACCCTAAATACCTCATACCATGCTATGACACCAAGCTTGGCCAGGCTTTCGGCGACCCCGAGAAGTACGCTAGGCTGTTCCCCCACAGCTACGAGGCCGGCGAATACCGGAGAGGTGCCTATGACGTGTCATCTTCCACCTTCGGCCACCTTCACCCTGACAACAACCCCTCACCCTCCTATGCTCAAGCAGCCTCTCGCTCAGGCTCAGGCGGCAAGGACAAGAACAAAGTCGGCAAGCAACCCTCCCCCCAGCAAGTTGCTAGTGCGGTCGCCCCTCCTGTTAAAAAGGGGCCTCCCTCCCTCCCAGGTGCCCAACGTCGATTCTTTGCCCCTTGCCAGTCCCCCGCCCCTCACCCAGACACTCCATCCATTGCAGCAACCTTCCCAGACATAGCTGCCCGCGTCCTCCGCGAATCAAACTGCCTCCTCCCGCTCGGTTTCTCTGCCACCGTCAACCCACGTGGTGCCATCTTCCTCACTGTCACCGACAAGGCAACTCCCGCCGCGTCCTACGCCCCATACTTCGACTCCCTCACTAGAGCTCTAAACCAATCCTTCCCGGTGGGCGAAAACCCCTGGTGCACCTTAGTTCTCACCCCTACTTCTGTACAACTAGCCATTCACGGCCTCCCACTTCGCTTCCTCCCACAAGATGAAGAGGAACTCTTCCCATATATCAGGCAAGCAATCCTCAACGACAAAGCGACCCCAGTTCTCTCAGCCAGGTACCTTAACCCTGACCCAGATTCTCGGGGCACCAAGCAGGCCACTTCGGTGGTTGTCACCGTCGACCCTCAACACGTATCGGCCCTCACTTCCGGGGTCTTCATCCTCTTGCAGAAACGCAAGGTCGAACTTGCCTTCTCAGCCAACCGAACCTCCCAGTGTAGAAACTGTTGGAGATACGGACATGCCCATCAACGATGCCCCGCAACCCACCCGACGTGCCCCATTTGTGCGCTTCACCATACTCGCGCGTTTTACAGATGTCAGAATCCCACCTGCCCCAGGAGTGGGAACAATAAGCCAGTCCCATCCTGTTGTCAGACCTCGCCCCCCCATTGCTGCAACTGCGGTAATGACCACACTGCCACATTCAAGGAATGTCCGGCTCGACCTAGCCGTACTGGCCCCACCAGACCTGCCTCCACAGTCCCACCTGGTCAAGACCCCATGGATATGGCGGTCGATGGCGGCCCAGCACCCTCTACTCCCCCGGCCAGGGCGGGTCCCACTGAGGTCGACCTTGTAACCACCAGGCAACCACCCCCGGCTGGACCTCCGCGTCCGGGCACCATTCAAGGCTTTGGCGGGTTGGCGGCCCTCTCCCTCTGGAGGCCCAAAGCCCTTCCCCCGCTCCTTCCGACCGTCGGGCTCGTCCCGGTAATGATTAATCACCTCTGTCCCAATGGGATAGGGCTGGCCCCGAGTCCCCAACTACTTTCCATCGTTCAACATAACTGCCTTGGGAGCTGGGATGTTTTTCTTTCTTTATTTGAGTCGTTCCGAGAAGCGACAACCTACCCCTCAATAGTTCTCCTTCAAGATCCGCCTGTCAACAAGGCTCACCTTCCCTCTTTTAATGGATTTAAGTCTTTTTTCCCCCCTGTCAGGAAACCTCGTGTAGCGGCTTATTTTCACGTGTCTTTCCTTGCCTCATTTTCAGTGCTCCCAAGGTTTAAAGGGGTGGATGACATCCTCGCCCTTGATGACTCCTCCCAGGAACCTCTCTTCGGGACAAACTTTCACTCCTTCCGGCTAATCAACGCCTAATCGACCAACACACGCGACCACCGGGTCCACTCCGTCTCCCCTGATACCCTCTTTCCGACCTTGGACGTCCCCCTCCTGGTAGTAGGGGACCTCAATATACACAACCCCCTCTCGGACCCCCTGCGGTCTTGTTCGCCTTGGGAAATTGGATCCTCGACCCCCTACTTCGAGAAAGCAGCCGAGGCCGGCTTTGCTCTCCTTAACCCGCCCGGGGAATACACTAGCTTCCCCTTGGTCGGTAAGGCTCGCCCCTCCGTTATAGATCTGGCTTTCGCAAACCCCCTCCTCCTCCCACTGTTCAAATCATGGGAAGTCTCCCTCCCCTCGACAGGCTCAGATCATGTGCCAATAACAATCAACCTGGCCCCCCCCACTCTGATCCCGAGCCCTAGGCGCCCCAGGTGGTCCGACACGGATTGGGAAACACTGTCCCCCCTCATCAAGAATCTTCGGGTACCTCCTGCCCCGGTCTGCCCTTCGCCGGCGGACCTAGACAAGTGGTTGGCCTGGTCTTTAGATAGACTCACCGCCCTTCTAAAGGAACACACCCCCGTCTCAAGACCTTGTCACTACTCCAAACCCTGGTGGACACCCCACCTAACAACCCTCCGTCGCGAGTTCCACAAAGCCTCAAGGATGGCTAGGAAACACGGCACCCTAGCCCTGCGGGACGTGGCACACATTTCCAAAGCGGGGTACTTCAAGGCGATTAAGACCGCTAAAAACAAACAATGGTCTTCTTTCCTGCTAAGCGCCACCCCGCAGACCCTGTGGACGGCCAAAAGGTTTGCCTATGGCCGAGTCCCTCCCCGCTTTCCCTCGCTCCCCGGGGCTGAGACCCCGCAACAGATGAACAGTGTCCTGTTGGACCACTTTTACCCCCCGAAGGAACCATTCTCTCGCCCCCCCAGGTTGCGGCCTGATAAAAAAGCGCCACCACTAACGAGTGAAGAGATAACGACGGCTCTCTCCAAGTGCTCACCCACGTCAGCCCCGGGTCCAGACGGGATCCCTTACTCAACCTGGAAGCAAGTCAAAAGGGAAAACCCCTCCATCCTCCTCCAGATCCTCTCCCCGCTAGTTAGCTTGGGATATCACCCCGCCTCCCTGAAGGCGTCAAATGGGATAGTACTCGACAAGCCGGGGAAACCCTCTTATGAGTCCCCCACCTCCTTCAGGATAATTGTCCTAATCCCAACAGTCTCGAAAATCCTGGAAAGGATTATTGCGTCCCGCCTCCTCCTGGCAGCCCGATCAAAGGGCATGCTAAACCCCAACCAATGCGGCTCCCTGCCTGGACTGAGCACTTACGATGCGGTCTTGACCCTTTTCAACAATGTGAAAACCCTTCAAAGACCCCGCCTCAAGGTCTGGTCCTTGTTTCTGGACATCAAAGCAGGGTCCGACAACGTCGACAACTCCACTCTTGCCCGCATCCTGAGGGAGGGCGGGATCTCCCGCTACCTGGTCTCCTGGGTCTCTTCCTTTCTGGAAGAACGAAGTTGCACCCTAGTCTTTCAAGGGGCCCCAGGGACCCCAGCCCCCGTCAATGTCGGACCCCCGCAAGGCGCACCAATCTCTCCTCTTCTCTTCCTCCTCTACGTCTCGCCACTTCACTTCAAAGTCCCTCGAGGTCTGATGATCTCGTACGTTGATGACTTCGCCCTCACTGCCGCCTCGCCTTCATACAGGGGCAACATCCGCCGCCTCCAGAAACTGTTCGAAAAGCTAGAAGCTACGGCCCTCCGCATAGGGGTCTCTTTCTCGGTCGCCAAAACAGAACTCATACACTGGAGGACCCCCAGCCAGAGGAACTCACCGAGGTGCCTCTCCCCCATTCTGATCAAAGGAGAGCTGTTCCGGCCCCGCGACTCGCTTAGGCGGCTCGGGTACTGGTTCACTCCTGCTCTTGACTCCACCGCCCACTTCTCGCGCCGACTGGCCCTTGCCCAAGGTGCCTTTGCCCTCATTAGACGCCTCAGTCCACCCGGGGCGGGCCTAGCCCGATACCTATGCCACAGGCTAGCAACATCCTTGGTCGCCCCCATCTTACTATACGGGTCGGACCTCTTCACATCCAGCGCAGGTGCCATGGCGCGCCTGAACACCTTTTAGCACAAAGTCCAGAGATGGACTACGAACTGCTTCTCAGCCACCACTACTGGGATCCTTGCGGTGGAGTCTTGCCTCCCCCGGGTCACACTTCTGATTTCCCAACGACAAAGACTGGCGGCGCTTCGGGTTGTTTGCTCCCCCCCGGAGTCAAACCCAGCAACAGCACGCCTCCACACATCCTTTCCCTCCCTTTCTGCCCACCGGGCACATGACTCCTCAAGGGCCCTGATAAGGGGGCTCTCGTCTGTGTATCTCCCCCTCCACTGGAAAACCCCGCGGCCTGTCCCCCCCCTGAGGAACCATCTGCAGATAGATGCGGTGGCTCACAAAACCATCCCTTTTACCCACGGGCTGTCTAGGATGCCCATGATCAATTCACACCTTATCCCTTCGGCCCCCTCAGCCCTTCCTCGGTCCCTGATGGACAACACCTACGCCGCCCTGAAAAAGAGGGTCAGGGAGGCCCTCCTTGCGGAGTGGCCAGGCCTCCTCCCGACAGCAGGATATTACCACCACCTCCCCGCCCTGAACCGGCCACCCTTTATGGGCTTGGGCAAGTTTATACCAGGGAGAATCCACCAGATGAGGGCCGGAAAAAGCTACCTGGCCGCCCACGCAACTTGAAGGTCTCCGGATGCCAACACCTCCTGCCCCCGCTGTGGTCTTGAGCCCAAGATGTTCGAACACGCTATCCTCACATGCCCCTCCCAACAGGGCGCTTGCTCACACCTACTCCATGGTGTTTCGAGCGTTAGTCAGGACGCTCCCCTTTGGTCCTCCCTCCCACTGCTCAAATGGTTCGCCAGCTTCATCAGCGTCACGTCCACCGGATTCCCCCCTTCGATGTTTCCGCCAGACACACCCCCTGCCTCGCCCCCACTGCCCCTCTCACCACTACCAGTGCCCCCCCCCGGCTTTTCGTGTTTTTTCGTTAGCTGAGGTCTAGGTCTGTTGGTATTTCTTTCTCGCGATGTTATGTGCGCTTGCCTTGTTAAAAGTCAAACCTTAGTTAGTTTGTATCTTTCCTTTTTACGTGGCCAGAGGCCGGGCGGAGGAGAAACCTGCGTGATAGTGGATATTTAACTGGTGCTGTGACTTTCCTTTGTTATTTGTTTTTGATTTATAGGTTTTGTTCTCTCCAGAGCTAGCGCTGCATGAGGCTTTTTGTACCTTAGAAACAATGAACGCATGATTACAAAAAAAGAAAGAAAAAAAAGAAAAACTACCAAGATATAATCGACGAACCATCTCTCCTCCACCTCCGGTGATTGGAATCTCAACACCACGGGAAATGATCGTCACTTTCCCCCACCCACTTCTCTTCCCCCACAATGGCTACTGCCTAGAGGTTGACGTTAAGCCATCTTCCCTCCTGTCTTGGGCCATGCCTGCCTCCCCTCCATGGGGTTCTTGTTCCTGTTCATCATTGACACCGGCTCATGAAGTTCGGTTCTCCCTCGTACCCCGCACTTGCTTTGCACCTCGCTTAGCATTTTGTGTGGTTGGAAAGCTTCTCGCTTCGTTCCCGGTCGGCGATATGGCATCCGGACTCTCGGTCGAAGTAAGGCTTCAGGTCTGCTGGGCTTGTACCTCTGATCGGGAAAGCTTCGGTTAGTAACATCACGGTCCTGCTTGGTTTCCCTGTCGTCCCAAAAGCCCTTGCTATGGCCGGTTAGTCGGTTGTGGCCAGCCCGCTCGCGATCCTTCCTCTCCCGCCCTCCCGGTTCCGTCCGCTAGCACCGTACTGCCCCATAAGCTGGCACCTTACTTCTAAAACTCCTCCCCCGGCTGGCACCCTACTGCTCCCCTCTGGCTGCCACCCTACTGCTACTCACCAGCTGGCACCCTACTGCTACTCACTGGCTGGCACCCTACTGCTCCTCCCCCGATTGGTTGACCCTTCCTCGGTTACCCCTAGTCGTGGTATAGCACTGCCTCCGTGGCTATTGTCCAACCCCTTGGATCAATGTAATGACCTGCACCACTGCGCGAGTAGTTATTGTAGGCCTATGGTTTCCATGTTTTCTCCTGTCGCCGGTCACCAATCCTCCAATCAGGCCCCGAAAGGGCCTTAGAACAGCCGTCGTTTCTGTTGTTTAGGGGAGCCTGCTGAAGGGTTTGGGTCTTTCTACCTGTACGTTTTTATGTATTGTTTCCTGATGTGTCTGGGGTATATTATCTTAGGAGCTGGGCAGGGGAGGCTTTTCCTATGGACTCGAGGTATTTGATTTTTCCCATGAAGAGGTGAAGTGGGCGGTGGGTTTGCATATATAGGTTTTTTTCTCTGAATAGCTAGCTAGCGCTGCATAAGGCTTTTTGTATCTAGAAACAAATCACACATGATTACAAAAAAAAAAAAAGAAGGAAGAAAAAGAAGAAAAAACTACCAAGAGATAATCGCACCAACCATCGCAACAACACCTCCAGCGATTTAAATCTCAACTCCACCAGAAATTATCGCGACTTTGCCCCACCCTCCTCTCTTCTCCCACGATGGCTGCTGCCTAGGAGTTGACCTTAAGCCATCTCCCCTCCTCTCCTGTGGCCTCACCGCCTCGCGTCCCTGGGGTTCTCGTTCTCGTTCTTCGTTGACACCCGCTCATGAAGTTCGGTTCTCCCCCTTACCCCTCACCTGCTTTGCACCTTGCTTAGCATTTTGCACGGTCGGAAAGCTTCTTGCTTCGTTCACTGTCGGCGTCACGGTGCCGGACTCTCGGGCGAAGTAGGGCTCGGCTTGCGGGGCTTGTACCTCTGATGGGGAAAGCCTCGGTTAGTAACATCACGGTCTCGCTCGGTTTCATCGTCATCCCAAAAGGCCTTGCCATGGCCTGTTTGTCGGCTGCGGCTAGCTTGTTCGCGATCCTTCCTCTCTCCTTCTCCCGGTTCTGTTCGCTTGCACCGTACTGCTACCATCCTCTCCCCAGCTGGCACCCTACTGCTCATCACCGGCTGGCATCCTACTGCTTATCACTGGCTGGCAGCGTTTCTGTCCTTTAGACTCTTTTCTTTTGTTTTGGTGAGCCTGCGGAAGGGTTTGGGTCTCTCTACCTGTACGTTTCTATGTATTGTTTCCTTACGTGTCCGAGGTTTTTATCTTGGGTGCTAGGCGAGAGGGACTTTTCCTATAAATTCAGGGTGCTTGATTTTTCCCATGAAGACGTGAAGCGGGTCATGGCACTTGTTCATAGTTTTTTTTCTCTCCATAGCTAGCGCTGCATGAGGCTGTTTGTACCTTAAAACAAATCACACATGATTACAAAAAAAAAAAAAAAAAAAAAGACCAAGGGTTAGGATCTTCAGGCAACCATCTAAGTACGTTTCTATACTTAAGATATTGCAATACGATTACTCGTTACTCTCTTTACATACACCGCTTCTCTAGAAGTGCGTACGATCTAAGAACCCGGAGACTATTGTGATAGTCTCGACCGGCGATACGAACATAGGACTATTGTGATAGTTCTACCAAGAACGATAACCTACCCATCTTACTATCTGACGAGATAGTATCCTTCGACAGATCACTCAAGTCATGCAAGCCAGTCCCCTACTATCTGCGGAGATAGTATTTTCCTACGCCCAATCCGAGGATAGAAATACTTGCTTTGTCTAGGAAACGACTATCGTTGCCTGTTGCATAACCACCTAAACGTAGGATTATTACCGCCCCCCTCTTCCCGCTCTTCTCCCTGTCTGCCCCCAACCCGCCACCCCCCGTGTTTGGAGTATTTTCCTTGGCCAAGGCTCAGTCCGAGTGTGGTGAGTTGAGGTTCTTTTTTTCCTGTAGCTTATGTAGGCTTTCCTTTCCCACATGTTGTATGACTTTTCTTTCCTTAATTATTAGAGTTGCTCTGGGCCCCGCAGAGGAGAACCCCCGGTGAGAGTGAATACTTACTGGTGCCGTGACTTTCTTTTGTTTATTGTTTGGATTTATAGGTTTTGTTTTCTCCATAGCTCGCGCTGCATGAGTCTTTTTGTACCTAAAACCATAAACGCTTGATTACAAAAAAAGAAAAAGAAAAACTACCAAGAGATAGGCCACGAACCATCTCACCTCCACTTCCGGCGATTGAAATCTCAACACCACGGAAATCATCCGCACTTCCCCCCACCCACCTCTCTTCTCCCACATTGGCTACTGCCTAGGAGTTGACGTTAAGCCATCTACCCGCCTCTCCTGGGGCATGTCCGCCTCCCCTCCTCGGGGTTCTCATTCTCGTTCGTCGTTGACCAGCTCATGATGTTCGGTTCTCCCCCTTACCCCGCACTTGCTTTGCACCTCGCTCAGCATTTTGCGCGGTCGGAAAGCTTCTCGCTTCATTCACGGTCGGCGTTACGGTGTCGGACTCTCAGTCAGAGTGGGCCTCCGCTTGCTGGGCTTGTACCTCTGATGGGGAAAGCCTCGGTTAGTAACATCACGGTCTCCCTCGCTCTCGTAGTCGTCCCAAAAGCCCTTGCTATGGCCCCTTTGTACGTTTTAGCTAGCCCGTTCACGATCCTTCCTCCCTCCCTCTCCCAGCTTTGTCCGCTGGCACAGTACTACTACTTTCCTCTCCCTGGCTGGCACCCTACTGCTCATCCTTGGCTAACACCCTACTGCCCCTCTTTGGCTGCCATCCCCTCTGCCCGGTGGCTCCGCTCGCCTCTCTATCCTCCCCGATCCTCACACTCCTCCTCAGTTACGGCCAGTCGTGGTATTGTACTACTGTGTTACGGTGTAGCTAACACGGTAGGATTCCAGGCTAACTAGGCCGAGGATATTCGAAACAACGGAATATAGGTCAGGAAGGCTCAAGAAGAATTGTTTGATACAGTAAAAGAAGAATATTGTAATAACTTATCATATTGTTAAGGTCCCTTCTCCATTGCTTGATGATGTTCTCAACCATCGGGGAGAGTCCTGCTGCTATTCATACTAATGTTCACGCTGCTTTGACTTCTCTACTAAAGAAGTATCTTTCTAAGAGTTCAGTTCGTCAGAACCAAGTGCGAACACTGTTGCACCCTGAATCTTGCCCAGCTTGACTCTGAGAATCTCCCGCTTGCTATTTCTTCTGAGGGTGTCCCCACGCCACCAGTAGTCAGTCTTCGATCTCTTCGTCCTGATAGACTATAATGGAATATGCAGTCTAAATGGATACATACCAATAGTATCATGAATATGGAGTGATTAAGTCCGATATACATCTATCAATGCATCATGCGTATGCATTAGTAAGAGTAGAGAACTGGTTCTCTAATCATCGTTCCAATCAGTTAGCCATATCTTGAAACGTGAACTCTTTGTGCTTCCTGAGTAGTCTCCCAGATGCCTCCGGGAAGTTCCTACTCTGGAAGCTTGTGTTCGGATATATGCTCTCCCCTATGGTGGGATATACCTTGCGCATAATTATACAAGCTATTCCTGCTAGGGTAATATACTGCCTCAATGGCTGCCGCCAACGCCTTGGGGCGACAGATGTAATTACCGGCCCGGCCGTTCTCTTCAGTTCAATGTCGGCCCACTGTTTCAGTGGGTTTCCTTTATGCGCGGTCACTATCCTCTCCCTCGGGCCCGCGTTTTGAGGCCTTCGCGAAACTTTCTTTTGTTCTAGGGAGCCTGCGGAAGGGTTTAGGTCTCTCTACCTATACATTTCTATGGATTGTTTCCTTACGTGTCTGGGGTATTAGTATCTTAGGTGCTAGGTGAGGGAGGCTTTTCCTATGGTCTCGGTGTGTTTGCTTTTTCCCATGAAGAGGTGAAGCGGGCGGTTGTTGTGACTTATAGGCTTTTTCTCTCTTTATAGCTCGTGCTGCATAAGGCTTTTTGTACCTGAAACAAATAACGCATGATATCAAAAAAAAAAAACTGACACGAGATAGGCCATGAACCATCTCTCCTACACCTCCAGTGATCCAAATCTCAATACCACAGGAAATTATCGTCTCTTTCCCCCACCTACCTCTCGTCTCCCACAATGGCTACTGCCTAGGAGTTGACGTAAAGCCAGCATTGCTCCTCCCCAGAGGCACGCCTGCCTCCCCTCCTTGGGGTTCTTGTTCCCGTTCATCGTTAACACCCGCTCATGAAGTCCGGTTCTTCCCCTTACCCGGCACTGGCTTTACACCTCGCTTAGCATTTTGCACTGTATGAAAGCTTCACGCTTCGTTCACGGTCGGTGATATGGTGTCCTGACTCTCGGCCGAAGTAGGCTTTGGTTCCGCTGGGCTTGTATCTCTGATGGGGAAAGCTTCAGTTAGTAACATCACGGTCCCGCTCGGTTTAGCTGTCATCCCAAAAGCCCTTGCTATGGCCCGTTAGTCGGTTGTGGATAGCCCGCTTGCGATCCTTCCTCTGCCCCCCTCGCGGTTCCGTCCGCTAGCACCGTACTGCCCCCTTAGCTGGCCCCTTACTGCTTCAAAACCCGCCTCAGCTGGCACCCTACTGCTCGCCACCGGCTGGCACCCTACTGCTCCCCGTCGTTGGCTGGTATGCCCTGTGCCCAGTTGCTCTGCTCGCCCACCTCCCTCTCTCCCTCCTGCGATTTACTCTACAGTCGCAAACCTCGCTTAGGTTACGATTGGTCCTGGTATTGCACTACCTCCTTGGCACATTCTAAACGCGGACCTGTCACCACCTTCCGGTCTCTCCTGACCATTGGGCCGCTGCCCAGACCGGTGATTCACCATACGGGTTCTTGGTTTAGGCATATTGGGAATAGTAGTTGTATCTCGTAATTTCCTTGATTCTTTTCTTAGTGTTACCTGGGGGCCTGCGGAAGGGTTTGGGTCTCTCTCCTGTACGTCTCTATGAATTGTTTCCTTACGTGTCTGAGGTTTTGTCTTAGGCGCTAGGTGGGGGGGCCTTTTCCTATGCATTCAGGGTGTTTGATTTTTCCCATGAAGAGGTGAAGCGGGCGGTTGGGATACTTGGATTTATAGGTTTTTTTTCTCTTCATAGCTCACGCTGCATAAGGCTTTTTGTACCTAAAACAAACAACGCATGATATCAAAAAAAAAGAAAGAAAGAAAACTACCAAGAGATAGGCACACAAACCATGGCAAGAAGGACCTCCAGCGACAGAAATCTCAACAGCACGACAAATCATCGTCAAGTTCCCCCACCCACCTCTCTTCTCCCATGATGGCTACTGCCTAGGGGTTGATATTATGGCATCTTCTGTCCTCCTCTGGGGCCCATCGGCCTCCCCTCCTTTGGGGTTCTCATTCTCGTCCATTGTTGACACCTGCTCATGAAGTTCGGTTCTCCCCCTTACCCCGCACTTGCTTCGCACCTCGCTTAGCATTTTGCATGGTCGGCAAGCTTCTCACTTCCTTCACGGTCAGCGTTATGGCGTCCGGACGCTCGGTCGTAGTAGGCCTTGGCGTGCTGGGCTTGTACCCCTGATGGGGAAAGCCTCAGTTCGTAACATCATGGTCTCGCTCGGTTTTGTCGTTGTCTCAACAGCCCCCGCTATAGCCCATTTGTCAGCTGCGGCTACCCTGCTCGCGATCCTTCCTCCATCCACCTCTCGGTTCTGCCCACTTACACCATACTAGTACAGTCCTCTCCCTAGCTAACACCCTACTGCTCTTCGCCGGCTGGCATCCTACTGCTACACACCAGCTGGCACCCTACTGCTCCTCGTCATCGGCTGGCATCCCCTCTGCCCGATGGCTCCGCTCGCCCTCCTCCAACCATCCTCGATCGATTGACCCCTCCTCGGTTACCCCTAGTTGTGGTATAGCACTGCCTCCGTAGCTACTGTCCAATGCCCTGGATCAATGTAGTTACCTGCCTGACCGTACATCATGGTTTCGGTGGGCCCTCAACGTCTGAGTTTTCCTATGTCGCCAGTGATCAATCCTCTCCCCCCGGTGACCATTTGTGGCCGTCGATATCTTTTCTTTTGTTTTGGTGAGCCTGCGGAAGGGTTTGGGTCTCACTACCTGTACGTTTCTATGTATTGTTTCCTTATGTGTTTGGGGTTTTATCATCTTAGGTCCTAGGCGAGGTGGACTTTTCCTATAGGTTCGGGGTGTTTGATTTTTCCCATGAAGAGGTGAAGCGTGTCGTTGGGAATGATTCATAGATTTTGTTTTTGCTATAGCTAGCGCTGCATGCAGTTTTTTGTCCCTTAAAACAATGAATAGATGATTACAAAAAAAAGAAAGAAAAAGAAACTACCAAGAAATAGGCATCAACCATGTCCTGTTCACCTCCGGCCATTGAAATCTCAATACTACGAGCAATCATCATCACTTTTCCCCGCCCATGTCTCTTCACCCACGATGGCTACTGCCTAGGAGTTGACGTTAAGCCATCTTCCCTCCTCTTCTGAGACCTGTCGGCCTCCCCTCCTTTGGGTTCTTGTTCCCGTTCATCGTTGACATGCTCATGAAGTTACTTCTCCCCCTTATCCTGCACTTGCTTTGCACCTCGCTTATCATTTTGAACAGTTGGAAAGTTTCTCACTTCGTTCACAGTCGGCGTTATACTGTCTGACTCTTGGTCAAAGTAGGCCTCAGCTTGCTGGCCTTGTACCTCTGATGGGGAAAGCCTCGGTTAGTAACATCTCGGTCCCGACTCTGTTTTGTTGTCGTCACAAAACCCCGTACTATGGCCTCTCTGTTTGTTGTGGCAAGCTCGTTTACGATCGGTCCTTCCTCCTGCTCCCGGTTCTGGCCGCTTGCACCATTACTGCTAGAGGAGCTGGCACCTGACTGCCTCATCATCCTTCCAGATCGTTAGTCCCCTTCTCAGTTACACCCAGTCGCGCTATTGCACTACCTCCGTACCTGGTGTCCAACGCCTTGGATCGATGTAATGCCCGGCCCGACTGTATGGTCATCTTTGCCGGCCCACAAGTTCAGTGGTTTTTTCACGACGCAACGGTCACCTATCCTCCATGCCACCGCAGTGGTTTTCATTTTTGTTTCTTTTGTTTAGTGGAGCCTGCGGATGGGTTTGGGTCTCTCTCCTGTATGTCTCTATGAATTGTTTCCTTACGTCTCTGATGTATTATTGTCTTAGGTGCTAGGCGAGGGGGATTTTTCCTATGGATTCGGGGTCCCTGATTTTTCCCATAAAGAGGTAAAGCCCGCCGTCGTTGGATTTTAAGGGTTTCTTTATGCCATAGCTAGCGCTGCATGTGAGTTCTTGTACCATAAACACTGAATACATGATATAAAAAGAAATATAAATAAAAAATCCTGCCAAGAGATAGGCCACGAACCATCTCTCCTACACCTCTGGTGATTGAAATCTCGAACACTGCGGGAAATCATCGTCACTTTCCCGCACCCACCTCTCTTTTCCCACGATGGCTTCTGCCTAGAAGTTGACATAAAACCATCTTCCCTCCTCTCCTGGGGCTATCGGCCCGCGTCGTTAGGGTTCTCGTTCCTGTTCTTCATTGACATGCTCATGAAGTTCGGTTTCTTCCCCTTACCCTGCACTTGGTTTGCACCTCGCTTAGCATTTTGCACGGTCAGAAAGCTTCTCGCTTCGTCCACGGTCGGCGTTACTTTGCCGGACGCTCGGTCGAAGTAGCCTTCAGTTTGCTGGGCTTGTACCTCTGATGGATAAAGCCTCGGTCAGTAACATCACCGTCCCGCCTCAGTCTCGTCATTGTTCCAAAAGCCCTTGCCATGGCCTGTTTATCAGTTGTGGCTAGCCCGTTTGCCATCTGTCCTGTTTCCCCCTCCCGGTTCTGTCTACTTGTACCGTACTACTGCTGTCCTCTCCCTGGCTGACACCCTACTGCTCCCCGTCGGCTAGCACCCTACTGCTACCAGTTGGCTTGCTCCCCAGTGCTCCTTGTTGTTGGCTTGCATCCCCTCTGCCCGCGGGCTCCACTCGCCTCTCTATCCTCCCCGATCATCGCACTTCTCCTCCGTTACGCCCAGTCATGATATTGCACTGCCTCTGTAGCTGCCGCCAACGCCTTGGATCGACTGATGTAAGTACCGGCGCGGCCGTTGTTCTTGATTCAGTGCCGGCCCACAAATAACTGGTTTTCTCGTATGCGCAGTCACACTATCCCTCCCCAGGCCCCGAACGGGCCTTACCGCTCCTGTTATTTCTTTTGTTTTGGGGAGCCTGTGGAAGGGTTTGTTTCTCTCTCCTGTACCTCTCTATAAATTATCTCCTTACGTGTCTGGGGTGTTTCATCTTGGGTGCTAGGCTAGGGTGGTTTTGATGGAGTAACCCCATCGTGGTATGTTTGGTTAGGGCACACTTGTAGGTGTGAGCAGGGCTATTGACCAAACCGCGTGGCGGTGACTGGTGTTGTGTGGTAGGAGCCCACTGTACGGGCCACCACAAACTGTATCTAGTCTGAGCTGCATTCCCTTCTCTATATGAGAATAACTCATGGTCATCACACTCCTTTGCAACACACTTGTCATATATATCGGATATCGAACACATCTCAGTTTTGCTATCGGCGAATGACCCGGATCGTTCTCGTGAGGACAGATCCGATCATTGCTGTGCCTTTGCGGTGCCTGTCCGACGGCATATTCCCTGCGCGGAAACCAGACCTCCATCGTGTTTTTCCTATGAATTGGGTGTATTTGATTTTTCCCATGAAGAGGTGAAGCGGGCAGTGGTTTTGCATTTATAGGTTTTGTTTTCTCCATAGCTCGCACTGCGTGAGACTTTTTGTACCTAGAAACAATGATCACATGATTACAAAAAAAAAAAAAAAAAAAAACTACCAAGAGATAGGCACAAACTATCATCTCTCCACCTCGAGTGATTGCAATCTCAACACCACGGCAAATCATCGTCACATTGCCCCATGGCCTTCTCTTCCGCCACGATGGCTACTGCCTAGAGGTTGACGTTAAGCCAACTTTCCTCCTCTTCTGAGGCCTGTCAGCCTCCCCTCCTTGGCATTCTTGTTCCTGTTCATCGTTGACTCTCGCTCATAAAGTTCGGTTCTCCTCCTTGTCCCACACTTGCTCGGCACCTCGCTTAGCATTTTGCGCGGTCGAAGAGCTTCTCACTTCATTCATGGTCGGAGTTACAGTGTCGGACTCTTGGTCAGAGTAGGCCTCGGCTTGCTGGGCTTGTACCTTCGATGGGGAAAGTCTCAGTTAGTAACATCTCGGTCCCACCTCGGTTTTGTCGTTGTCCCAAAAGCTCTTTCTATACCCTGTTTGTCTGTTGTGGCTAGCCCGTTCACAATCGTTCCTTCCTCGACCTGCCAGTTCTGTTCACTGAGACGGTTAATGCGACACAAGCTGGCACTTTACTGCCTCCTGATCCTCCCCGATCTTCTACCTCCTCCTGGGTTACACCCAGTCATCGTATTGCACTGGCTCCCTAACTCTAGTCAACGCCTTAGATCATCAGCAAAAAAACCTTTTTCACAGGACGTATCGAGCCCACGTCCGGACGAAGCCAGTCCGCTCTTTGCCTCCCGTCCTTGCGGATCTCCTGAGCCCTCTTTGCCTTTCATCTCTTTCGTCTGGTGCGCCCGGACGCCCCACTTTCCATCCAAAGCGTCCGACGCCCTCTTTGCGACCCCACCCCCTCCCAGCGCGTTCCAGTTGTATCTGCCGCCTTATCTTCTCGTCTACAGGCCTCCTGCCTACTCTTACCAACTGCGCGCATCCGGCGGCTGTCCCAGATCCCCTCTCACCTGTAGCGACCTAGATCTGTCCGCTCCCGTCCGCTGACATCCTACGTTGCCCTTTTTCTAGCCCGCGCCCTAATGTTACTTCCATAATTCCCTTACTGTTCACAAGACGCCCGGCGCGGCGGCGATGGAGACCCCCTGCTTAGGTTGGCTTTGCCACAGGAGAGAATAAATGGGTATTATTAATCATCCGCAGAACTCACGTGGCCGAGTTGAAGCCGGACACTTTCTAAGGGAATATCTCCCTTAAGTCGCCGGCTTCAACTCGGCCGCCTACTCAATTCAACCTATTTGAAATATTCCCTTAAACGCCCGCAGATCGTATATTACTCCCGCGGCCGAGTTGAAGCCGGACACCCAATATGGGAACTGCCATCTTAAGTGTACGGCTTCAACTGGGCCGCATATTCATGCAGAACAATTCAACCTATTTAAAATATTCCCTTAAACGCCCGCGGATCGTGTAGTACCCCGGGCGGCCGAGATGAAGCCGGACACTCAATATGGGCACTGCCATCTTAAGTGTACGGCTTCAACTTGGCCGCATATTCATGCAAAACAATTCAACCTATTTAAAATATTCCCTTAAACGCCAGCGGATTGTGTAGTAC
>Ga0307509_10004577_pt1 | contig 19832 bp, 10 predicted proteins | sample 10_EM_MG_FD_202245 | JGI IMG/M metagenome (GOLD analysis project Ga0307509, IMG submission 202245) | Populus trichocarpa ectomycorrhiza microbial communities from riparian zone in the Pacific Northwest, United States - 10_EM | ecosystem: Host-associated > Plants > Roots > Unclassified | place...
GATTCTATGGACCCTAATTCTGGACAAGCAAACACCAACTAGGGACAAATAAACGCTCTCCATTTTCATGCCTGAGACACAAGGAAAGAAAGAAAAAAAAATCTTCCTCTCTTCGAGGATTACTATTCATAGGTGTAAATCAATCGCAGTCAAACCCCAAATTCCGAGATCTGAAAACCAAAACTATATGTTTATTAAAAGTGGAATTTAAGCAAAGGGCCCCCTTCGCTTCTGATGTGGATTCTCCCAATTTGTTTTCCTCTCCTGTGTTGTTCCTTTCACTCCCTGCCAGCACTCTCACACCGATCACGATGTACACTCTCTTTCTCTATCTCCTCCAACCACCACTTAACTTCGCCATTTAATTCATCAACTCCTACCCCTCCACTCTCATTACTCATGTCCATGAACAAAAACTAACCAGATTCGCTCCCTCCTTTGTTTCTTTAGCTGCTTATTATTGTGGGGGGCAGGGAGATCTGTTTCAGGAAACGCACTACTTTCACCTTTCCTTAACATCTTTGCTAGCGGTTTTGTTGCTATGGCTACTGCTTCTTGGTCATGAAACATGAAAAGCCTTATTTCAAGACTATAATGGGTTCTTATCACCAATGTTTTCTGTTCAGTGCCACTGTTTTGTTACATATTCTGCTCTCTACGGTCTTTTGTTTTGCTCAACACGACCTGCAACCTCCAATTGCTTCTCACGAGGTAAGCCTCAACTCAACTCAACTCAAATCACAACTCTCTCTCTCTCTCTCTCTCTCTCTCTCTCTCTCTCTAGTTTATGGGTTTCGTTTGTTTTGATGGTGCGAGTTAACTGAGGTTTTAATTTCACGAGTAGGGTGCAGCATTTGAGGAGAAGGCAAGGCTAGGTTCAACCCCACCAAGTTGCCACAACAAATGCAATGGTTGCCACCCTTGCATGGCAGTTCAAGTGCCTACTCTGCCGAATCAAAACCGACCAGCGCAGCCGGTTTCAACCAAAACTAGCATCATTGATCCCTTTTTTGACCCATATCCTGCAGGTAATAACAGGTACTCAAATTATAAGCCACTGGGTTGGAAATGTCGCTGTGGTGACCATTTTTACAATCCTTTAAGCTAACTAATTAATTAGAGATGAATCAAAATGTCGATCATCATAATCGTAATTTTTCTCCTTAATCTGTTTTGAAATTGTGATTAAAGGAGCTTCCTGGGATTCTTTAGACACGTGACGTTGTCAGCATTAATTGTACATATTGAAACTTCCATACAGTGTAAAAGACTTGTACTATCGAGTCCTTTTGGCTCTATTATCTGGGGTCCCTGCTAGAAGAGTTAACGTTTAGCAAGTGTAAAAACTGCAATTAACTTGTTGACAAGCTCAGACTTTCTGTTTAACCATTTGAGTTTGCCTTTGTTTCTCTGGTTATTCCATTTTTTCTGCATTTGGGTTTGTTTCTGTCAATGGCTTTGGGGATGTCAGATTGAGCCTATCTAGAGTGTACCTGCGTTTGACCCCAGCTAGCACATAATGATCTGTCACCATTCTGTCTCTTGCATGGTTGAATTACTAATGAAGACTCTCGTCTTGGAAGGAAGGAGACATTCTTGAAAAGAAATTTGTGCATGGCCTCGTACTTTTCATATCATTTAGCAGAGTGACATTAGGCTTGCAAGGAAGTTTTTCTTAGCTATGAATTTATGCTTTTCAAAGAATCCTTTGAGAATCTGGCCTCTTCACTTCGGAATGGGGATTTCGATTGAGCCGAAATCACATAACAATTTCAAAGAATCTCCTGAAAGTATCCTTTCAACCTTCAAAACTTTCTACTATATGAATTGAGATGCTTTTCTGAATTTCCGGTACAAATCATGCTACATATAGGACTGTCAGCACTGAGAATCCCGAGTGCACAAAGAATATGCCTGAAAAGTCAAAACCATCAATATACCCATCAAGCTAGTTGCATCATGGCAATGCAAAATATGCAACTTCAGTTTGTGCCTGACTTGAGAAGTTTTTTAACTTGCCAGAGGACCTCTAGTCCTTGAGAAAGTTGAACGTAAAAGAAACTGCCTAAGCACCCATCAATTCAGTAGCACCATCAAGCTCCTAGCAATCCCTGTTATGTTAATTGGGAAATTCTGCCACAGGAAAAACCGAAAAAGTCTAAGATATAGAAAAAACTTGGATTTCCATAGCTTGGAGTTAACTCCTAGTCCGATCGATATACTAAGATTAAATAAAATTTTCTTCGCTTTTCCTGGCAGCTACCTATGACATGATCACTCAGGGAACTGCACCCGTTCCAATTGAAAATGCTGATACATAAATCTGATTTCGTTTGGAAAATGAGAACTGTTAAATTTTACCAGTACTATAGTAGGAAATTTACCAGCACTCTCCTGAGACAGCTAATATTGGTACTCACTCAAGCAACAAGCCATCCCCCTGAATCACAAAGATCATGAAAACAAATTCAGACCTTTGAAGCCAAACAGGAAGAACAAAATATGCATTGAGCTAGAAATGTTTTTTAGTGATTTACCCCAAGAAAGAAAGAGCCTAGAAACGTCCCAGTTGCTGAGGTCTTCATGAACAAAAGGCATGTTTGGTAGTCAGTAAAAGTTGTCTCACTGAATTAAAATTTGAAAGGTAATTAGAATTTTTTAAGCAGATATTTACCATTATAAGCGGTCGTCTTTCAGATTTGTCCATTAAAAATACCTGAATGCCTATTGTTCCAGTTTTTGCTCAAGAAAGCCCTGCAATTTGCAGAGTCAATTCAGAACAATCCCAACAAATCCAGCAATCTCTTGTTCTTGAATAGTTTCATCATTGCCACTGATCACAACAATCTTCTCCTCCAAGATCAATGGCTTTTCCAAGTCTTCAAGGCCATCAATTTAACCTGGTCAACATCTCTCTGTAGCCTAATTGTCATTTTTCAGCTAGCTTAAGAGAAAGATAAACTTACCAACTAGCAAGTCAGAACACCGTGACCTGCAACTCAGGACTGTGGGTGTTATATGACAGCTTTTAAATAAAAAAATTAAATTTTAATTAATCTTTATTTGAGCAACAATCCCACACAGATAATAGCTTTTTACTTTTCTTTTCGAGCCATAAAAGGAAAAGAATCGGTAAAGGCGCTCTTTTCTTGTTGGGCCACATAGGTTGCGGGCTTGTGGGTCTACAAGCCAGGGTTGCCAAAGCCTAGCTTTTTGATGAGCCCAATCCACTTGTGTAGAAAACTGGGTCGGGTTATTATCGTACTTCTGTGTTCTGACTGCGAAAGAAAAACCCGAAACCACCCCTCTCTCCCATCTTCAAAGAGGCTGCCCTTTAGCTTAGCTTTCAGCGCTAATCTCCGTCCCGCAAGGTAACCAACCAATCCTCCAAACTTTTCTGTACCATTATTCTTTTTCTTCTTCTATTTTTCAAAGCTTTGTTTTGCGAGTATGGTGATCTGGATTTGCTATGTGATGATTAAAGAAAAGATGACGAGTCCGATTTAATAATCCATTCCATTCCATTAATCTCCTTGACGACAACCCCCCCCCCCCACCCATTTGTTTTTGTTTTTGATATTTTTTGTTTCTACATTGTCATATTGCAATTGGGTTCTCGTTTAAAGTTGAGAATTTCTATGCAGGAAATGCTTTTGACATGAAATAAAGGGAGTAACGATGGAGTGTGTGGTACAGGGAATTATAGAGACACAGGTATGTGTTCCTTAAGGACCCTTTTTAGTGTGTGTAATTCCAATGGTTCTTGTTCTGAAAATTTCTTGTGTGCTTATTTGGGTAATTTTGGTGAATACTGAATTTTGTTTTGTAAAAGAGCAGTGGGTTTTGGTGTGGGCTTTATGCTCGCCTTTTGGTTATTGATGATTAAGGTTAGTCTCTAGAAGTAGTTTTAAACTTGATAAGAAGAGATTTATGTTTGTGAAATCTAGTGATGGAAGTGATCATTTTTTCCTCGAATAATCGAAGCTGAATAAACTGAGCAATATTTCTCTTCTCGGAGAATCCAACCCAGGAATCTGATCCTTCGTTATTCGTTTGTTTAAATTTATTTGCGTTTGAGACCAATTGGTTATATGTTTTGCTTCATCCGTTTTTATAAGCAGTTTTCTTTAACTTTGCTTTGACTGGATGTGGATTCTGTAATTTTGAGATGCTGCCATTGATAGTTTTCTTAAATGATTATTTTCAAATACTACAATCCAGGATCTTTTTCATTATTTATTGTCTGTTTAAATTTATAATGAGTTTCTAATTTTTACTTTTAGGGATAACTGGTCATGGTTTTGGATATATGTTGGGACCTTCACCATGCATCGGTAGCATTGGTAGTTGCAACTTGTAAGTTGTGCTATTTAATATTAAGTAGAGGTGCAGACTTAATAAGCTTGAGATGGAAATGATGATTATTTCCCCAAATGATCGGTACTGAATAAAATGAGTGATCTCTCTCTTCAGAGATTACTAGCCAGAAAGCTGATCCATTGTCTTACATCCATGTAATTTGTAAATGTTTATGTGTCTGTTTTTACCAGATAATCGTTTCAATAATGGCTGCACATTAATGCTTCTGTTATTTATAATTGGTACAAATATTTTTATTTTCTTTACCAAGGTGAGATGTAGATGCTAAATGCTAGAGATGGAAGTAATGATTATTTCCCCAAATGATCAATGCTGAATAAACTGTGTGATCTTTCTCTTTTCAGAGAATCCAAGCCATGAATCTGATCCATTTTTTTCGCATCTATTTAAGTTCATAAAGTGTCTATGCCGGGTTTTGTTTTTTATTTTATTTAATGCATAATGGGTTCGGTTCAGTATTTGCTATATGTTCTTTCTTTTAATATCAATGATTACTCGGCATACTTTTTTTTTACTGAGAAGATACTCTATTCTACATGTTAGAGATGGAGATGATTATTATTTCCCCAAATGATCGATGCTGAATAAACTAAGCGATCTTCTCTTTGGAGATTGCAAGCCACAAATCTGATCCATTATTTTACATTTATTTAAATTTATCTAGTCTGTATTTAGTTTTCTCAATCCTTTTTTGGGATAATTTACTTGATATTGTGTTTATATTCATGCTTTGTCTGAGTTATAAGAAGCTCTGTTTAACTTACTAAAAATAGAAGTCGGTTCCATATGTTAGAGATGGAATTTCTGGTTATTTCCCCAAATGATTGATGCTGAATAAACTGAGCAATCTCTCTTGGAGTTTCCAAGCCAGGACTCTGATCCATCATTCTACACCAATTTATATTTTTTGTTCCTTTGTTTGGAAAATTTTGTTTTCTGTATTTACAATTGAAATCTGAGCATTATCATGTTACCTATCTTTGGTGTTTTTACATTGTAGATTTGGTAGAGATTTTTGTAGATTTACTTTCTTACTTGAAAATCTCAGCACTGTCAAGTTGTCTTTTAAGCTTTTCCATTTAGATGGTTGTTACATATATTCCTTAGAGATTAGTTTTTTGTTATAAATAGAAGGCACACATGCATAACGTTTGATTTATAATTTAAATATTTGAACCCGTTCTTAATTTATTTTTTTTGTTTTGTTTTATGTTGCAGCATGTAGAGGCCCTTGAGATTCTTCTTCAAGGTCTTTGTGGTGTTCATAAAGAACACCTACGGGTCCATGAATTATACCTTAAAAGTGGTCCAAACCTTGGTAAGCTCACATTTTTGCCAGGGGTGGTGCTTACAAATTCTCAAGTGCTTGAGTAAAGATGTCAAAACCTTTTCCCTCAGCATCATTATCTCAAGTTTGCTATATTCATTTCTTTGTATAGTTTAAATCATCTTTCTATAGTTAATAGTTAGCTGAAAACATATCAATAGAAGCTCGTCGACCCAGAAACAGAATATATATCAAATATCAGAACTTGTCTTGGAGTTTTTTTCTTTAAGTAGATATCTATGGAATCTTCCATGCTAACTTGGAAATTTGTGCTCCTTTTCTCAGGGCATGTGACTTCAGAGGTTCGACTGTTGTGTAATCTTGAGCATCCTGAACCCTGGTAAGATAAGTGATTTTTTTCCGGATGGTTGAGATTTGTAGTTGTTTTCATTATGCTTCGAGATGCCTGTGTGCTTCTTGCTTTCTTTATAGTCTCTTTTATGCCATAGGACGGTCAAACATGTTGGGGGTGCGCTGAGGGGTGCTGGTGCTGAGCAAATCTCAGTTCTGGTTAGGAATATGGTTGAAAGCAAAGCAAGCAAGAATGTGCTTCGATTGTTTTATGCACTTGGCTACAAATTAGACCATGAGTTGCTAAGAGTTGGATCCGCCTTCCATTTCAAAAGGGGTGCTTGGATAACTGTCACAGTGTCTTCTATTAATAAGATGCTAAAACTACATGCCATTGATGATACTATGCCAGTAACCCTTGGTATACAGGTGGTAGAAGTAACAGCTCCTGCAACGTCTGAAAATTATTCCGAAGTTGCTGCTGCAGTGTCGTCTTTCTGCGAATATCTTGCACCGTAAGCTTTATGAACCCTTACATGAATAGTTGCAATCCCTTCTGGACAGTTTCCTATATGTTTACCCCATAGCAAGGGTCATTGGTGTGCAATTGGAAACTTCCTAGACTAGCATTCCTCATAGTTGGTGTAGAAAGGGCTTTTCTTTTGAATTTTGTCGGTGATGAATTCTAATTCTTCTGAAACTTTTGGTGTTTATTTTGCAGGCTTCTGCACTTGTCAAAACCAGGTGTTTCAACAGGGGTTGTTCCTACAGCCGCAGCTGCCGCTGCATCTCTTATGTCAGATGGTGGAGGCACAACCTTGTAGCAATGTTGTAGAGTTCCATGACTGTGAGTAAAAGGCTTCTTTTGAACTGACGCAGCACAAACTATCCACGCTCCATGTAACAGATTCATGCCTTTTGGTCCTGGACCCCTTTCTTTTCCTCTGTTGGAAAATTCTCTTGCAAGGTTGATGAAAAACTGAAGCAGCTGAGTTACAATAACATTAGGGGTACTGTGATTATTTGTGTTCATTTGCAGGATTATGAGTTATGAGGTGGTGTTATTGTATATACTAGCTTGTTATCCGCTTGATGTTGGGGCAGTTTTTTAAATCTATTTTTATTTAATTGTGGCACTTAAAATAGATATTTGTAAAATAGACATCAATTTAAGTTCCGGATAAACAACTATATATTGTTATGTAAATTTTTCTTTCTTGTTCATATATAAAAAGCAATTAAAATAAATTTTCATAAAGGAAAAATTGTCTTTTCCAACTAAAATTGTTCTTCTTTATTCATGTTTTATGAAAACATTTTTTAAAATTATAAACATTGTTTTTCAAATAAAAAATTATCATAATTTGTATTATTGAAGGAAAAAAATAAAAAGATAATTAATTTGAGAGAATTATATATAAAATTTATAATGAAAAATGAAAGTAAATATTTTATTCTCATTTTAGAATTTAAAAAAATATTATATTTGTATATAATAATTTACAAAATATTATTTAATATTACCATAGAAGATTATAAACCTTTTAATTATTTTATTTATAATAAATTGTATTCTAAATTTAGAAACAGTTAAAAAATATTGATGAACAATATAAAAAGAGCGAATTCTCTAATTATTGAAAAGTTCGAGGTTATAGTTTTTTTATTTAAAAATTCATTTTCAACTTTCTTTAATCTATAAATATATATATACACACACACAAACACACTAACAAAACATTATAGAAATTTTAATAAACTCATTTTCAACTCTAAAAACCTTTTAATTGATATAAAACTTAAAATTGAACAAAAAGAAAATTTTGTAGAGTCTCAATCATTATTTTATGACAATATAATAGTTTCAAACTACATCCATAGAACTCCTCACTACAAACAAACTTATTGAATCGAAGATTTTTTTTTTTACTTATTGAAATGTGGTTGAGCATCCCCTTCCTCTCATCTCCCGAGACTCTCTCTACTCTCTCAATACTTAAAAACAAGACTATGAAAAACAAAAAAGGTTTAGGATTGAAATATAAAATCTTAAAATCAAAGGGACTCAATATAGATAAATTAAGATTTTAGGGACTAAATTATGGTTTTCTCACTCCTTTGGAACATTTAAAATGGAAAAAGCTCTATTTTTTATTTTTATTTTTAGTCATTGTTATTTTTATTTTTTTAAAACTATAAGCTAAAATTCCATTTCATAGTATTGATCTTAATTCAATGTCAAAATTTTCTTATATACTTTGCTTAGTCGGGAGCATATAAAAGAGAAATAAATCTTAACACATAAAACAATATCAACATAACTTGAGATGATAAAATTATAAAAAATAAAAAAGTTTTATCATGAAAATAAAAAAATATAATTGTTTATTGAAAATTGTTGTCTACATAAATACTAAGCAATAGCTACAATAATTCCACATATTGTTTTAGTAAATTAGTTGTAAATAGGTATAAGGTCTCCGCTTTGCTGCAGGCCGGATAAAAATTCAACGACGGCATTGAAAACAATTTGAGTGTTGTTATTTTTTTTTTCTGTATGCGATAACATATTTTAAATAAGGATAAAAAAAACTTGACCATTGTATCAGAAAAAACTAATCAGCCATCATAGGTGTTAATAAAATGAAAACAGATGTTGGTGTGGCTTATTCGACTTAACGAACCAAGAAAAAATTGACCGCTTTGTTTAAATGACAATCTGGTTAAAAAAGAATTTAACATCGTTATTGTTTTAACTTCTGCCTAACTCTGGCTCAAATGTGAAACAATGGACTATCAGAGGATTAAACTACAAAAAACAAATCTAGGGAGTGAAATGAAAAGGTAGCGACGCATTATATTGACTCGGGGAATGTACACGATCATAATAAAGTAACCTTGTTGGATAATTTGTCCTTTTCTTTTTCCTTCCCTTATTCTTCTTTTAGTTTGGCCTTAACTGGGTCTCATCTGACCTCGAGTTCGATTAAAGAATGGAGTCCAAAATTAAAAAATAAATAAATATTGAAAGATGAGATTGAAAAATCATTATCTTAAAAAAAGAAAAACAAAAAAACAAGCAAGCCATGCGAATCTCCTATACCAGGGTTAATCATTCAAACATGTAACCAATAAAATTCTAAACTCGGGTTCAATCAAGAAACTCAATTTCCAATAAATTTAATATTTAAAGATAAAATCATAAAAAAAATCTAAATTTAAAACATTGTCAAAGCAAAAACAATTGCAACAAAAAGAATGAGGATTAAATAATATCGGAAAAAAATTGAAGGGGATGAAATTGTATAAAAGCTTTAATTCTAAAACTCATGTAAAATAAAATAAATAGCAATTAAAAAAATGAAAACCAAATAAAAAATTAAAGGAGGATGAAACTGAAAAATAAATAAATATTGAAGGACAAAACTGAAAAAAAATCAACTTAGAAAAAGGAAAAAAGACAAGCAAACCTATCTGAATCTCCTAAACTTGGAATAACCCCCCAAACTTGCAACCTTCAAAATCCTAGACCTGGGTTTAATCAAGAAATTTAGTTACCAACTAATTTAATGTTAAAGGATGAAATCATAAGAAAAAAATTAAAAAAATATGCTAAACCAAAATAATTGGGGATCAAATCACGTTGGAAAAAAAATGAAAGGGGATAAAACCGTAAAAAATCTTCAATTCAAAAAACTATCTAAAACAAAATAAATAAAAATCAAAGGAATGAAGATCAAATTTGATATAAAAAATTAAAGGAGGATGAAATTGAAAAACAATTTCAAATCCATAAACCATGTCAAATAAAAAAATAGTAATAAAAAAGGATCAAATCTGAATAAAAAATAATTTGAAGGGCTAGTTTGAAGTTCTGAAGTGCCGGTTTGAAGTTCTGAAGTGCCACGCACGAAAATCAAAGTTGAAAGAAAAAAAAAACTTATCAACACCAAACAAGAGGTCAGAATGCCACATGTGTCATCGTGGAAAGGAGGGGCCGCTAAGAAGAATTCAATCATACCAAGGAAGCTCGTTGTTGTTGATTGCTGGAAGCATATGCATGTGTCGCCTGAAAACAATAAAGCATTTGACGCATGCTATGCATTTGTTATCTACTCTTTCTTTTTATATTCTATATAAATTTTCTCTGAGATAACATAAATATAATAAAGAGATATAGTGAAAAGACCAAATAGTCCCTAAAAAAGCAAAAAAATCAAGTTTTCTTCTCACAATTTCATGATAACTAATAAACTATATGAAAAGATTGAATTCCCCAAATACAAGTTGATTGAATTTTTTAAAAGAGAAAACATATAATTACAATATAGAGTAAAATATATCGATGACGACATAGTTTTTTTTTCTTTGTGTTTTAGCTTTTTTGTCATGTAATGGTAATGTGTGGAGTGGCAAATTGATGAGCATAGGAATGGATTATAAATGGTTGTATGGGTTTTTAACCCACTTATTGTTTAAATGGGTACTGTCCATCCTCATTTAACAGAAATCAATTTGAAAGCTTGCAGTAATTTCTTTACTAGTAAATATATTAAAATAATATATTTTTTATTTTTTAAAAATTATTTTTAATATTAATAAATCAAAATAATTTGAAAATATCAAAAAAATATTAATTTAAAATAAAAAATAAAAAAATTTTAAATTTTTTTAAAAACACTTTTAAAACACAAAAATAAATTACTGTAATTCTAATTTCTTTTCTAAATTAACTCATTTTTAAGGAAAGTTTACTAAGTTTTAGACCGTGTTTTTAATTTTGGGCCAGCCTTACATTAATATATATAAACAATTAATTAAAAAAAAAAAATTCAAAAATCTTGATAACGCGCGGCAGTCGCGTTCGCAAGCGTTCTCAAAAGCACAGCCACACGAAAAAAACGAGAAAAAAGAAGCCAAAGCCTCCCAGACCGCCACTTTCACATCCCAAGAAAACAAACACCTTCCTCCACACACACAGACACACACACAGACACAGAGACGGACCAGTGAGCCAGTCACTCGCTGCTCATGGCTTCTTCTCTGCTAATCTCTCACTCCAACTTCCTCTCTTTCTCTCAATCCCCTACTCTCTTCCCTTTCCACCTCAAAACCACCGCTATAAAACAACGACAGCGACAACATTACTCTCCTCCTTCTCGTCACCTCAACATCGTCTCTTCTTCTGCCGCTTCAGCTTCTCTTGAAGCTCTAATATTTGACTGCGATGGAGTTATTTTAGAATCTGAACACCTCCATCGCCAAGCTTATAATGACGCTTTTGCTCACTTCAATGTTATCTGCTCTTCTTCTCTCCCTCTCAATTGGTCTCCCGATTTCTATGATGTGCTCCAGAATCGTATCGGTGGTGGCAAACCTAAGATGCGATGGTCTTCTTCTCTTTATTTTTTTCATTACTGCTATTACTATTATTATTACCAGATTCAACAAAATAAATAAATAATTTGGTTTTGATGATTAGGTATTTTAAGGAGCATGGATGGCCGTCTTCCAACCTATTTGAGAAGCCACCGGAGGATGATGAGAGCCGTGCTAAGCTGATTGATACTCTTCAGGTCTTAATTAATGCTTAGATTCCTTTGTTTTAAGTTTCTCTTACAAGTGAAATTTTGTAAAACGTTACAGGATTGGAAAACTGAAAGGTACAAAGAAATAATCAAATCTGGAACTGTAAGGAGCCATTTCTTCTTCTTCTTCTTTTTTATTAATTTTTTGTTGTTGGGATGATGATGTTATGGACTACATTATCCTTTTCATCAGGTGGAGCCTAGGCCTGGGGTTTTGAGGTTGATGGATGAGGCTAAGACTGCTGTAAGTTAGCATTTTTACCATTTTGAGAAATGTAATAGCTTGTCATGCTACATTCTTTTTTCTATCAAACTTCATTGAGTTAACTCATTCGATATGTATCTCTTCATTCGTAACGAAAATGGGTTCTGATAAGAACATCCCAGTTGTGTTTTGTGAACTATAGTTTGTTCTATTTGTTTCTCTTTTATGCTTTTTTTTTCTATCATGATTTTACTGGTTTTAAGGAATTCTATAATGTTCCTTGGTGTTGTATGCTGTGACTGAATTCTTTTACTACTTTCTTTTTTAGGGAAAAAAGCTGGCTGTTTGCTCTGCAGCAACTAAAAGTTCAGTTATACTCTGTCTTGAGAACCTTATAGGAATGGTAGGTCCTCTAATATTGGTCACCACTGTACAATTAGAAAGTGTCCTTGTTTTTATGCTTCAACCACTTCTATTCTTTCATTTCTTGTTTCTTCCTTGTTATAGGAGCGGTTTCAAGGCCTTGATTGCTTTCTTGCAGGTACGTCAACAATCGACAACTTTAAAATTTGGCATGTCTAATGTCCTTAGTCATGGGATATGCAAGACTTATTGAACATTAGATGGTATCTATTTGGTTTAATTTACTGTTATTTCTTGCAAGTGAATTATTGTTGTTGTTATTATTATTATTATTATTTATTTTTGTGTTTGGAAACTTTTCGTTAAATTAAACTCTTCACTTCTTTATGAGATACCTTATGGTGAATTGGTGCATCAGGGATATGTTTTTATTTAAGTGAACATGTTGCTTTCATTCCACCTTGTCTGGTTTCAGTAAAATAAGTCAATTTTTAGGATGTTTCTGTTTTTTCTAGTGTTCACCACTTTCATTTTCTGTTTTTTTTTTCTGTTTATTATTATGATCCATATAGTGTTCTTTTGTTTTTTTACATGCAGGTGATGATGTCAAGGAAAAGAAGCCAGATCCATCAATTTATGTGACAGCTTCCAAGGTAGTTTACCTGACATGAATCATAAATCAGGTGTACTGAGCAATTTAGCTTATCCATGTAGCCATGTCGTCTTTTAATCTACTTGGACTCTATCAGGATTTATTCTGAAACTTTATTCCTTGCAGATGCTTGGTGTGTCGGAGAGGGATTGTTTGGTGGTGGAGGATAGTGTCATTGGTCTACAGGTAGATATCTAAATTCTAAGATTTGATTGACTTCAAACCAAGATATTTTGATTTGAGTCAAAGATAGCTATACATATTATTTTTCTTTGGTGGAAAATCATATTGATTCACAAAAATAATAAAATATTATTGAGTTAGTCATGCAAATGATAGACTGCTTTATCACTAGTTTATACACATGACAATTGTGTTCTGACATTCTGTTCGACCATTGCTCATTTGAAGCTTAAATAAGTACATTAGCATGCAATACTCCTGTTGAAAGAAATAAATGATAAAATTAAATATAGAAAAATCAAAGGCTAAAAGAAACTAAAATTTTCACGTTTAGGCGGCAACAACAGCTGGAATGTCATGTGTTATCACTTACACTCCTTCAACAGCTGATCAGGTTAGTTGTTTCCCTCCTCTGTAGCTGTCCTGCAAAGGAAAAGGAAAAATACTTTGTCACGGACATTGCTACTTGCTTGCAATTGATAATCAATACGGCAACTTCTCATTCATTTCAGGATTTCAAAGATGCTATAGCAATTTACCCTGATTTGAGTAATGTGAGGTATGATGCGTATTTAATTGTACCTTTTTGCACCTTTCTTCTCGTTGATATCAAATCCAGTATTTGGTTCTCATCAACTGTGCAGATTAAAAGACTTAGAGTTGTTGCTTCAAAATGTTGTTGCTGCCAGCTAGCTAGGAAATTCAGCATTTTGCTTGATTGAAATATTCAGAACCCGTAGAGTTTACACAAAGCGTTGGCTGTATACCGCAAATCACTATTCAAAAGGTTCCTATCAACCATTGTATTGTATTTTTGTTCAAATCATCCCTTTGGTCTATTCCAAATACAAAACAGTGTGTGATGGTAGGAAATAATCGTAACATCAACAAATAGTCGAGTATTTAATTACTCATTCCCATCAATTGTAAAGATGAAAGGAAATTTGATTGCAAGATGTGATACAGGTCATACTTTCGTCTCTTCTCCTCTCTCTCTCTCTCTCTCGCACAAACTATATTGCCGGGGGTATCATTTTCTTCTCAACAAGTCTATAGCATCTGGTTGTGCAGAACAATTATTTCTTACAATGTTGCTGATCAAGAACTATGTTAATTGCTTGAACCAGAGAGAGAGATATTTGTATCTCTATTATTTTTGGATGAACTATACCTCACGCATTTTAACATGAAAAAGAAGAATTTAGTGATGGAGTTTGTCATGCCAAATCTGTGCTCTGGCAATGAGGAAGCAGAGAGTATCCAACTGTCCAAGGTCCGTTAATGCACCTGTTCTAGTCCTCTGTTCTGGACATGTCATTTTCCCTCGACAACTCAACTACTCAATGTCAAATGAAGATGCTCAGGCAAATAATTTTGAGATCAAGAAGACATCGCAAAACTCAAGAAAAAACAAATTATCATACTCCTCATGTTTGACTGGCCAAGCTTCAATTGATAGCAGCTAGCCAAGAAAAGAAGCTGCTCCTCCACCTCACACAAGCATGCAAGTTACAGCAAGGGCAATAGGATAGAAATCAATTCCACCGCACAAACTTCTGCGACTAGGAATCCATTGAACGATTGAGACACCTAAAATTATTTTCTACAACACGACATCATTGAATTTTACATTATCCATCCACAGAAAATGTCTATGCATGTGGTGCTAAATCGATCGTGAATCTTTCCCTTCTTTTTCAAAATTTGGGAAGGCCATGTTACCCCTCTGATGCACCTGGCAAAGCTTTTACACTCAAGAGGCTTTCACATAACCTTTGTTAATACAGAGTTCAACCATAGGCGATTAATCAGGTCCAGAGGACCAGATTCTACTAAAGGCCTGCCTGATTTCTGGTTGACACCATACCAGATGGTTTGCCTTTGCCACCATCTGATTTTGATGCAACACAAGATGTTCCATCCTTGTGTGATTCAACAAGGAAAAATTGTTTGGTCCCATTTAAAGAGCTACTCACGCAGTTGAATTCATCATCTAAAGTGCTTCCTGTACTTCCATGATCTCTGCTGGAATCGTGAGCTTTTGCATAAAAGCTGCAGAAGAGTTTAACACTCCCCAGGTTCAGTTTTGGTCAGCCTCAGCTTGTAGCTTCATGGGTTATTTACATCTCAGTGAACTCGCGAGAAGAGGGATCATTTCATTCAAACGTGTGTTTTCTCTACTTTTCTTGCTTCAGCTATTTTCTACTATCCAAGATGGCATGCGGTATGCCCCGTCTACTTCTCTATTAAGCAAGGACAAAATTCATCCTTTCATTGTTTCAGAAGAAAGTTTCTATTCGAGATGGCGATACACCTATTGATCGGATCCCTGGTTTGAGTAACACCTGCCTAAACGACATGCCAACCTTTATCAGAACCTCAAACAATGAAATAATGTTTGATTTTATGGGATCAGAAACAGAAAATTAATCGAACTTTAGAGGCTATAACTGCTCCCAAGTCCCCTAACATTTATGCAATAGGTCCTCTTCCCTTGCTTGCAAAGCATATCCCAGCTGAAAGTAAATCCAAGTCACTTGGTTCAAGTTTATGGAAAGAAGATTCGAACTGTCTTGATTGGCTTGATAAAAGAGAAATTAATTCTGTCGTGCACATAAATTATGGAAGTGTGACAGTGATGACAGCCATACACTTGAAAGAATTTGCTTGGGGCCTGGCAAATAGAAAATAGCCGTTTTTATGGAAATCATTCCTGATGTAGTGATGGGTGATTCTGCAACCTTGCCAGAAGAGTTTTTGGAGCAAATTGATTGCTGAGGATTGTTAGTAAGTTGGTTTCCACAGGATCAAGTTCTTGCACGTCAATCAGTTGTTAGTGTTTTCCTAACACATTGCGGGTGGAATTCCATGATGGAAACTATATCCAGCGGCGTTCCAATAACCTGCTGGCCTTTTTAGCTGATCAACATACCAATTGCCGATAATCATGCACCAGATGAGAGATTAGAATAGAGGTCAATCATGATGTAAAGCGAGATGAGACCGAGAGTGTTGTTAAGGAAATGACAGAAGGGGACGGTGGGAAGCCAATTAGGCAAAAGGCTTCGGAGTGGAAAAATAAAGTAAAAGTAGCTATCGATACTGTAGGATCATCTTACAATAACTTGGAAAAATTCATGGAGGCCTTTTGCTGTGGCTAGAAACCAGAAAAATAAAACATGGTATTGTAATAATGAGTTTTTCTATTTCTAGCATTTCACAAAATGTATGCTTCACCATATAAAGCACATACAAATGAAAGCTGAGAGATGGAAGTGCGCTTCAAGTAGTCCGATAGTTCTGTGCCTTTTCCACTTAATTTGTAGCATTGAAGACTGGTTGGGACAGTCAGAGTAATATGATGTTCAATCTCTATTGTCCAGCATTGACAAGCATGACATCCCTTTTGTCTACAGAATTTATCTGCTGCAATGGTGGTGACTGCATACTCAGCAATTTAAGGACAAATTCTAGTTTGCCCCTAATTTTTTTCCTGAGGAATTTAGCATGTTTTTATCATATAAAGCTTGTAATGATGGATTTCTTTTCTTGGAATAAGACAAAATGTGAACTCAGCCAGAGAAGCTTTCAACTCTTTATTGTGTTTACCTATGTAATGAAAAGAGACATATAACCTAAAGTGTGAAGACATTGAGAGAAGTGATTAAAGATTGATTTTCTGCTAACAAACATGTTTTTGGAACCGTCGAAAATGGTAGGCATTATTGGCTTTGTGGTCCTGTATGATTTGGCTAGAGGTGCCTTGCTTCTGAATTTGAATAACAGGTCACATATTCTTTTTTTCACCCAAAATAGTTAATACAAGAATAGAATAGTACTTGCTACCAAAAGAACCATACAGACTCAGTCCTTTGGAGGCAGAGATAATTGATTATCTCGAACCAAAACCAATACAATCCTTTGCTGGTTTTGTTCGTACTAGGTTTTATTAATTCCCATAATGCACAGATATAGCTAATTAATGTACAACAACTTCCATCTCTCGTTCTTGTGGAATAAATCAACGGGATGGATTCCACAGAAATGTGAGATAGATTTAATTCCTTAAGATCAGTGAATATTTCCTTTAAAATGCAGCACCTCACTTATGAATTTATTGAAATTATTGTAGGATGAGCCTCCAATACTGGCTGCAGCTTCAGCTTTCTTCTTCCATTGCAAAGCATTGTTTTTCATCCGCTTCCCTTTCTCCCCTTCCATCATTTGCTTAACAATGGCTTCAACTTCCTCACGCTTTACATAATGGTTAATCTCCATACCAATGCCCCAAATGGTGCACAAGTACCGGCAATTCATCGGTTGTTCGTCGAAGAAAGGCCAACAAAGCATAGGTATACCACTAGATATACTCTCCAAGGTAGAATTCCATCCACCGTGTGTCAAGAAAGCTCCAATTGATGGATGAGAAAGTACTTCATCCTGAGGACACCAGGGTGCTAGGAACCCTCTATTCTTGATCTCCTCGTGATATTCTTTTGGTAAAAATCCAGAACTTCCCATCACCACATCAGGCCTAACTATCCATAAAAATGGATGATTGCTGTTTGCCAGCCCCCACGCAAATTCTTCGAACTGTTGGTCAGTCATGACTGTTATGCTACCATAATTCACATAAAGCACTGATTTTGGCTCTTGTTTATCAAGCCATTCAAAGCATTTCAAGTCTTCCTTCCATAAGTTAGACCTAAGTGACTTTGCTTGTGTTGGAGGCATGTTCCTTCCGAGCAAAGAAAGTGGGCCTATAGTATAAATGCGAGGAAACTTGGTAACAATTGCTTCTAGCACCACATGTTCGATCTCATCAAATGTGTTGAAGATAATAGCAGAAGCTTTCAAACAATTTTGTGCTTCATCACTCATGAACTTCAACATTATGTCATCAGGGTCAGTGGTTCGGATCAAGCTTGGCATATCCTTGAGGCGAATGTTTTTTACACCAGGGATCCAACCAAGAGGCATGTCAAGGGTTCCATCATTAATGAAGTTTTCATCTGAAAGACATTAACAAAGAAATCCTGTCACACAGGGGGGAGTCAAGGATGCTGAGCCAAATAATACTTTACGTAGAACAGAACAAAATGTGAATAGTTGTTGGAATTTTGCTTGCGACCAAAACAAAAGAGGCTAAAAAAAGGGAGTGCACTCCATGACGCAACTATAAAAAGGAAAAAAAAAACCCCATACTTTGACAGCATTGGAATCCTCGTAAACCTAAGAACAATAATTGGTATCAAGATCCTTCCTAAAGATTTCAGGAGATTTTGGCCAGTCAAGACAATGCCATACGTTGTTTTCTGATAACAAATAGTCCCCTAGAAAACAAGAGGAGAGAAAAAGAAGAAGCAAAAACAGTGCTTTGAAGGAGTAAAATGTACCTTTAAACGGAACAATGCCTCTCTTCACAAGTTCTTCAAACTGCAAAAATCCCATCAGACCAATAGCTGAGGCAGTCCAGAATTGAATCTCAGGGATGTCCAGTTCTTCTGCAGCTTCAATTGCAAAGCTCATTAGCCCGTCAGAGATAATGCAAGTAACAGGAGGCAACTCAGGTGATGAATTCAACTTAGCTAATAGCTCTCTGAATGGATCCAAGCAATTTTTCCTGACAGAATCACTCAGGGCCCAAATATCTTGGGTAGCATCACGGTCGGAAGGGGGCAATCCATCAGGTATGGTTTCGAACCTAAAATCCAGCAAGCCCTTAAAAAACTCTGGCCCATTAGACCGGACTAAGCGTCTATGGTTGAACTCAGTGTTGACAAAAGTTACGTGGAAACCTTTTGAATGCAGAAGTCTGGCTAATTGCATCAAGGGATTAACATGGCCTTGTGCTGGGTAGGGAAGCAGGACTGCATGGGGTTTGTTGTTGAGAGAACCCATGCTTGTATAACTAGCAAATCAATGGAAAGAATCGAAATACAATCCTGGTTTTTGTAGAAATGAAGATGGTTTTTGTGTTATTTATATAGAGGGGTTAGCTTAGCTTCATCTTAATAGATTTGTCCTTCGTCAGTGTCATTTTATGATTCTTTTGCCGGCCAACACTTGATGCATTTTTTCTTTTTCTTTTTTTCTCTTGTCTGCACTGTGATAACAAGGGGCAAAGTATTCGAGCATGTTTAGGAGTGTGGTTATTGTTATTTTTTAAAGTATTTTTTACTTAGAAATATATTAAAATAATATTTTTTATTTTTAAAAAATTATTTTTGATATCAGTACATTAAAATGATCTAAAATCATCAAAACATATTAATTTAAAACAAAAAAAATTAATTTTTTTTAAAAGATCTTTTGAAACGCAAAAACAAACAAGGTTAACTGCATTGAACGAGAGCATTGTTCGGAATATTTTTTGATTTTTTTAAAATAATATTTTGGGATTCCTTTTCCATTTTTTCTTGAAAGTAAAGCTATCACCTATCACCTATCTTTATATTTTAAAATTTTAGTTATTTTGATGTGCTGATATCAAAAATAAAAAATAAAAAAATATATTATTTTGATACACGAAGTACATACTTGAAACCTTTCTTCCAACCCAACTCTAGACCAAGTTTAACAATTTGAACAAGTTTTCTTTCAAGAGGTTATTTAGAGTGTGTTTGGTATTGTGGTAGCTGTTGTGGTTGTGGTTTTAAAAAAATTGTTTTATAAAAAGTACTTTTAGTTGAGGTTGGTTTGAAAAAATAGGTGTTTGGTTAAAACTGTGTTTAAAATTGAGGTTTAAAAAAAAGTAGTTTAATGTGTTTGGTTAAGAATGTTTTTGAAATTGAGGTTATAAAATAATTTTTTAAAAAATATATTAATATTGATGGTTTTAAA
>Ga0307509_10004578_pt1 | contig 19828 bp, 13 predicted proteins | sample 10_EM_MG_FD_202245 | JGI IMG/M metagenome (GOLD analysis project Ga0307509, IMG submission 202245) | Populus trichocarpa ectomycorrhiza microbial communities from riparian zone in the Pacific Northwest, United States - 10_EM | ecosystem: Host-associated > Plants > Roots > Unclassified | place...
TGCCGTCCGTCCTCGTCTTTGATTTTTACTTGTCGGGCAACTTTAGAAAATGACCGGACGGGACCACAAACTGCCGTCCGTCCTCGTCCTGGCTCAGGACGGACGGACTGCCCCGTTGCGAACACTGCTCTTACATTTGTAATGTGTGACAGAGGGAACTACTAATAAAATTGCGACTAGATAGGTAAGGCACACAGGAATCATTCATCGGTACGGAGTGATGGCCGTTTATTTTTCACACAGAACAGGTAGCGTTCGAACAGAACTAGTCTCCCCAGGCATATTCCAGACATCTGACCCCCTTCAAAAAGGGCCCGTATGTCTTGATATCCTATGATGAAACTCAACGACTTCGCCCCTGTCCACCAATTATCCCAAACCCGCAGAGCTAGTTTTACGAAATAAAATTTAAAGCCCCTCCCCCTTCAGGGCTTTATTTATGGATTTCTATGTCACTACAGGTGTCATAGCTTTGCATCATTCACCTAGAAGACCTCGTTATCTCACCAATCACCAATTAACTTTATCATATTTCTGATGGAGGTCTGGTCTATGCGCAGGGAAATATGCCGTCGCACAAGCACCGCAGTGACACAGCCATGGCCGGACTGTCGTCACGAGAAGGACCCGGGTCAGTGGCTGATAGGAAAACTGAGATGTGTACGATATTCGATGTATATGACAAATGTGGCAAAGGAGTGAAGAATGATAAAGGTGATCGAAGTGATGATCAGAGAAAGGAACGCAGCTCAGGCTAGATACAGTTTTGTAGTGGCCCGCACAGTGGGCGCTCTCTACCACACAACACCGTCACCGCCAGCGGTCTGGTCATAGCTCTGCTCACACCTACAAGTGTGCCCTAACCTAACATACCACAATGGGGTTACTCCATCAATTTCGTCCTGCGTGTGTTGCCGTGTATGTGATAGATGTGTCCCGTCGAATGGCCGTTAAGGTGTAACATTTTGTTTAGGGTACATCCCGAATGGTCCGACCGGCAAGTCTTGGAGGCAGGACCAGGCTGGTAAGTCCTGGTTGATGTCGATGACTAGACCTGGCTAATTCAAGTGGTTCGGTTCGGTCTAGACTGGTCCCAGACCAGTCTTTATAAAAGATTGCATATTAGTGGTGATACAATTTTGAAAAAAGTAAGCCAGCGCCGACACGCCGTTTTATTTCAAGAAAATAAATACAACGATGATTGGGTTCAATATAGGAAATTTAGGTGATATTCTGGGAGTCTAAAGTGGGGGGAGTAGGGTGGGCACCGTGCTGTGGAATCCGATGAAGGTCGGAGTGTCGCCCAAGCGAACACTCTGGAAGATTAAAAGTACCGGAATGTCAATAGTAGGAGCTTAAAGCCGCTTGCCAAATTATAAATCAAGGACCCCTCAATACAAGTTGATAGAGCATCCTGGGGAGGATAGCACGTGGGGGGATGTGATTACGCGATGGATATGTGCTATCGAATACAGGTATTATGGTATGTGGTCATGTATTATCACTCACTTCTTGCACCGAAAAGATTTCATACTCCTCAAACATATTTTCGCCACTCCTAGTCTAAGTAAAGCACTACCTTCATTCCAACTCGCTTGAGTTTCTAGAGTATAATCTAGCGTTTAATTAAGAAAGGCATTACTTGAACATAATATATTGTAACAAAAATAGTAAAACACAAGATGGGAAGATAATTCTGTCAAAGGGCCGTGCATATCTAATCGCTTGGCAGGCCTGGTCAGACCAGTCCTGGCCGAGTCGGTTCCCATGATCCTGACTGTCCGGTTGGTCTAACTTCCTCCATCAGACTAGACTTGACTTTGGATCGGACCAGCTGGTCAGGTCTAGTCTTCCGCGGACCATTCGGAACCCTGCAAGCAATATCCCGAAGAGGTAGAAGGTTTTTTGTAAAACAAGAGGACAAAAAGGCTTCCATGATAGGCAAGATAAATATGTAGGAATAGGGGTGAGTGGGAGAGCGAAAGCAGTGTAGGAATAGTAGAGGAAATTCGGGGGTGGGGAGAAAATGGATCCCTTCCCCAGCCTAGCGATGTTTTCTTAGTAGCAGCATCACTCCAGCGTTCACATCCCCTTGATGGTTAACTATTTAACGGCAATAATGAATCCCTCGACTGGCAAGTAATGGTAGAAGTAGGGGGGCAAGTTCGGAAAAGCCTGATTGGGGAACTGGCGATCAGCGGAGGGAGAGCTTCGTGCGTTTAACGGATGGGGACAACTTGTGGCTGGTGATATATCAAAACCTGCGGATCTTTTTGCTGGGTGGTTCTGTTGCGTGCCACCCGTCTTGCCCATAGACAACTCCCGCCCCGCCATTGTTGGCGGGCCGTGGAAATAGTGTTTGGCCACCCTTGCCAGCACGGTCGGGATCCGTGCCGCTCCGTTTCAATAGCATCTTCGCAATTTCATTGTGCCCGGTCTGGGCAGCCCATGAAAGTGGTGTTCTACCCAAGTGATCTGCTGTGTTGGGATTGACATCGCTCCGCTCTAATAGCATCTTCACAATTCCCTTGTGCCCGCTCTTGGCCGCCACTGAAAGTGGTGCCATATTGCGGTAATCTATCGTGTTGGGGTTGACATGGTTCCGCTCTAATAGCATTTCCGCAATTTCCGCACACCCATCCTTGGCAGCCCACCAAAGTGGTGTTCGGCCATAATCGTCCTTAGTGTCGAGATTGGTGTCGCCCCGCTGCAAAAGCAACTCTACACCTCTCTTGGACCCATTCCGAACAGCTTTCAGAAGTGGTGTCGAGCCATGAAACACCGTATTGGGGTTTACATCGTCCCGCTGTAATAGCATTTCCAAAATTTCCTCACGCCCCCACAGGTTAATCGCCATTGACAATGGCGTTCGGCCAATGGGGTCTGCGATATTGGGATCGACACCCTCCTGTTCCAGTAGTAACTGCACTATCCCACTATGTCCGCTCCCGGTAGCAAGCGCCAACGCTGTATTGCCCAGAGATTCGGTTGCGTTAAGATCCCATTCCCTGGCCTTAAGCAAAGAATCCATGATCTTCCCAACTCCCATAAAAGCTGCAGCATGAAGCCCCGTGAATCCTGTTCCCCGGGTACCCCGGAATATCTCGCAAGATATATGCGTATCGAATTGATCAAGGAGCTTTAATGCAAGGGAAATTACACATTCCGAGGTTTCTCTTCGGGCGTGTGCTCCCCAGTGACGAGAAGCGTACCAAAGAAAGGGAGTTGTTGGCAGAGGTTGAGAGAGAGCTGGTGAAAGGTCCCGGAAGCACTCAAAGTTAAGGTAGGTCAAGCAAACCTCGGCCATCACCGAATGAGGACTAGGAAAAAGTATAGCATTGGCCAGGATATATTCCTGTAGGGTGAAATGAACAAGACGCACTTTAGAAGACGATGAATCGACTGTGACCAGTCCTAGCCCGCAGTTCAATATGGTCCGGATCGAAGGCGCATTATCACTGTTCACATCTGCCGACCCTATCTCTACCCCTAAGACTTGACATAGCTCCTCTGGTTCCAATGGCTGTTCTGAATATGCTATCCACATTATAGCATCCATTCCTAGCCGCGCCCTATCCTCCCCCTGTGTCCTGATCCTCTCCAAAGTAGCAGTGTATACGTCCCCTACGTCCTGACCACATGATATCCGTTTGAGCCTCTCCCTCCTCCGATGAATGGTTGTTTCTCCGAGGATGGCCTCGATGCTGAGGGAGACAAGGAGGAATCTATGCACAATCATTTGTGAGCAACATTGTTTCTGCCTGACACGGGAAAACTAGGCACCTAGACATACATCTCCGATATTTTTTTCGGAATGATTTCCATTATATCCTCTCTTAGACGTTCATCCATCGCATCAGGTTCTGGGTCTTCCTCCAACTTCATCCTCAGAAAAGCCACGGTGTCATCCCTCATTGGACTTACTGAGATAGCGGCCATACTGGGGAGGTACTTCTCGACCTCCCCGCGGATGAAAGTCCTTCCAGTCAAAAATAATCGGAGGTTTGGCGATTCCCGGAGGATAACTTGCAGAGATCTAAGAAGGCCAGCTCGGTGCGCCGGGAGAGATTCATCCAAGCCGTCGATACATATAACCACCCATCGTCGTTGCGCAATGGCCCTCTTAAGCATTTCAAGAATTTTCGGGACTTCCGGCCCCACTCCACCAAAATGCTCCTTCGCGTCTTCGAAAGCCTTTCGTATATCCTCAAAAATATTTCCACCACCTAATAACTGCTTGACCATGGCTCCTAGGATGTTTGATGTAGTCTGTTCCTTTCTATCCAGGTAGTCACAATAGAGTCCGGCAGCCGCGATATCCTGTCGCCTTCCGTAAAAATGGTCGATTACTACCGAACTGAAATTGCAAGTAGTTAGCGCTGCGAGCTCTCTCCCGGATTCTTTGTGTTACCTAAGATGAGTCTTCCCCACACCTGGATCGCCGTGGCAAAACAGCACAGAGTGAGAAGATCCATCTTCTGTTGTATCCCACGTTCGAAACTCGCTCGTTTGAAAAATCCATTCTCCCACGCCCTCAAGTCGGCTCCCCCTTAAATGTTGATGTCGTTTCTGGGGTTCTAGTGGCGATAGCCACTGCAAGATCTGATTCCTGTCATCCGTTATAGTTGTGTTGAAACTATTGACATTGCATGATCCGATAATCGCACGATTGTCCATAGTGTCCGAAGTCTGGCTGAGAGACGGGGTAGAGGAGGGCGGTCGGTAAGAATCTCGAGGTGTAGCGCTAAGATAAAATTCCCACAGCAAAGGTAGAGAGCCGCCCTAGCGCCAAAGATCATTTTGGGGAGTAATGCTGCGAAAAAGCCACCGTATGGTATGATAACTGAATGCTTTTCGCCCAATAGTTTCACGCCAACAACTCAGTCACCGCCCGCCGAGCCTCTCCCGTATTCTCAAAGAAAGTTTTGCAGCCTCTGCGGCTAAAATGCTCAGTTGGCTCACAGATGCCAAATTCGGCTCACAATCAAGTACAGTATGATACGGTAGATACTTGCCTCGTTAAAAAAAAGTACCGCTATTTAAAAACAGGCATTGGCACCAAGCCCCCCGGTAGTGTTGCTGACATGCTTTCTGATTTATCCTCTCGGATGCATGTTGGATCCTTGTCATCTATTTCATGCTTTCAGCACCTTCGTCCAACCGAAGCTATCTCTCTTTGTTACCGTCCTATCTTGGTCTTTCAATAATATGCTACTATTTGACTCATTTAACCTTTTCCCTATTACTACTCGGCTATTTCCTTCCTAAACAGGCCTCAGCTCATGCGCCAGGCCTATCCACTCTTGCTGGACTCCGGTAGATGGTTCCTCTCACTTTCAACTACCGCAAGCGGCTGAGGGAAGCTCAAATACTCTTAAAGTAAAAATTCGTAATCCACTATCTCCGTCCCCACACTCAGAGGAGAGAAACCACATAAGGTGGATTAGAGGAAGCCAGGTCGGCATCCTGAGAATAAGTGCGAGCAGTGGGAAGGATTAGTGTTCTCCTCGCCTAGCGAGGCATGACTAAGTCTAATGATCTCAGTGCAGTCACATCTAGAATGAACCTCCTTGTAGTGGAATACAAGTGCCCAGCCATGAGGAACAGCTCGCAGCCTCACTGGTTAATATAATGCTACAAAGAACAGTTTGCAAGTGAATACGAATAGCAAAAAATAGGGCCCGTTTACCTAACCGCCTAGTCGAAAAATCCGGGCGACAGAACAAGATGGCGGGGGGCCAACCGGGATCATTTTCCGAATGGCGGAAAAGTCTTTATTCAATTTTCCTCCGTCCTAAATTATTGTCGCCAGCCGGTAAAAACATGATGTTGTCTCAGGCCTAGGTTTGCAAATTCGACCAGACGATCAACAGCAGGCGACCGGAGGTGAACATCTAAGTTACTTGCCCGCATACCTCCACACATCTCAGACAGTCAAGCCCCAATTAAAGTTCGGTGCCGTCTTGAGCTGCTACGATAGACGGCCCGTCAATGTAGGCCCGCCCTGAAGGAGAACTCTGGGGTCTTAGCTCTTGGCGTCCATTGTGGCTAGGCGCGACTGTAATTAGTATTCGCAATTCTGGAAACCTGTTGCCACAGTCCCGACCAGAGACCAAGTAATTTACCGATTAGCCTACAAGTATGCCAGATTTTGGCATGCTCCAATACCAGTACAAGGGGAATATGGAGGGTAGTAGAAACCCCTGGAATTGGGGCCGAGAGAAATCACTGCGAAACACTCAGCTGGAGCTGAAAAGAATAGAAGGGGAAAAAAACGGGCAGAACTGGTGGGGATCTCGACACACCACTTGCGATTGAGTACCGATAGTACTTCTACGAGAAACTTTCAAATGTGCTGGTACTGTTACGGTAGAACTCTGGCTTTCTTAACTTGCAGCTTTCTTTCCTATCTGCGAATAACCTAGACTAAATACATAGCTGGTCGCGATCTTGGCTTGAAGAAACGTCACGTTTCTGCAGGGGTGGTTGTTGCCTAGGCTTGGCAAACAGGTAGCTCTATGTAAGTTAGGTTCTTTGACTTCTCTGGCGCTTTCCTACCTCTCTCACCGTCGTAGACAACTACCGCAACCGTCGTGAGGAAGAATACAGCACAACGCAGGAACCGTTCTGACTATGGTTTAAGGAAGGAAAATTGGGCCTGTATTTAGTTAGTTAGATAACTAGCAAGATTAGGATATCTTGGGACGGGAATTTTCTCTCTTTTGTGCGGTTTTCCGAAGTGGTTTTGTGAAGCAGTTTAGTGAGGCTGAATTGATCGTGGCTTGTGTGGTTTTCCTTTCTAGTTAAGATCTCTTGAAGGTGAAAGTTGTTTGTCCGTATTTCTCCCCTTTCGTAAAGTAGATATTGTTGCTTGGGTTTTCGGTACGGTATCATACATCAATTAAAAACCCCCCCAGCCGCTTAGTGCTCTCCGCTATCGCCACCAGTACAAATGTTCCGAAGAGAGGCACTCGAATTGTCACAGTTCCTCCTCGGTCCCACCCAGCTCGGCAATGCAAGACTTGGAGAAAACCCCCCCCCCGGCCGGCCTCCCACAGGACTTATTTCCTACTCTACTGGTACCTGACTAATTCACAGTGTTGCCAAATTTCTGTAAGGAGAGCACCATTTACGGGTACTGTTTGAGTTCCAGCAAGGCGGGAGGGGAGGTGGGTCGGTTGCAAGGACTTGAGAAAGTGAGCCACACACCACAGCTTCCATTTGGACCAATCGGAAATGGAGGCAAGTCGTGCATCAGCCACATAGGAGGCTGGCGCCAAAACCCGCAGAAAGCGTAATTGTTTTCCACCAAGAATAGTCACATTCACAACCTTCTAGTCACCGATCTAGAAGAAATTTGTGATAAATCTTGATCTATATGTGCAAAAATTTCCTAGGTTTTGCTTTTATACCCTTTGGGACCCTGTCTCTAGATTGGCCGAGGAATTGTCAACAGAGCTACGAGCTCGGCCGATAAGTATAACAGTCACGTGCTTCATCTAGGACTTCTGCAACCCGAAATTGCACCAAATCTTCCTTGTTAATAGTCCCACACGACTGTTATATTTATCGGCCGCCTTCGTACAGCCAGTAAATAGGCCTTGGAGCGATTCCTGACTATTTGGTGTGGGAAATAACAAGACTTGCTCCTGACCCCAACCCCGGCTTTCCAATGTTGCATGCCAAAGCAGCCAACAGCACTTTAATAATCGATAAGTAATTGGAGAGGCACTAGAGGAACCCCGGACAATAATATGCACTTTTGAATTTTCTGCAGATTTAGAATATGCTGGATGGAAAGCGTGAGGTAGCATTGTTTGTTGTTACACGAAATTCTGCTCGGTTTTCTCGCCACTAGCCTCGTAGTTAATAAAATTCCAAAGCAAAATGTGCAATGATGATAAAGAAGTGTACGAGAGGGCAAAAGATATCAAGGACAGGCTTATAATTTCGGTGACCTACCGTACTTCGCCTACAACTGCCTGTGCACCAAGTACTTAAATACAAAAACACAGGTGACTCTTCCGGGAGTCCCCATAACACAATCACACCATATCCAGCCCTTCTGACACCATTCTCTTAGCTCCGTGCATTCTTCACCGCTGCCCCTCACCACTGTCCTTGACCGCTTCACTTTACGGCTTTGCTGCCGGGTCGGCCCCACTTCTCGCATTGTTCTCTGAGTACAAGACTGAGCGGTGAATGATCTGATATCGGAGCTAGCACCGGTGATTTAACAATAGTCGTCACAAGCTTGTAAACCTAGTCCAACTTCATTAAATTCTCACCGCCATAGCTTTGAGACTGGCTTGGCTTGGTCTAAGATAATATTTGATCGGTACAAGAGCAGGAGCCCTTTAACCGGAGCAGGTGTAGGTATTTTGGGCTCGTTAACCTTAAATAACTGTTCTATAACTTCTGCCTGACCTTGTATTGTCTTATTGGCTTTAGCACCCGTGCTCACTTGAGGCCATTAGTATACCCAGCTAGCTAGGCTACTCTACGATACTCTACGAGTACAGATTCATAGGAACTCACTCGATTCGCTATCTGGGGCATGCCGCCGATCTACTGATTAAGAGACCAAATGTCTTTAATGCTCGCGCTTTTCGCTCCCTGCATAAATTTTCCCGGGATGCGTTGGCTTCATTCATACAAGTACAATCCTGTAAATCCATCAAACCAGACCTGTCCCAAACTGATGGACATGACGAATCATATGCTAGGAGGTTTTCTGATAGACCAAATTCATTACTCATGCATAAAGTTACTAGCATTGTCCCCCGAGCAAAGAACTGGCATCCATTTGCTCTTCCATTACCATATAATCTCAAATAATTGAACCGTGTGCTATGCCGTTGGAGTCGCCTCCTCCGGTAAAGCCTGGTGTTTTTTTGTTTTTTTGTCTCTTGGGGGACCTCAACAGCTCTTTTTATTCAGGTGGTTTTCGCCCCTTTTCTGAAGTAAGTAATTCTCAAACACATGGCACACGGTTCAATTATTTGAGATTATACGGCAGTTCCATAGTATCCACTCCAGCACAAATCCTCATTGCGAAGAGGACGACGCCCGCCTCTACTCGAGTATATCCAGCTAACCAACTGTGATTATTAGACTGGATCAAAATACCACTATGTGAAAACGAATGATACAAACCAACACTCGCCCGACCGCAGTGATGCACAACTGGTCTCGCAATATAAGCAGATACAAGCTGCGTTGAGAGACTTCCTCTCGTCACACATTCTCACTCGACCACCGTGACCATCACAGTGTTGAAAATAAGCTTTCGGATATGCACTCTCTACGTACTAGAGTACGACATAACCGGTCTCTCTCAGTACCAGTTTCCTACTCTCTAAGTTTGCCTTACCGTATTAGACTTGTCTCTTATGTCACCACTCGATCCACTAACTAGATACGTAATTCTCTTCTAATTCATTTTCTCTTGTCTTCTATTTTGTTTCCTTTAACCCTTTTTCTACTGCCATCATATGTTGCTATTCCGCTGTATAAATAGTAGGCCTTCCTGGCCCTCTTAGATAGAATTAAGTTCTTAAGGATTTTGCTCGCACTCACAACCTTCCGGTATATAGCTCGACTTCTGGCCCGTTTTTCAACACACAGGCCGGAGCATTAGTTCAATGTATTAGCAGGCGCAGACATGCTCGGTCAGCTGTCATGCCGCTTTGGACGAGGGAATCTAGAAAATCACAGGAGCTATATTGATTCAAATTGGCCTACAGATTTTTATTAGTGCAGCCTCTGGGGTATCCACTGAAAAAGAAGCAAGACAACAACAACCGTTTTCTCTATCTCTCATCAATGTGGCCTCATTACCTTACCCTCTACGCCAACTCCTTCTGTGAGACCCCGGATATCGGACAGTACTGCCCTTTATTCTCAGAGGGCTTAAAGACTCTTGTACCGTGGAAATTTGAATAATTTGACAGTGTGCTATGTAGTCCGGAATTCCCTTCTATGGAAAGGGGCCAAAAAAAACAGAGCAAAAACAAAACAAAGTCCCTTTTCCACCTCCGAGACGGTAAAAAACAAAAATCTCTTGATCTTACTAAGAGAGGAAAGTCCAACGACATAGCACACCGTCCAATTATTCGTGTTTTTACGGTATCTCAAACAAGATTTGCAGGTGGCCAAGCCGGACTGCCGATAGACTTCGGATGTCCAGTTCGACCGGGCAAGGTCAAAGTGAAAGATGCCTGAACTTTGCAGGCCAAGTTTTTGCGAACTCTTTGGGCTTTATGGATTCCTGGTGGCACCAGCGGGCTTTCGGCATATACCATCTAATCAGTAAATATTTTATTTATAAGTAATAGACACCACAAGATGCCCGAAGATATCTCATGATGCCTGTTTTAGATGTGAATTGACAGCCAAAGTGAAACGAAATGAAATGGTGAGTGGGGAATAGAACTTTAAGAGTTAAAACAAAAACGATGTCATACTTAGGATGGGGGAAGGTAGCCTCATTCGATGACAAATCTCAACAACTAACTAACGGAAAAAGCAGAAGTATATATGAACCACAAAAACCTCCTATCCCTCTCCAAGCCACCATAAATGCCTCCGTGAGTGCCCTTCCTCTTTCCTCACACCCAGTCTAACAAAAGGAAAGACAAACTCCCACTTCCCATAGCATCCGGGCATGTGGTATCCACGTGTCCGCTTTTTCTCGTGGCATTCCTGGGGGCTGCAGTGCCGAAACTCTCGCCCAGTCCTGCGTTCGAAACCCCCGAAAACACAAACAGATGACCGAACCCAAACTATATTCGAAGCCACAAACAAGCACGTTCCCCGAAGCTATCCTAACAGCAAATAAAGTATCGTGAGAGCATGCCGAACATGATGCCATGTCCCCAACAACGAATGTTCAGCCCCTGTCAAATCACACATTATCACTCGAAAGTCTACAGATACGGGTAGCGAAGCCCTGCCACGTCAGATATGCCCTTAAAGTCGGACTTTGACCCACAGCCCCGCCCAGCTTGCCACAAAAAAAGTCGTATCATAGTTGGACTGGCCGCTACGAACACTGCACCAGAAACGTCCAAGCAGCTAAATCTGAAGAAAGAAAAGAGAAATGGCCCAATACACCCCGGGCAGAGTTAGCAATTTACTTGAAACTTGGGACCCTAAGTTTCTTGTGTTCGAAAATAATTCAACGAAGAAGGGGCTACTCAAATTCTGGGAAGCATCGGGAACTGTAAACCTAACCCACGTTATCGTGGTTTCAGGGATGTATTGTCCCAGGGCAAAATTAACAGCGAAGCAGGCAGCAGGAGAAATTTCGGCCATGACAATCGCACTCCCCCTATTAACCCTTCGATCTCGTAAACTAAAAAAAATTATTGTAAATTAAAAATGTAAATATATAGTAGAATGCATAGTACAAATCTAGTGTAATTTCTTCAGGCGGTGTTGGAAGTGCTCGGTGATGAGGAGGGCTGGGTTGCCATCTATCATTGCTAGGCGGTTAATTTTATCCATGTACCATATCTTGTTAGTGTAATAGGGGATATATTATCAAATAATAGACTTCACTAAATTACTTTACCCCTGGCCACGATTTAATATTAGGGATGCCGACAGTGCCGCACGAGAGCTCGGTGATGTGGATGACTGATGAGCGTTCACACTGGGTGCCGGATCGCCACTTGGATTGGACTAGCTTCCATGCAATAAGAAGTGGCAACATTAGTACCGGTCTGTGTACAGTACCCTATTAAAATCTTGGAAATTCTAAATACTGTGCTGATATAACTTAGCCGTTTAGTCTGTCAGTCTTTTCGGGCGCTAGGACGGACTTCCCCGGGAAGGTGAGGACCGGATGGACCGTAGGGAACTATAGTCCCCTAGCTTGGACCTCCGGCACTAGCCCAAATTGAAATTATGTACCTCCGAGCGAGCCATTCTAAGATTATGAAGCATCACTCATGCCGTTCCACACCGTCCCCGTTAGATATTGTGAGCTGCTTACCGGAAGACGGTCGCTTAGTCATGGAGCTACCCGGTGGTCATTGGTCGCAGTTCTCGTTTGTCTTTTCAAATCTTCTTTCTCGCTTGCTCTTCAAGTTCTTATCTTTCGAAAGCGCCCATCAATAAAATTGAAGTTTCAACTCCTTTCTACTTTGCCCTTTCACCTCTCTCTCAACTTCGCCCCTGAACTTTCAGCATCCAATTAGCCTCTATGGAAATCGTCTATTTGAACCGCCGGTCATTTGGTTCACCTCGCCGCCTATCATTTCTGACAATTTCTGACAGACCCCTGCCGTCCCCGTCGTCCCCTGCCACCGCTCACCACCCCCGGCCGTCCTCCACAGTCCTCGGCCGTCCATTGTCTTCTACCGTCCTTGAGCCAGGCAGGTCTCACTAAAATACTTACAGGTGATGGCCGGCCCTACCGGAAGATCCCAATTGGGCTAAGACAGCAGGGCCTGGCCGTCAACCCTATCGGAGGACAGCCGTCTTTACGAAAGACCGACCCCGCCCGGGACGGTTGGGAACACTGGTCAGGCTGTTCACAGCTCAGCTCTCAGTTAGCTAAGGACTGCAACCTCTAGCTGAAGGGGACAACTGGTGTAGTCCGTGCAGTAGTTAGCTAAAACGTTTACCCTGGAGCACGATAATAAGGTCAAAGAAACACTTAAAGTGTGCAGAGGATGGAGAATGATAGAATAACGAAGAATCGGTGGGTATGATTACTAATTCCTTGCATAACCTTGGTTAATATTTGGTATTTAATATTGTCGAACTCAATTTAGAAGGGTTTTCCATTTCCCGCTGTCGATAAACAAGGCCCACCTATCACCATAGACGGGCTATTTAGAGGTAGCGCCCTACCTAGTCAAGATTCAAACACCGCGCTTCCACTCAGTATTCGAAGACTTCGAAATGATTGAGGTAGAAATTTTGGGCAAAGAAGTTGTCCTACTGCTTAATGAGCACTAGTATGTTTCATTAGAAGCTATCGGTTGAGCTGCGATAGTGGTAATAGTAATAGTGATAGGGTGATGGCAGAGGAAGCTAATGGAAGAGTTAGGGGCATTAGGAGTGCTGGGGACGAGAAGTGTCAATCTATGTAGAAGGAAGAAACAAGAAAAAAGAAAAAAGAGACTTGGGGGCAGTGTTCTCTGTTTTCTATTTTCTGTTCAAAATGTGAACATCAAAGGCACAAGCTATTCTATGTGGATAATAGTGCGCAAGTGCAATGGGGGTTGCATGGCATGCTAAGTGAGAAGGAATGTGTAGTATCTGAGCAGATTGAAAGGAGTTCTGGGTCTTATTATTCTAAGCAAGATGGACAATAGCAACAATATTTATACAAAAGTGCATGCCGATATATGTGATAGAAATATAGGAAAAACCAATGTAAGAAACATAAGTGTGAACATGTTTGACCCTGAAAACCTGCCAAGTAAATCCAAAATAATATGTGTGAATCCAGGAGGGTGTGTGGAGATTATTAGAAATCTCATGACCAAGAATGGTGCATAAGAGATGCATAAATAACCATAAAATCCTGAATACCTGATAGGAAACCACATGTTAAATCTCCAGATATAATCCTCAAATAAACAATAAAAAACTATAATATAGGTCTTAGCTGTAGTAATGTATGTAGTAGACAGGTATAGCTGAAATACAAACTAAGTAAAAGAATACACAGTAGTGTTATGAAATACACTAGGAAATATACAGAAAATTTGAACACTTCTTCATATTATATAAGGTCTTTTATGTGGTAACTGACCACGACTGGGTAACTGACCACCCCCGCACCCAACCATCTACCTCATTCGTCCATCTGCAGAATCTCAACCACAACACAGAATGTCAAAAGCAAGATTAAGGACCAATTCAGACTATGAGAGCCGAATCCAGCATTCCCTCACTGCACTCAAAAGTGAACCAACCCTCAGTATTCCTGCAGCTGCAGTAAGATTTGGTGTTCCACGAAGCACATTGCGCGACTGGCATTTCGGTAAAAGTCAACCATGCAATCAGCCTCATTAAAAGCAACAATTGCTTACTGAGGAGGAGGAGAATGAAGTAGTAGCATGGATAGAGCGGTTGGATCACAGAGGAATGCCACCAAGGCTGTCACATATACATGATATTGTGGCTGTCATAGCGAAAGGTCACAAGGAATAGGAAAAGGCAACTGTTGGAAAGCACTGGATATCCAGGTTTCTTGACAGACATATAGAGATTGCAAGTCGGCTTGCAAGTCGTATAGATTGCCAGCGGAAGTTGGCGGCACATCCTGCCAGTATATAACGCATTTTTGACCAGCTTGGTGAAGTAAAGTCCAAGTACCATATTAGTGCAGACCATATACAGAATGTCAATGAAAAAGGCTTCGCAAATGGAATAGGAAGGAAGGGAAAGGTGGACTGCAAACGGCAAAGGCGCAATCCTAGAGTAGGACACCTGTGCAAGCGAGAATAGGTTACCCTAATGGAGGGAGTCTCTGCAGGTGGGAAACTGGTATCACCTCTCTATATTGATGAGGGTGGGGCTCATCTAATGGGGAACCATGATTACAAAGACCGAGATGATGCTAGCTTTGGTCTTTCTAATACTGGTTGGACCAATAATGAGTTTGAGTATAACAATCCTACCCGGTGGTGGTTATTCACGCAACAGGTAACGACTTGCTTACATGAGGATCTTGAACTATCTTATAGTTCTTGTTTGTTTCAAGTATGCGAGAGTGTTCTTCTTTCCGAGATTTACTTATAATCTCTTCTTTTGTGTTTAGACTATCTTATAGTCTTCGTACCTTAATCTCTTCTCACGTGAGAGAGATGTGAGACTGTCCCTGTCTTAACAAGGGTGGTGGTTGCTCTGACGCTAAGAGCTAGGTTGCTGGTATACAAGTGAAAGGTAGAGGTAGAGGTTTAGAGTAAAGTTATATTGTAAGAAAGTACTTAGATGGTTGTGTGAAGAGCTCTAACTAATGTGACTTTTTTTTTTTTTTTTGAATCATATGCGTTTGATTGGTTAAGATACAAAGAAAGCATGCAGCTTATCGCTATGGCCAACAAAAACCCTATTCCTCCTCACCCGAGGAAACATCCAAACCCCCAAGTTCCTCTAGTATGAGACCAACCGCACATCTCGCCTATTGCCGAACCAAATCCTGCGAACATACAAGTACATACGAAGGAAGTAGAAAGGAAAGAAACAAGCAGGAAGGAGAGGAGAACCCTTAGCGACATCTGCAACCAAAAGTATAAGAACAAAAGAAAAGTATGGACCTCTGACAAAGGAAATGGATGTCTGATGGATGAAGCAGATCAGCCAAAGCTTAGGAAAAGAAAGTATCGGCCTGCTTGATGGAGTGGTGCCGGGCAATGAAGTGGTGCCTCGCGGCAGGTTGAGAACGGGGGGTGGCGAGGACATCAAAGAGGTGTCCCCAGTTGGAGAGCCAAACGGCTTAGCGACGGCCAGAGGGACGGGCGTAACCGAGGCGTGCTTTTTTATAGAGATCAAAGGTCGACCGCTTGGAGAGGGAAGCAGTAGGTTGCCATCAAGAAGTGGAAGGGGCAGTAGGGTGCTAGCCGGGGAAAGGGGCAGTAAGGTGCAAGCAGGGGGGGGTAGTGTAGCTGTAACCGAGCAATGTGACGAAAACCAAGGAGGTGGATGTAGGAAGGACTAGTCCAAACACTTGAGATGACCAACCAGAGTGACCGCGGCCGATGCTTTTCCGAATGCAAAATGAAGACAAGGCCATGAAGTTACTAACCGAAATGTTCCTGACAGGACCACGTAACTGAGAAGGAAAGGTACTTCGCAAAGGGCTTGGAAAGCTCAGTGCCGACTGTCAACGAAGGGAACAGAATGCCGACCGTGCAAAACCTAAGCAAGGTGCAAAGGAAGTATGAGGTAAGGGGGTGAACCGAACTTCATGAGCAGGAGTCAACGATGAATGAGAATAAGAACCCTATGGAGGGAGAGGGGGAGGGCCCCTGGAGGGAGAAGAGCGTGGATGGCATCACTCCCCTAGGCAGAAGCAATTAAAGGGGAGGAGAGGGGGGGGTAGAGGAGTTGACAATGATTTCTCTGATGTTGAGATTTCAATCGCCGGAGGTGTAGAGAAGATGGTTCGTGGCTCTAACTAATATGCCCGAGCCTCCTTATATAGACTCTTCACGCCAACAAGCCTAACCCTGGTGACTCATGACTATAGTCACGCGGTCCAATAACTCATAACGAGTAATGTTCGAAATCCATCAGATGACTCCTATGAGTCACTGTGCAACATACAGTAAACCAATCATAAAATATATAACAAGTCATGTGTGCAAAGCTTGTCACCTGAGTGAAACTCGTGACTCATAACATGAGTCATGCGCGAAAGTCATTACATCATTATGACTCACAATCCTGAGTCATAGAAACATTAACCAATCATAATATAACGATTACACACAAGTGCGAGTCATGTGAGAACTATGAGTCAACTGACTGCATAGCGCAAAACATAAACATACCTTATGACTAATAACTATTAGTCATGTGGAATCTACTTTGCTTAGTCACGATTTGTGACATTGAGTTCCATTGGTTGAAAGATGTTTTTAAACTAGAAACTAGGAGTGAAAACTCAAGACAATTGATTCTCAATAGTTATTCCTCACATTTATCCGTGGAATTTATAACCTTTGCAGAATCACATCACATATACCTTCTCTGTTTCCCTAGCTACTCCACACATATCTTACAACCTCTGGATGTCGGCCTCTTTGGTTCTCTTGCAACATACTTTAGCCATGAGGTGGATTCTTGGTCCCAAGCACATCGATATCAAATCCTCAGCATGCGTGATTTCGTCCCACTTTGTCAAAAAGCACGACGGGCAGCATTTATGAGACAAACATTAAGTTAGCCTTTGCTGCCACAGGTATCTACCCTTACCGCAGAGCTCAGATTCAACGGATTTTGCAAAAGGTCACCCTGCCCTGCCCTCCTCCAGTTTCATTCACCTCCATCCCCCTTCATCTAGTGAGCCTTCTTCAGCTTACAACTCATCCTCCTCAATTGCCACTATCAGGGCCCCCACCAATGCCAAACAAGTTTCACAACTCAAAAACCTCCTTGAGTCCTCAACAAATATGGAGGATTTGAAAAAGATTTGGACTGGCTCTTGGTTCGGCTGCCGGAAGTGCCATGGATGCTGCTACTATTGCTCAGGAAACAGTACGGCAAGTAGCAGCAGCATCAAAAAAGAGCAAATCAGATCGGAGACATATCAGTAAAGCGAAGCTTATCTCCAGTCGGGATTTGGAGCAGGCTTGCAAGGATCGCTTGGAGAAGGAGGAAAAGGCTCAAAAATGAAAGGAAACAAAGAAAGTAGGTCAAGATGCTCATCATACTAGAATACCCTCTCGTCCTACTACCCTCAAAAATAATCAATCTCAATATTTGCCTCTTCCTCCTACCTCGTGTCTAACAAATAATATCGGCGAGTCTTCCCTTTAAGCATCTTCCTGATCCCCTTTAACTACACCTATTGCCCAACGTCATCTCACCCCTCTCCACTTAATAAGTGGTAATACTACTTGGCCCAGAAGCTGAGCCATCTTCTGTACTTGTTCCATGTCAGTTCACTCTACTTTTGAGTATTTTACTTAAGATCGTATCTAATATTACTTATATAGGTATTTTTCTCACTCTTTAAAGCTTAAGCTGCTCTTAATTCACATCTTTATATTTCCTGTCTCATATATAGGCTTTCCTAGTATCCTTTAACCATTCTATGTTTTTTAAATATTTTTTTCTTAAGGTTTATGGTTGGGATCTTCTTGTTGTTAGCCTCTGTTGGGTGTCTTGTAGGGTAGTCGGTTACCCCGTCGTGGTCGGTTACTACATAAAAGACGTTAGAGCCCAATAATCCAACAATCCGTTCATATACAGGTTTTGCTCAGATTTTGGTGAATGTGGTAGCATGATTGTTAACAGATTCAACCTTAAGGAGAATGAACAAGTTGGCTTCGAGAGCTTCATATATGATAAAGAAGTCTATAGCAATATACTTCATTTAAAGGTTGATTTGGGGCTTGACAGCCAAGGATTTATCCTGGTCTAATGAATATGCATAGCGATAGGAACATGAAAGTGAAGATTCAGAAGGCCTTTAAGAGGCCATCGAATATTGCCAATACTGTAGAATATTGCAAGAAATGCTATTGCAGTTGTTGATTTGGCAACAGAGGCTTGTTTCTTGGATAGCCAGAAGATACAATAGTTGTCACAAATCGTGACTAAGCAAGGCAGATCTCACATGACTAATAGTTATTAGTCATAAGGTATGTTTCTATGACTCACGATTGTGAGTCATAATTATGTTTCACGCTATGCAGTGAGTTGACTCATAGTTCTCAAATGACTCGCACTTGCGTGTCATCGTTATGTTATAATTGGTTGATGTTTCTATAACTCACGATTGTGAGTCATAATGATGTAATAACTTTCGCGCGTGACTCACATTATGAGTCACGAGTTCCACGCAGGTGACGCGCTTTGCGCACCTGACATGTTTTATGTTTTATGATTGGTTTACGGCATGTTGCGCAGTGACTCATAGGAGTCATCTGATGGATTTCGGGCATGACTCATTATGAGTCATAGGACCGTGTGACTCAAGTTATGAGTCACCAGGGTTAGGGTTGGGGGCGTGAAGAGTCTATAAGTAAGGGACTCGGTCACAGTAGTTAGACATCCTCCGTCTCCGCTACACCTCCGGCGATTGAAATCTCAACACCACGAGAAATCATCGTCACTTCCATCCACCCCCCTCTCCTCAGACACGCCACATTGCCTCTGTCTGGGTGAAGCCATCTCCCCTCCCTCTTCCTTTCCCTTCTGATGGTCAGGCCTGGCAAGCTTGTTCCTAGGGGTTGGTTGAGTTAGCCTTCACCCCCTCCTCTCTGGGCTCGCTTAGGCAGCCCCCCACGGTCGGCAACCCCTCGCCCGTCAACGGTCGGTCTTTAGTCTCGGTCGATCGATAAAGTAGTTGCCACCGGTGGCACTGCTCTCTGGTATTGCACTGCCTCCTTTGTGCTCTGCTGGTACGGTCGGTTTTTACGAAACGTCGTGACCCCGCCTCCGTCGGCCTTCCTCGTACTTCTCGTGTTGGTTAGCCCTCCGCCCTCCACCTTCCCGACGTTTGGATTGGCTGGCACCCTACTGCTCGCGGCTCTACGCCCACCACCAGACCTCTGTTCCCTTCTGATGTCCTCGGACTAGGGGAACAAGTTTAAACCTTCATTTTATCCGAGTCCTGTTTCCCGAAATAGCCGACCGGATCTTCCTCCAGCTGCCACGAGCCTTCCTTCTTTAGGCGGCATTCTCTCGAACTCGGTTACTTTTCCTGAGCCTGGCTGGCGGGGTTATTTAGCCCCCGGGAGTTACCTCCCCTTTGTGTGTCCTCCAGACCCGATAATCAGGAGTCCCTATTCCTTTGGGATCTGGGCCTGGTGGGGTTTTACTACGGTTTAGCTTATAGGTTGTTTGATTTGGGGGAGTGGGTTTGTTTTTCTTTATTGGTTGTGTTTACTGTCGGTTGGGGATGTTTTTCTTTTAGGCTAGGCTTTCGCGGGGGTTTTTGGTTCGTGGCTTTCAGGCCCACTTTCTCATCTCCTTGTAGTTTCTACCCATAGTACCGGGCGGGGTCTTCTCTGTCGGGCAGGGTCAGAGGGTTTTAGCTTGGGGATGGCGGGATGGACTGTAGTTGGAGGTTTTGGACTACGTGGCCCACGCTTGGCAGAAAGTCCGTTGTACCTAGGACTGTGGGATGAGCACA
>Ga0307509_10004579_pt1 | contig 19828 bp, 10 predicted proteins | sample 10_EM_MG_FD_202245 | JGI IMG/M metagenome (GOLD analysis project Ga0307509, IMG submission 202245) | Populus trichocarpa ectomycorrhiza microbial communities from riparian zone in the Pacific Northwest, United States - 10_EM | ecosystem: Host-associated > Plants > Roots > Unclassified | place...
TCAACACTTAGCAAAGGAGAAATCACACGCATAAGGAAGGACTGCGTGACAGGAAAAATAAAATTGCTTTATGTAGCGCCGGAGTCACTCAGCAAAGAAGAGAACATTGAGTTTCTTCAAAAAGCAAATATCTCGTTTGTCGCTATTGATGAAGCGCATTGTATTTCAGAATGGGGTCACGACTTCCGTCCTGAGTATCGGAAAATAAAATCGATGATTGCGCAGTTGGGCTCTATGAATGTAATTGCACTCACAGCAACGGCCACGCCAAAAGTGCAATTGGATATTCAGAAGAACTTGCAAATGGAAGAGGCCGATGTATTTATCTCTTCATTCAATCGCAAGAATTTATATTATGAAGTTCGCCCTAAGAAAGAGACAAAAAAGCAACTCATTCATTTTTTAAAAGAACACAAAGGAAAATCAGGAATTATTTATTGCCTTAGTCGCAAAAAAGTTGAAGAGATAGCGCAATTGCTAAACGTCAACGGATTCAAAGCAGCGCCTTATCATGCAGGTCTTGATCCGGATGTGCGCATAAAAAACCAGGATGATTTTTTAAATGAAGAAGTTGATATCATCTGCGCTACCATCGCGTTTGGCATGGGTATCGATAAGCCCGATGTTCGTTTTGTAGTTCATTACGATGTTCCTAAATCATTGGAAGGCTACTATCAGGAGACTGGCCGTTCGGGTCGCGATGGATTAGAAGGAATTTGTTTGATGTTCTATAGTCATAACGACTTGAACAAACTTGAAAAGTTCAACAAAGACAAATCCGTACAAGAAAGGGAGAATGCTAGAATCCTTTTGCAGGAGATGGAATTTTATGCTGAGTCACCAGTCTGCCGGCGCAAACAATTGCTTCACTATTTTGGCGAAGAGTATCAGGGAAATAATTGTGGTATGTGCGACAATTGTACCAATCCTCGCGAACGATTTGAAGGGTCTGAGTTTGTGACCATCGCACTAGAGGCCGTGAAGCAAACCAACGAACGTTTTGGACTTGCTCACTTGGTTAATGTTATTCGAGGTATCGAAGATGAGTATGTTAAAAGTTATGCGCACTTCGATTTGGCAGTGTATGGCAGGGGCGATAGCGAAGATGCAGACTTTTGGAAATCCGTAATTCGCCAGGCTCTTATTTATCAGTATTTGGAAAAAGACATTGATAATATCGGAGTACTAAAAATTTCGCAAAAGGGGTTAGCCTTTTTGAAAAAACCACATGAAGTAGAGCTTGCCAAAGATCACGACTTTACTACCAACGTAAGTGACGAAGAATCAAGCGAGCGCACACCAATCAACTCCAAGTCGTACGATGAGAAGTTGTTTGAGATGTTGAAAGCGCTCCGCAAGAAAGTGGCGAAAGAGAAGGATCTTCCTCCTTATGTAATTTTTCAGGATCCATCGTTAGAAGAGATGGCCACTACATACCCTACCACCAAGGATGAGATGGCCAGTGTGAACGGCGTTGGGATGGGTAAGGTGAATAAATTTGGCAAGGAGTTTTTGGAGTTGATTCAGAAATACGTTGATGACAATGATATCGAGACAGCGGCTGAAGTTGTTGTTAAATCATCAGTCAACAAATCGAAGATAAAAATTTTCATTATTCAGCAGATCGACCGTAAGGTAGATCTCGAGGAAATTGCCGAGAGCAAAGCGTTGAGCTTCGAAGAATTGCTAACGGAAATGGAAAACATTTGCTATAGCGGCACGAAACTAAATGTGGATTATTACATTGACGAGGTGCTGGATGATAGCAAGCAAGAAGAAATCTATGATTACTTTTTGAATAGCGAAACAGACAATATGCAAGACGCCATGACTGAATTGAAAGGATACAGCGAAGAAGATGTGCGCCTGATGAGAGTCAAATTTTTGAGTGAATACGCTAACTAGCGTCTTTCAATTCCTTGTAGCGAAAGCAATCAATCAAATGATCATTCACTAATCCACAAGCCTGCATGTGAGCATAGATCACGGTGCTTCCCACAAACTTGAACCCTCGTTTTAGAAGGTCTTTACTTAATGCATCTGATTCTTTCGTTGTGGCAGGAGCATGTTTGGTTGTTTTCCACTTATTGACAATGGGATTTCCTTTTACAAATCCCCAGATATAGTTGTCGAATTTTCCAAACTCTTTTTGCACTTCCAGAAAACGTTTGGCGTTGTTCACGGCAGCGTGAACTTTCAATTTGTTTCTGATTATCCCCGGGTCCGTTAGAATTTTTTCAATTTTCTTTTGAGTAAATCGTGCGACCTTCTGCGGGTCAAAATCGGCAAAATTTTTTCTGTAGCCTTCGCGTTTTTTCAAAATCGTGCTCCAACTCAAGCCAGCTTGCGCTCCTTCTAAAATCAGAAACTCAAAATGCTTGTGGTCGTCATGCACTGGCACGCCCCATTCTTCGTCGTGATAACGGATATACTGATCGAACTTAAGGCACCATGGACATCTAATTTTATCAGCCATAATTCACAATTAACGCATCATCTAATTAACGAATTATTTGTTTAACTTCATGAACGAAATAATCTATGAAATTTTTATTCATAATTGTTGCCCTCGCAATTAACATTGATTCAATTTCACAATTCCGTTCTCAGGATATTGGCCACTATACTTTTGCGCAACCCGCTACTTCTCTAGCTTCAACAAAAACAGTTATTCCTGGCTTACTCTCTGACCCAACGAGAGATTACAAATTGGTATCACCCGCGATGCTCACCTCATCAGGCTATGATTGGAGAATGCAAAATAATTTCTTTTGGACGGGGAATGTTACCACCATGTCTTACAACAAAGGTAAGTTTGGAACATACTTTTACTGGGATGTGCAGGGTAACTTGCGGGGTACGAAAGGCTTTATCGATATTGCCGGAAAAAATAAACGTGGATTGAAGTTGACCTTCTTGTGGAGATAAAATCGTAAATCATGAATAGATATGTTCTCCTGTTAAGTATTTTATCATTTGGCATTCAGTCTACTGCCCAAAAAATTGATTTTGACAAAAAATTGAAAGAGTTGGGAATTGAACTCTATCCACCCACCAAAGCAATGGGCAATTATGTAAAGGTAGTGCGAACAGGAAATCTCTTATATTTTGCCGGCCATGGCCCAACGCGTGCAGATAACAGCAACATCACCGGCAAGGTCGGCAAAGATCTAACCTTGGAGCAAGGCTATGAAGCAGCCAAGCAAACCGGTGTTGCATTGTTGTCAACATTAAAGGCAGAAGTAGGAGATCTCAACAAAGTCAAGCGTATTGTAAAAGTGCTAGGCATGGTCAACTGCACACAAGAATTTACGGATCAGCCTAAAGTGATCAATGGCTTTTCTGACCTGATGGTTAATCTCTTTGGCGAAAAGGGTAAACATGCACGCTCAGCCGTTGGAATGTACATGTTGCCGTCCAACATTGCGGTGGAGGTTGAGATGATCGTGGAGGTAGAAGATTGATTATTTTAACAAATTAATTCCTTAATTTTACACCCTAATTCTAAAATGCTATGAACGCAATCTTTTTGATCGGGATGCCCGGCATGGGCGAGTGGGTGGTGATCGGTTTGTTTGTGCTTATTTTCTTTGGCGCGAAAAAAATACCTGAATTTGCGAAAGGCCTTGGCAAAGGTATTCGCGAATTTAAAGACGCTGTTAAAGACGTAAAGAAAGAAGTAGACGAAGCCGGCAAGGAAGTTCCTAAGATTGACGAGAAGTAAAATCGTTGCAATCAATTACTTATTCTGAAATCCGTCAGCTGTTAGATCAAGGTAAACTCACGTGCGTTGAGTTGACTCGAGATCATCTTGCTATCATCGAAAAGAAGAAACACTTAAACGCATTTTTAAGTGTGTATGCCGATGATGCCTTACACCAAGCTAAAGTAGTTGATCAAAAAATTAAGAACGGAAAAGCTGGGAAGCTTGCAGGTCTCGTTGTTGGCCTGAAAGATTTACTTTGTTATAAGGATCATCCGCTGCAAGGCGGAAGCAAAATTTTGGATGGTTACATTTCTCCTTACAATGCCACTGCAGTTCAGCGGTTGCTTGATGAAGATGCGATCATTATAGGCCGGCAAAACTGTGATGAGTTTGGCATGGGCTCTTCGAATGAAAATTCTGCGTTTGGTCCTACCTTAAATGATCTTGATAATAGCAGAGTGCCAGGTGGATCTTCAGGTGGTTCAGCTGTAGCCGTGCAAACGGGTATGTGCCAAGTTTCTCTTGGTTCTGATACAGGGGGGTCGGTTCGTCAGCCTTCTGCTTTTTGTGGCCTGATTGGATTGAAGCCTACCTACTCTCGCATCTCTCGTTTTGGCTTAGCAGCCTATGCTTCTTCTTTCGACTGTATTGGAATTTTTTCAAAGCATGTTGAGGATATTGCTTTGGTACTGGAAGTAATTGCCGGGGCTGATGATCAAGATAGTACTGTATCTAGAAATGAAGTTGAAAATTATTCAGAAGAACTAGATCAACCTAAAAATAAAAAATTCAGCATCGCCTACATGCGAGATACGGTTGAAAACAATGTGTTGCAGCCTGAAATTAAAAAGGCAATCGAAAATAAAATTGATCAACTTAAAACAGCCGGTCATACAGTAGAGGCAATTGATTTTCCGTTGAACGAATATGTTTTACCTACCTATTATATCCTAGCAACGGCAGAAGCCAGCTCCAACTTGTCGCGCTTCGATGGTGTGCGATATGGTTATAGGAGTGAAAACACAACCGATCTTACCTCGTTATATAAGAAAACTCGGAGTGAAGGCTTCGGTAAAGAAGTGCAACGAAGGATTTTACTTGGTACCTTTGTACTTAGTTCAAATTATTATGATGCTTACTATTCTAAAGCTCAGAAGGTACGTAGACTTATTCGAAATGAAATTAAAAGGATTTTTGAAAAATATGATTTCATCTTAATGCCAACCACGCCTTCCACGGCTTTTAAATTGGGCGAGCATTCAGAAAATCCAGTTGAAATGTACTTGGCGGATTTGTTTTCCGTTCAAGCTAACGTGGCTGGCATACCGGCTATTTCTCTTCCTTGTGGATCGGACAATCAAGGTTTGCCTATTGGCCTGCAAGTATTGGCTAATGATTTTGAGGAACGCAATTTGCTTGCATTCTCTAAAACGATGTTAGAAATGAGATGTTAGAAATGAATTGAGATGAAGAAGTTTGTAACCATATTTTTTTCTTTATTAACATTTTCAATCTACGCGCAGAACGCGGAAGAGAAAGATTCTATTGTAGTTGCGCAGTCTCCGATTCCTGTTGACTCATTACTAGCCTTGAAAGACACGGTAAAGACAGAGCTCGTTAGCCTCCCATCAGACATTGACTTTGTTCCTGCCGATGAATCACCGGAATTGATTGCAGATAGGTTGGGGTGCTTGCAGAAAACCATCGGGTTGAGTTACAACAGCAAGGTTCATGCTTTCATTGATTATTTTACAGTGCGAGATCGAGAGTACACGAAAATGGTTTTGCGAAGAAAGGATCTTTATTTCCCCTTGTTTGAAAAGAAATTGAAAGAATACGGCCTTCCTGATGAATTAAAATATTTATCAATTATTGAATCGGGATTAAACCCGCGCGTCATGTCTGCTGCAAGAGCCGTGGGCCTGTGGCAATTCATGTCTGGAACTGGAAACTATTTTGGTCTGCGCAATAACTGGTTCACCGACGATAGGATGGACCCAGAAAAAGCAACAGACGCAGCGTGTCGGTATTTGTCTCAGTTATATTCGATCTTTCACAATTGGCATTTGGCATTGGCTGCCTATAATTCTGGGCCTGGTACTGTGCGGTGGGCTATTCGCAGATCGGGTTATAAGAAGACATTTTGGGACATCTACTCTTACTTGCCTCGCGAAACTAGATCCTATGTGCCTCAATACATTGCCATCATTTATGCAATGAATTATGCGACTGAACATAACATCCATGAGTATCAACGGGAGGAGATTCTTACCCATGATACGCTATCAGTCAATCAATTCCTCCATCTCGACACGTTTGCTAAACTAACAGGCACGTGTGTTGAGGATCTTCAAAGTCTAAACCCTCATATTAAAAGAAATGCAATTCCTGAAGATGGTAAACTTCGGACGATTAAAGTTCCTAAATCAGTGAAAGAAGCATTGACTCAGAATAGAAAAACAATTTTGGACTCATCGGCAACTGGAAAAAAGGAACTTGAGGCTTTAGCCAAAGCCACAGGAGATTATACTTATGGACGCGGTCGAAATATCTACTATGTGCGTAATGGAGATGTATTGGGTACGATAGCGCAGAGATTCAGGGTTAGCGTTAGCAACTTAAGAGAATGGAACAACCTTCGTGGTAATTTAATTAGGGTTGGACAACGTTTGGTAATTTGGGCAAGCTCTTCTGCTAAAGTGAATCAATCTACATTCAATACCTCTTCTATTAAATCTGCGGATGGCGCCAAAACCTATATGAAATAATCTTTCGTTTTTAGAATTTTGAAAGGACTACCTAAACTGAAATAAATGAAGTATGATGTATTCGGCATTGGAAATGCCATCGTAGATATTGTGACCGAAGTTGACGATAATTTTTTTGTCAAAAATGAAGTGGAGAAGGGAGTAATGACATTAGTGGATGAAAAACGCCAACTTCATTTGATGAGTGCCATTGACATGAAGAAAAGTAAAATGAGTGGAGGAGGCTCGGCCGGCAATACTGTTGTGGCATTGAGTCAGTTAGGTGGTAAGAGTTTTTACTCTTGCCTGGTAGCTCATGATGAATTAGGAAAATTTTTCCTCGATGATTTAAAGCATCACGGAGTCGATACAAATTTAAAATATGAGCATTGCCCTGAGGGTCATTCTGGTCGGTGTTTGGTGATGACTTCACCAGATGCCCAACGTACGATGAATACTTTTTTAGGTGTAAGTTCTTTTTTATCGCCTGAGCATTTAAATGAACAAGCTATTCTCAATTCGAAATATGTTTACCTCGAAGGATATTTAGTTGCAAGCCCTAAGGGACTAGAAGCAATTAAGGAGACGAAGAAAATTGCAGAAAAAAATAAAATTGAGGTAGCACTTACTTTCTCCGATCCAAGCATGGTGAAATATTTCTCAAAACAGATGGAAGAGATTGTTGGCGCGAGTGTGGATTTACTTTTTTGCAATGACGAGGAGGCAATGATTTTTACAGGAACTAATTCATTAGTTGATGCGCGAGAAAAATTGAAGCAAGCGGCTAAACGTTTTGTTATCACCTTAGGTGCGAATGGGGCGCTAGTTTACGATGGAGACACCTTTATCAGTATTGAACCGTACCCAGCAAATGCTGTGGATACGAATGGTGCTGGCGACATGTTTGCGGGAGCGTTTCTTTATGGTATTACCCATGGGCACAGTTACGCTGGCTCAGGAAAACTGGCATCGCTTGCCTCTTCGCATGTAGTGAGGCAATGGGGTCCCAGGTTAATGAGAGATCATACCCAAAAAATCTTAAACGAGTTTAAAGGATAAACTTTATTCCTCAGCCCTCTCTACTCGAAGGCCGACAGCAAGAATTCCAGGAATGGTATCCATCCGCATGAATTGATTGAGTCTTATTTTGTAGACTCCAACTTTTGTGAAAGAATAATTTTTTAGAATTGGAAATTGGTGGTCATAAACATCACCGATGCCGCTTTTGCCGAAAGGTTTTCCTGTTTTTTGATCGAAGAGATATTCAGTAATCATTTTTTTACTAAGTTGAGTGCTGTCTTGATTTAGTAAATCATAATTCACAAATATTCTCGCGTAAGGATAATCGAGCGAATTTCTGATGTTCATTAACAAGTTGTACTTCTTGGAGGAATCAGCGATCTGAAATTCAAACTGAACGGGTTCAGCGATTTTCCAATTCCGGGACCGGAATTCAACATTATCTTCAAAGACCCTTCTCGAATCACAACCAACCAATAAAATTAAGATTACGACAATGCTGAAATAAATCCTCATCCTCTGCGGTTATTCGGTTTGTTGGGGTTTGGCCGATTAGGACTATTTGGATTCCTTTGGTTCGGATTCCGGTTTCCTCGATTATCTCCCCGACTTCGGTTTTTATTCTTGCCTCGATTTTGGAATTTTTTATCAAGACTAGCCAGATCACTGTTTAATGTGGCGATTGGAATCTTAACTTCTTCTTCGTTGAGTTCGAGGTTCGCAGGCTTTTTCCCCTGACGATTCAGTTCAAGAATTTCATTGACGCGGTCTACATTTAATGCGTACCAATTGTTTTCTTCTTTATAGGCGAACCACATGATCTTACGGAAGATGTCTGTTTTTTGCAGTTTTGCTTCCCCTTTTTCAGTGAGAAGTGGTGCTTCGATTTCTGGAATAAATTTCAAAGCCTCAATGTAGGTTTCCAATTCATAGTTGAGACAACATTTGAGTCTTCCGCATTGACCAGAAAGTTTGCTCGGATTAAGCGAAAGATTTTGATAACGCGCAGCACTGGTAGCGACATTTTTAAAATCGCTCAACCAGGTAGAGCAACAAAGTTCGCGACCACAAACCCCAATGCCACCAAGGCGTCCTGCTTCTTGTCTCAAACTGATTTGTCGCATTTCAACGCGCACTTTAAATTCACCAGCAAGTATTTTGATCAATTCGCGAAAATCCACGCGCTCATCGGCAGAATAAAAAAACACGGCTTTTGTATTGTCGGCTTGAAATTCAACATCTGAGAGTTTCATTCCTAACTTCATGTCGCGGATGATCTCCCGGGCACGATAGAGTGATGGTAACTCACGGTTCTTTACTTCTTCATGCTTTTCGATATCTTTCGTGTGAGCAATGCGGTAAATCTTTTTGATCTCGTCATCGTTGGCTACTTTCTTTTTTTGCATTTGCAAACGGACTAATTCCCCTTGCATGGAAATATAACCCACGTGATGGCCCGTCTGTGTTTCAACAACTACAGCATCACCTGTATGAAGCGTTAAACTCTTTGGCTTTCTATAAAAATCTTTACGACCATTTTTAAAACGAACCTCAACAACATCAAACCGGTCCTCAACTGGCATATCCATATTGCTGAGCCAATCGAATACGTTCATCTTATTACAGCCTCCTGTTCCGCAAGCACCATTGTTTTTGCAGCCTCCGACTTTCCCATCCTTTTTCGTACCGCACGCACAGCCCATTTGAAGAGTATTATAAGATTAAAGGTCTAAAGTTACAGTGAAGGTATGGCTTGGGCAAATTATAAGTTGTGAGCGAGATTCCAGACCCTGGAAGGCGGAGGTGAAGAATCGGTAACTTAAAGTTTTAGCAAATCCTGACCAATGTCCTTCCGATAGTACGAACCATCCCACTTGATTTTTTGAACCGAATTATAACTGTCTTGTATTGCTTCATTCAGCGTTTTTCCTTTTCCAGTTACCGCTAGTACCCGACCCCCGTCCGTTAAGACTTTGTTGTCCGTACTTTTTGTTCCTGCATGAAATACTTTAGCGGTTGTATCACCTAATCCTGAAATAACTTTTCCTTTTTCATATTTTTCAGGATAGCCCCCGGCAGCCATCACTACGGTGGTAGCAAATAAGGGATCGATTTCTATGGATTTATTTTTCAACTCACCTTTAGCGCAGGCGATTAAGAGTTCAACGAAATCACTTTTGATGCGCATCATCACCGACTGTGTTTCGGGGTCGCCCATTCGGGCGTTGTACTCAATAACGTAGGGCTCATCTTTTACTTTCATCAACCCGATAAAAATGAAACCTTGGTAGTGAATGCCTTCACTACTTAAGCCATTGACAGTGGGCTGAATAATTTTTTCTTCCACTTTTTTCATGAAAACCTGATCAGCAAACGCGACAGGAGAGACGGAACCCATTCCCCCGGTGTTAGACCCTGAGTCATTGTCGCCAATACGTTTATAGTCTTTTGCCTCTGGCAAAATCACGTAATCTTTGCCATCGGTCAAAACAAATACAGACAACTCGATGCCATCCAAAAACTCTTCTACTAAAACTTTAGCACTTGCTTCGCCAAATTTTTTTTCTTCCAGCATCTCCTGAATGGCCGATTTCGCTTCAACGATTGAATTAGCAATGACCACACCTTTTCCAGCAGCTAACCCATCAGCTTTTAAAACAATTGGTGGGCTGAAATTTTCTATGTACTGATGCGCTTCCTTCGTTTGATGACTAAAAAATGTTCTTGCTTTTGCTGTTGGAATGTGGTGACGAAGCATGAACTGCTTTGAAAAATCCTTGCTGCCTTCGAGTTGAGCCCCAACCTTGTTCGGCCCAACAATCAAAATATTTTTTAGCTGAGGATTGGATTCAAAATAATCTCGGATGCCTTTTACGAGCGGCACTTCGGGACCTACCAAGATCAGTTCAATTTTTTTTTCGACGCAAAATGTACTCAGATTATTAAAGTCATCAACGGCAATGGCAACGTTTACTGCAACCAATGAAGTGCCCGCATTTCCTGGGGCGACGTATAAGTTTTTGCAAAGTGGACTTTGTTTTATTTTCCAGGCAAACGCGTGCTCACGGCCTCCATTACCAATAATCAAAATGTTCATTTCAGATATTAAGAGGGCAAATATATCCTTAAAACCACATTTCTAAACGAAGACTTAAACGATTGAAAAAAGAAAAGGCTCCCAAAAAATGAGAGCCTTTCAATGAAAGTTTAATTTATTTATTCAATTACGAATTTGTAATGCACGTTTTGAATTTTCAAGATATATAGCCCTGATGAAAGTCCTGTAAGTGCAATCGATGTGTTGAGTGAGCCATCGGAATCGGTGTTTAAGGTTGCTCCATTAACTTTAATGCCTTGCACATTTACAATTTGAATTTCTGTTGGGCTATTGGCTGCAAGTCCATTGATCACCACATTGAGCATCTGGCTTTGAGAAAGCGGATTTGGATAAATCGATACTAGCGGATCCAGACTTAAAACATCAACAACAATAGTTTCTGATGTTGTGATGCGGCCATCAAAATCAGTCTGCTTCAATTGGTAGTAGTTCTTTCCGATCAACGGCTTGTAATCGGTGAGTGAGTAACTATGAGTTGAATTCGTTGTTCCGTTTCCTTTTACTGTGCCGATGGATTCGAAGTTTGCACCTGTAGCTGAACGTGAAACTGTAAAATAATCATTGTTCATTTCAGATGCTGTTTTCCAATTCAAATCCACACCATATTTTTTGGCATCGCCGGTGAAACTTAATAGTTCGATAGGAAGCGGAGAAGTAGAAGCATTTGTAGATCCAACAAAGAACTTGTTACCATCAGTTGTAGTGACATTAGCTAAAGAGAGTCCTGTCCTTTCCATTCGCGGATCTGCCGTAAAATTAGTAGTAGCTAAGACATATGTCCCAACCGTTGTTGTTGCTTTGGAGAGAGTAACGTCAGATAAACTGCCAATTACACCAAAACCAGTTCCGCCAGCAGTTACATTATACGTTCCACCAGCTACCCCAGAAGATGAAACTGTCCATGCGCCTTGATATTGGACAACAATAGGCGAAATGGTATTTGTAGGGTCTGGAATTGAAACTGCACTCGATGCTGTTGAAGAGCCAACACTTAGCGTGAAAGTACCGCAAGATGTCATATCGCCTGTAGGAACGGATATTGCGAAAGGTCTGAAATTTACTGACGTTCCAATGGGGAAGAATCCCGTTAATGATCCATCTGGAATTGCATTTAGGCTCGAAGTTGCGTTAAAATAACGTGTTAAATTTCCGCCATAAACCCACCCCGAGGGTGACAGGGTAGAATGACTTACAGCGCCCGGGGACGCGCATGTTGTACCGATTGTTAATGTTGTTGAATTGAGATTAAGAAGACCCTTGGTATTCGTAAAGGTAGATCCCACTGTTTGGTTACCGCTGACAACAGTCACTTGAGGAGAGGTTGCGAAAGTGTTGTTGATCGCTAAGTTATTGAATGTAGTAGCACCTGTAATAGTTTGTGCTGCAGTTCCATTAAAACTAACCGCTCCACTCCCCGCAGAAAACGTTCCACTGTTTGAAAAATTGCCAACGAGATTTACCGTACTCGTTCCACCATTAAATGTGCCTGTTGTATTCTGTAAGTTACCCGTTAAGTTTAAGGTACCCGATCCTCCATTATATGTTCCCGTATTCTGCAAATTACCAGTAAGATTGAAGGCGCTGGAAGAAGCATTGAATGTTCCACTGTTCGCTAAATTCCCTGTGACACTAATTGCCGTGCTTGTTCCAGCAGAGTAAGTTCCACTATTAGCAAAATTACCAGCAATGGCGAGACCACCATTACCTGCAGTATTACCACTATCATCCAAAGTACTTCCTGAGTTAATGGTGAGATTGCCATTGATAGTAAGGTTGGATGCAGACATTGTTACTGTAGAGTTGGATGAAATCAACAGGTCGTGGTAGGTTGCGGTTTGTGAGTTGACTATTGTCAGCGTATTAGCGTACTCAATTGTACCTCCACTGGCTGATGTAAAATTACTATAAGTACCGGATGGTAATGTACCGACAGTTGTCCTTAAGGTACCCGTTCCACTGATTGTACCAATGCTATTCCCTGTAGTACTTACAGCGAGTACACCGCCAGCGCTAATTTGCGTTGTATAAGCTGTTTGGCCAGCGGCGTCTAAATTGATTGTAGCTCCACTCAAAATAACTACAGGCCTTCCAGTTGGTATTGAACCATAAGGAGAACCATAGCCCGTTGAGGAAGTTGTCCAATTGGATCCTCCCGCAGCTGACCAACTGCCCCCAGCTACCGTGCCTACAGGTGTTGTTTGTGTCGGAGATGTCGTTCCAAAACGGCTATATACCGGAGCGACAGGATTAAGTAAATTCGTACTTGTACCAAAAGTATAATTGAATTCCCCGTTGGCTGCTGGCATTACGCCAGGAGGAATTGCTGGACTTTGTACTGGATTTCCACTATTGAGGTTTGAATTGAAGGTTAAGCTTGCTACCCCTGTATTTATAGTTCCGCCTTGTGCCCAACCGACCAAGTTAAGCGCATCAAGATAGTATCCAGACAATGTTCCTGACGCGCCACCAATCAAAGCGGTAGGGACCTGAAAGATCAGAGATCCAGAATTATTGGATTGAGCAAAATTGTTGTCTCTTAATACTCTCCAGTAATAATCCAAGATTTGGGTTCCATCAGGGTTTGAGGTAGGGTGTATGGCATCAACTGGCACCACGGTTAAATTGCCAGTACCCGTAACGCTAAATGCAGATGTTGTTCCCATAAGAACAGGCGTGTAATTAGTTCTGGTTCCAACAGCATATGTAAAGTTAGTGGTTGCCCCTGTCCAGTTCTTTGCTACCCCAAGGTCGCTTGAAACTCCGTTTGTTTTTATGAATCTGGTTGACGCGGCATTAGAGATTGTTGCTGCTGAACTAAATGTTAAAAGATTAGATCCAATGAAAAGGTAGCGACTTGCAGTAGTAGTACTTACAAAATCTAGATATCCGTTGATTGTCATATTTCCTGTGACACTTACAAGATTGGCTGTCGCAGCTGTTGCTCCTCCTATTTTAAGGTTAGTAAAGGAGCCATTAGAGCTGGTAATTGTGTGAGATGCCGTGGTGGTTGTTGTAAAGGTTATAGAGCCACTTGCCGATGCAATTTGGCTACTATTATTAGTAATATTTCCATTAACATTAAGGGCTATATTATTCACGTCAAAAATACCGTTGAGAATATTTAGATCGGCCAATGTTGGAGGAGTAGAAGTATTGACAAGTTGAACCGTGTTACTACTTGATGCGCCCGTGTTGCTAATTGTCATATTGTTAAACGAACTTGTTGAGGTAAGCAACGCAGTTTGATTTACGGTACCATTGAAGGTTGTCGTATTGGCGCTTCCATTATAAGTACCTGTTCCAGCAAGATTACCGGCAATAAATACGTTTAGAGAATTTGTTAAGAGACTGGCATTGCTATTAATAGTCAGGTTGCCCGCCAACACAAGATCGTTGGAATACAAGGTAGCATTTTGGCCAGTGGCACTTGCGCCTGAATTAATCGTGAAGTGGCCCAGTGATGGAGAAACATTGACTTCAAAATTGTTGTCTGTAGCAGCGACTCCGATAGTAACTGTTGGAAGGAAGCCCGCTGAAGCTGATACAGAGCCTGAAATGGGATTCAAGTGAAGATCGGCATAAGTACCGGTACCTGTTGCTGGTCGTTGGATAATCAAATTACTATTACCAGACATAGAGAAACTGCTTCCCGTGTTGTAATCAATTTCTAAAATTCCTCTTGTAGTGTTAGCATTATTTCCCCCAACAGTTACAGTTCCACCAGTTTGACTGTATGCAAGAGCTCCTGTAATTGTTGATGTCGATCTTCTGATGGAGCCATCCACCGAAAGAGAACCGCCAGACACGATTATTGATGGAGTCCCGGCTGCGGCATATTCGATGTCATTGTCTGAGCCATTGGCAGCTGTGGTGCGGGTATACAGAGTGCCACCAGATATTTCAAGAGTTCCATTTAAGAATAAGTCGTTAGTACCGCCATTTGCATTAGTAATAGCAATTGTACTTGCCCCTACCTTAAGCTTTGAGGTAGAAGGAATTGTGTAAGAACTACTTGACAAAGCCGATATAGTAAAGCCGCCTGTCGGGTATGTTGAAGATCCCCCTGCGTACTCATAATCAAAAGTTCCGTTTGAAAGTGTCAACCAACCGGCAGCTGCAGCAGTTGTAGTTAAAGTGCCAGACAAACCAAAGATTACCGTGGGGGTTTGTGAAGTCCCTTTATTCACAGTAACAAGGTTTAGCGTTGTGCCACCTGCTCCTGTTCCACTGAAATTTACATTATTAGTTCCTGTAAAGGTTATATTACAAAGACCGGTACCGTTTACGAAGGAAATATTGCCGTTGTTGGTTATGGATCCAGTGGTTTGCAGAGTAGAGGTACCACCTGCGTTAACCGTCCTCCAATTTCCGTCAATTTGTATATCGTCATTGACTACCAAATTTGTTGCAGCGACAAGCAAAAGATATCCCCCCGTGTTAACGTTCATCGCTGGACTACTTCCTGTATTCACTCCATTAATTGTCATAGACCCTTGAAGACCAACACGGGCAGTAGGAGCAGCTGGTGGTGCACCATTAATCCCATCAACAGTGAAATTATTGTAGACTGTATAACTAAGAGCAGGAAATGTAATGTTACTGTTAACGGTTGTAGCTTTCAGATTGTAGTAAGTGTTCAAGCTTGGCGTTGTACCTTGTTGAGTAGTATATGTTGAAGGGATTGTATAACTCGCGCCGCCGGTTGAGTAGTATTCCACAGTTCCACCATTTGGACCTAGAAAACTGTTAAAGTCACCAGACGGAAAAAATCCAGTGGCGGTCGATGATGATATGCGAAGAGTTCCCGTACCACCTACTGCTCCGCCTGTGCTGGTTCCAAAGCCGAGTGCTGTGGCTGAAGTAGGATTAATGCCACAATCCAAAGTTGATCCTGCGCTTATGGTTAAAGATCCACACATTTTGCTAAGTGTTGCTGCAGCGATTCCTGTTGGAATTGTAATTGAGTGGTTGATTGTTCCATCACCGATAATTACTGGGCAAGTTGGACAAGAAGTAGGATTGCTTGAAGCAGCAACTCCGCCTACAGCGACTGTGCTCCAGGTTGAGTTAACATTCCAATTGGTGCTGGCACGACTGTAATAAATAACTACGGCGCCAAAGGCTCCATTACCACAAGTATATTCTCCGTCTAATTGATCTCCAGTAGCCGGATTGCCGGTTGACGAGGTTGGTGTAGCAACGCCAGTCCATCCCGTTCTTGTAAAAAAAGGATCCGGCAATATTACAGTTGTCATTGTATTTGTTGCCGTTGTTCTTCCCCAAGAGTTAGCTGTGCGATCATAACGCGCAGCTGTGTAGGATACACCACTGACACCACCCGGAAATAATGTTAGTGATCCAATTGAGCAGCTGTGATTAATTGTTGATCCGGTCAAATTGAAACCAGAACTGGTTATTCGCCAATAATACTTTAAGCTAACTCCGGTGGTTGTTACGTTGGGGTGCTCACTATTTACCGGCCGTGCTGTAATAGTACCATAAGTGGTAGCTGAGGTGACGGTTACAGTATTAGGTGTGTATAAGTTATTGCTACCAATAGGGAATGTTAGCGGAGTTCCAGCAGTATATGGTCGGGTTAAGCCGCCTGCATTGTGCAATCCGCTCGTTTGGATGCAATAATTTACTCCTAATCCAGGACTAGAGGAAATGTTTCCTAAGACCGTCAGGCTGTTTGATACGATATTAAATATTGTTGATGTCGCATATGCTGCTGTACGATCCAGTACGAGATTACCACTTATGGTTTGATTACCGCTTGTGGAAACTGTAAATGTAGTAGCAGCACTTGCGGCATTTGTATTTGTAAAAATGGATAGATTGCCAAAAGTACCTCCAGAGCCGCCAATGGTCCGGGTGTAGTTGTACGGGCTAAAACCTGCAGCGGCAGCAGCGTTTGTAGTCAATTTGATAACACCGGAGCCTGTATGTGTTGCGCTGTTACTCAGAGCGCCTTCAACGGTTATTGTTTTCCCTCCATCATTCAAAGTTCCGGATGTCAAGGTAAGACCACCTGTTGTTGTAGCGAGCGCAGTGGTCGTTCCAATGCTTGGGAATGCTTGGGTACCACCAAGAGTTAACGCACCTGCGCTTTTATTTACCACTACTGCGTTCAGGTTTGTAATTGTACCACTATGAGTCCAAGCTTGCGCACCAGAACCATTAAAAGTGATTGTGTTGGTGGACACAACGTTGGCTGCGCTTATATTGTAAACTGCTGATCCAGTGCCTCCACCAGCAAATAAGGAAGCAGCAAACGTGATTTGATCCCCTGCTTGGTAGCCACTGCCAGAATTTTTTACCGTTATTGAAGTAACATTATTACCAGCAATTACAATTGTGAACAAAGCACCTGTACCTGAACCCGAGGTAGCTGATGGAGAAATATTGCCGTACGTGGCGGCAGTGACGCCAGCGTAATTTTCACTTGCTTGCGTTAAAGTACCTGTTAATCCCCCCACAGCGAACGGAAAGAAGGTGGCACCATTGCTATCGATAAAATTACCACCGACGGTGAGGTTATTGTTATTACAAGTAAGTGTCGGCGCATTTGTGCCATCAACAGTAAGATTGTTCAACACGACAAGATCATTAGTTATCAACTGAGCGGCTTGAGTTGTGGCAGACTCTTCGTAGATATTTACATTGTAAAGTGGGGCCGTTGAAGTAATGTAACCTGGCCACGAGGTTGTTGACGTTTCCTGGCCCATGTATAGGTTGACTGTTCCACCAGTGACATTGTAGTTTGTTGATGATGAGCTAACGTGAAACAAGCCCCCGCCAGGATATGCTGTTATATTTTGCGGAGCATCCTGGGTAGGTTTTGCAACATTCAGGATAGCGCTACCTGACATTTGAAATGTTGAAAGAGTGCCAAAGCCTAAGTCGAATCGACTAAAGGAGGTTTCATTAGCATCAATCAAACCACCTGAAAGTGCAAATCCATAACCAACGTTCATGGTGCCGCCTGTCTGGATGAATGAAAAAATACCCGTCCCGGATGCCTTGGGCCTAAACTGCCAGCAATTTACTGTACCACCTTCCTGCCAGTAAGTGCCTCCGTTTTGTGATCCAATGCCTTTTCCGAATCCGTTATTTAGGGTTCCTGCGGTAACACGTAGAAGACCACTAATCATTATCCTTCCGTCTTTAGAGGTACCGGTAGAATTGTCTGTCATTTGAACGGTAACATTAGCGCCGTTTAACCAAAGCGCGCCGTTTATAGGTATAGGAGTATATCCATTTCCTGAGGTATTATCATTAACTTCGAGAACGGGAATATTGATGCTGCCTGTTAACTGAAGGGTGCCGTTTGTTATAGTGAGCGCATTTTGAGTGATGTATGTTGCGGTGTTACCCGAAGACACATCTGCATCTAAATTGGAAGGCCCAAAAAAACGGAAATTGCTCGTGCTTGAGGAATTTACAGTAAGCATTGCCTGTGGCCCGGTTCCTTTATTTAATATGAATCGGTAAAAATCTGTTTGACCATTACAAGTGACCGTAGCATCATTTGTTCCTGAGAAAGTTACATTTACCGCATTACCCACTAAAGAAGCATTACTATTACTCCCTGCCGTAACATTGTAATTCCATACTGCAGAAGTCAAGGGATCAAGGGTAAAAGGGGCTGCAGTTGGATCACCGAATCGAATTACTCCATTGTTTGTAAGATTTCCATAAAGTGTAAGACTATGTTGGGTGACGGAAGCACCTGCACGTCCGGTTCCAGCGGTAATTTTTCCATTACTTGAAACTGTGAGATCTCCAGCTAGAGTAATCACTTGCTGCACATTGTAGGTTGCTCCATTTCCGTTAATCTGCCATGTTACAGTTCCTGTGTTTGTGGCGTTGATACTCAAATTGCCATTGATAACTAAGGTCGTTGGATTTGTAGCAGTGATGAAGGTGATATTTGAGGTAGAACTATTCGAAAACTTGAGATGATTGTAGCTCGTTTGCGTGGCAGGAACCGTTCCTCCAGTATTGTAATATTCAATTGTTCCTCCAGTAGCAGCAACAAATGCGGTATATGTACCAGTTGGAAGGTTGATTCCATTTATCCGTAATAGTCCTGAACCGCTTACAGTACCTAAAGTATTGGCTGTTGTTGCACCAGTATTAGACATATCCAGCGTAGCCCCACTATTGATGGTTGTGGTTGATGCTACTTGGCCTGGAACATCATTAGTAATTGTGATACCATTTAAGATAACAATCTGATCGCCTGGCTGCGGAGGAAGGTTCAATGCATTTACCAGACTTGATCCTGATGGGTCACTGGTCCAGTTTTGCCAGTTACTCCATACGCCTGTTTGATAGCTATACCAAACATTGGGATAAGATGATGACTGGCCGATGGTGAAGTAATAAGTGCCTGTCGTTAAAGAAACAGAAGCACCACCAGCAACCGTAAACTGATTTGTTGGTGCGCCAATTGTGGCGACGTTTGTCCAGGCGGCAGTGGCAGTAGAGGCAGCTAAATACCATTCAGTTGTATAATTTGACTCTGCATCGCCGGCAGAGATATCAGTAGTATTGTTATAGTTAAAAACTGCATTTGAAAATGTTGTTGTTGTAACAGCATTTCCTGCCACAACAAATCTAAATGTCCTTCGTAGTTGACCTTGTTGGCTCAGATTGTAGATTGCTTTAACAGAAAGTGTACTGGGATTGGTGGGTGCGTTTGTGATTGTTGGAATAGTCACAGGTGTATAACCACCAGAGCTTGTGCCAATAGGATAGGTCATTTGCCAGCCCGCAGCATTAGTAGTCGTTTTAATAAGATTGCTGCTAGTTCCTGTTGAGCCATCAAGTTGGATATAACGGTCGCTTGCTCCGCCGGTGATAGTTCCTGTGGTAGTTAGAGTAACATTCGAAGAAGAACCTGCAACCAATAGACCTGGAGCAGAAAAAGCGAGTGTTCCGCTTACGGAAATGGCCTGATTGATACTAACATTCCCAGACGCCCTGGTGTTTAGAGTTACATTGGTAAATGTAATTGCTGCTGTTCCACTTAATGTCGTAGAGGATGCATTGAAGGTCATGGTAGTAGACGAATTGGAAAGATTGTAGAAGGTTGTAGCCGACCCTGCGATAGTAGCACTTGCAGCACTATTAAAGCTTACGTTACTTGTATTGGGTGTGAACGTACCATAGTTTGTCCAATTGCCGCTAACAGTCAAGTTGTTCGATGCTAATACTACCAATGTAGCTCCA
>Ga0307509_10004580_pt1 | contig 19826 bp, 16 predicted proteins | sample 10_EM_MG_FD_202245 | JGI IMG/M metagenome (GOLD analysis project Ga0307509, IMG submission 202245) | Populus trichocarpa ectomycorrhiza microbial communities from riparian zone in the Pacific Northwest, United States - 10_EM | ecosystem: Host-associated > Plants > Roots > Unclassified | place...
GATGCGTGGCCTCCTATCTACCTAGCCAGCCGTGCATACTGGATTAGTGCTGGGTCATAATATATCGACTTGTTTCTTCCCGCTCAGGGCTCTTGCTGTCCTGACACTAGGTGAGCTGGGGGGGGGGTATATAGCTTTGAATACTGCGAGTGATAATGTATGATAAATCTTGGACAGAAGGTCTAATATTATCTTGGGTAAAAACATACTGGAAGAATACACTGGCGAGGCTTGGGGGTATGGCATGAAGGGAGGGAGGGAGGGGCTGCTCCCTTTAGCAGGTGGGTGGTAATGCTCATAGTTGAAAGGGGGGGGACTGCTTGAGCACCACTGCTATTAATTACTTGTCGCCAATATTTACTGCCTGTTCAGTACGCTCGGTGCCAATATATATAAAAAAAGTCCCATATAGTATCTTTTAAAATAGCTTGTTTCCTAATACCTAGATAAAGCCGAATTAGCTGTGAGGATAAAAAAAAAAAGATGGAAAGCCCACAAGTGTAGCAGTAAGTTAGTAGTAATCACTCTACTAACCCTAGTCAAGCGAAGGAGACAGCTTTATGAGTATATTAATATTGGTGGTTGAGGGGTAGGAAAAGCAGACACACTGCAAAATACAGCACTTTGTAAGACACGATATGTTGGTTGCAGCGTGGTAATTTCCCCTACTATCATACTCAGCGAGCAGCAGCAGCAGCAGTAGTTTTACTGCCTTTTGCCGCAGCCAAGGTCAGGTGCTGAATGCATTTTACGGGGCTGTTAGTCCCCGAGCTTTCTTTTCTTTTCTTTTCTTTCTGCTTAGATCATGGTGCCGTGAGACTGGCCGTCGTGTTCACAGATGTTCGTTCAATTGATATATAGTAGAATATCTGTTATGCACCAGGGATGAAGGGTAGTCAGGGCGAACCTGCTCTGGTGGGCGCCTGGTCCAATGAGCTAATCAGAGAGGGGGATATCCGTGAGAAGAGCTCACATGACATTACCTGTATCCCATCGTGAAAAGTACCAGGAAAGCTAGGATTAGGCAGTTAGACTCTATTTGTCACATTTTTTTGCCACACCCGGTGCTTTTTATGCAATTCTGGAGCGCTTGCTGAGACACCTCAGGTCCGGTACAAAGGCAGGATCATGAATGCTCACCCCCTGATACCGTCCTTGAGTGGACTAAAGTATCTCTAGAATATCTGGTAAGGTTGCTGTCCTATATCCATAGCTGGACATCACGCTCTCTCTCGCTCTTTTTTTGCTTGCTGGGGGCGGACTCTCACTGTCCGCCGAAAGAACGTCAACCGTTAGAAAGGAGGGCGGGGTGTGGGTAAGGAAGAAGGGAAAATTCGCCTGTAAATCATATTAGTGAGTAAAAATGTTGTAATGAGGAAAGAACTAGAGTGGGCTAATACCTACCAGAGCAGTCGCCAACGCTTGGGTCGGTAGTGGGGTCTTACTCTACCTAGTATATCTCTGCGAATAGGCGAATTTTGTTGTATTATGGCTGAATTTGGCTACACCATAGAGGAAAATGTGATGAACGGATGCGTACCGTTGGTGAGTACATTTGACGATGAACAAAAACAGGTGGTCAACTTAACTGATGATTATGTTTTTATTTATTTATTGAGAGATTTGGGGGTGCGGTGATAGACGTGATATGGCGGGGGATTTTCATAATGGAAAGAGCGGGAAAGGGCTGGATTGGGGGAGAGTTAAGGGGAACCTAGATCTCCAAAGGAGAAAGAAGGAAGATAATAGGGAAAAGAAAGTATCCTCAATCTATGGTGTCAAGTAGCAGATGAGAATAGAGCTCGAGTTATACCCCGAACCCCCCCCCGGAAGTTCTAACAGCAAGCTTAGTATTACCCCCCCCCACTATCCCACTCCTTTCCAATTCTTAGCCAGAAGCTCCAACCTCGCTCACCAACTCAGGCTGTCCACTTCAACAGTAGAACCAATGCTGTTCCACCCTTCCAAGTCAGCCAATGTTTTCTCCCCCCCTTCTTCTTGCAACTCCCTTAACTGATAAGCAAAACCTACCGCTGGCTGAGGAGCTATTCTCCGCAGATAATCTGATAGTTGGATTTCAAGAGGTCCTATTTACGCTTGTGATCCGCTATCTCCAGGCTGTCACGGATGTCGGCCCGATATAATTTTAGCTTGAGGAGTTAATATCGTAGAGCCGCGCAAGCCGGGTTAATGAGATCAGAGGCCAAATGACCCAGCCTATAACGTCTTGGGAGGGAGCTAACCCTCTGTCCTTCTTAAGAACTTTTGTGTCCGAATCCCAAGAGTAGCGAGCGACCCATCTTAGAGACGATAGCGAATCGCAAAGGTAAAATACCTGACTGGTGTTACAGTGTTCCACAGAAAAGTGAGCCTCCCGTATGATATAACGAGAATGCTCACAGGAATACCCCCTGTCGTATAAACAACCAAATCTTGCCTAAGTTAGTGTCTAGATGACGCTTTCATTAGCGACAATCCTCTGATAGGTCTAACTGGCTCAAAGGTACAGGGCATGCGTATAACACCGCTTTGATATAACCTATCAGGGGCATTTACAAGTGGCATATACTTCTTTTTTTGTAATTATAAACTTGTTCCCTTCGGCTTTTGATTTATACTTACCCCTCGCCATTTTTGTCTTTACTTTGTTTCTTTTTCCAGACTGGCAACGGTTTTGGGTATTATCTCGATTCTACAATCGGTTCTTAAGGCTGGGAGGGTACCGGAAAGAATATTCGATTGTGCATCGTGCCTAAAATAACTTTTTACTAGCATCCTTTAACTTGGTACACTCGCCTTTCAGATATATCTTACCCCCCCACACGCAAACACACGCACACCTTCCCTGTTTCTCCACTTCATGTTCAGGTACTTGTAATTGCTTGGGACAAGTACGAGTATCGACAATGGTGGAACATACGATAGGCCTGGCCGTCCCCGCTCCCAGCTAGAGCAAGAGTGGCAAACTTTCTACGATCGTAGACTCCTTTTAAGCTTATTATGCGTGGGGGCGGCCGTCGGGGTCTGGAGTCAATGATTTTTCAATGCAAGGTTTTTGTGTTTTACCTTCCTGAGCCGAATCCGCAAGACACGTTTTCCGGTGTCAAGTCTCTTGATTACCCTGACGAGTGAATGGATTGGAGAGTGTGCGTAACCTTGCCAGTGGAGCCTTATTTCAACCTCGCCTTGAAAGCACTGAGCTCTTAATTTCCCACCCCATAAAAGAACACTACTCCAGCTTCCCACCGAACTATCACTTATCCGGAAGATATACGCCCCGGGACCGTGCTTTGGTTAGCTAACAGGAATTTCCATCTGTTTCTCCCTTAAATTAGTTGGCGGCTAAGCTCTTTGGACAACAGACTGTTCCTATTGGACCTTTCAACCATGGCCAACACCTCGTCCCCTCACGAAGCTTACAGCTCCACACTACCAGCAGACTTAACCTCTTCATACTTGCCGGACACTTCTTTCATAACAAACTCCCCTCAAGCCCGGAATTCATTCTCCCCTCCTGCTGCCCTAGGAGGAGGAGCCTACACTGGTTTCTCTGAAGCTATCAACAGCATACCAGCCACCTGGGGCATGTCGGACGAAGGCTACATTCTAAGCCGGCTAAACGACGAACCCACTCAACATCGCGAATATAATTTACGCCCAGCCGATCCTGGAGTCGAGCGCATGTTAGAAGACTTCGAAAAATCCGAAATCGAGGACTGGGAGTTCAACATGGTACATTTCCATCACGTGTACGGGAGTCAGTGGAGAGAGCCCTATGACGAAGCAGACCAATATGATGGATTTTCGAACGGCACGATAATGCCACTCACTGTGGAAGAGTTTCGAGAGAGGCTGTTCGACGAGGCACTGTTGGAAGATTTCGAGAGGTATGAGAAGGCAGAAGAGGAGTTTTGGATGATGAGGGGGGTTGCGCACATGTATGGAATGTGGGACGAGGAGTATTGGCAAACACAGTTGCATAGTCCATGGCGGGAAAGTACATACCATTTAGGGCGTGAAGAGGTTGAAGCGAACTCTCCGCTTCGAGCGGAGCGCTGGAGGGATACCTGGAAGCCGGTTGAGGAGGATCGGGTTATCAAACATCAGACCCATGAGGTGCCCTGGAGGGAGCAAATGCGTAAGCACGGCGAGAACGGAACGCCTAGCGTAATTTCCTGGCCGGAGCTCCCCAGATGCCCGAGTCAATGCACTGAGTACCGGAAACTCATCCATGGGGAGATGAGCCCAGGCATGTCTAAAGCCACGCAGTGTCCGGTAAATTGCCCCAAACCTTCATTTCACGCAATGCGCAAGTTCCTCCTAACTCTATTAGGAACCTGGCGACCATGACCTAACTAGTTTAGGTAGCGAATGCGGCCAGAATAGCATCTACCACGAGCTTCCGGAGGAGGATCTTGATTGGGTTAAACTGGATGAGGAGCCTATCGCCCTACCACCTCCACCTAGTCCTATAGTCGAGACTTATTTTATCGAAATTCCTAAGATTCCTGAGCCTGAATCCGAGCAAGGTGAGGCTTGGACATTAATAGTATCTTCATAGCGAGAAAGGTCCAGCAGCCGAGGGATAGTGGCTTGGACATATCATGGTAACGAGTGGAGTCACCGGAGCTCTGGGTTACAACGGGGGAATACATTGCACACCCGGTTTTGGCTATCCCAATGCCAATGCTGTTTTTGCTCTCCGCTGAAATTTGGGGAGCGTAGGTGTTTTTTCTTTTTCACTGTCTTTTGCTCTTCTAGGCCTATCGGCAAGGGGGACAGAATTTTTTTATAGACCAGTGTTACGAGATAAATATTACCAATGTTCGCTTAGCCCAAGTTGACATGAAAAGAATCCCTTTTTTTATCATTTTTTATTCATTAGGAGGCACTGTGCCCAACTGCTATCCACCAGTTGGGTCACCATCCTATCACTCGGCCCTCGGTAACGTAATCGAGGCCGTGAAGAAAGTTTCACCCGATAGGACTTGCCAAGTCCACAGAAGGCCTGAAAACCTATGTGCACCGTTAGCCCTGTGTGCCCCGCCTTGCCGATCCCACACGGCACGGTGGGGCATTCCCCTGCGGTGCCGATATAGCACACTCATCAATCATGTCTAAGTTATTCTCCCCCAGAAGTATTTCTATACGGAAAAAGAAAATAGAGACCAATTTGCTAAGTTCCTTATTGCATCCCCTCTAGGACCATATATAAGTATTGCAGATTTTGCATCCACTTGGCCCGGTGTGTGGTCAGCCTTCGTTGTCTTTCGACACCATTTTCACGATACCAATCGACTGGGTTCAAGGACTACAGCAACAGGCCGTATAACGCTAATGCCTGAGCTTCTGGAGAAAATCCCTATTTGGATTCCTAGTAGGTTAACTTCGCCAGTGATTCAAAGCGGCCAGTCCGGACCGTAGTCCTGACCACGGGTCGGCAGTCCGGCCAGTATGGCTGGAGTTTTTTAAAAGCCTGGGTCAGTCCTGTGGAAACCGGGGGCGGCCGCCAGCCCAAACCCTGAAGCAGCCAAGGCCAGAGCTGCCCTGTTATTTAAAATCCTAATTTGGACTGAATGATCTGCAGATGCCTTGGTAGTCTGCAGATATCTGTGAACGTCCTGCAGGCTTTTCAAAGCAAATCACTTAAAATATGATAATGAAACTTGGAGCCGACGATGCTGTAGAGTTCGCTTAGGATACATTAATGTCGTGAGCTAATTAGCAACTACGATCTTCATATCCACACTACATGACTACGATCCTATCTCTGGTCCCTTTCCACAATTCTGTTAATGACCCTTCCACCACTTCTGGGGGATTAATATTAGCCGACTGACTGACTTCTCTAGCCAATTCTTCACTAAAATTTTCCCCTTTTCTGGTGATGTCCATTTCCCCATAAGTGAGAAGATAGAATTAAGATCAAGATATCCTCCACCGACATGGGAGCTTCTGGTATCATACCAATAAGGTTAGCACAGGGTTATGAGTGATAGCGTGTTTCAACCTCGGCCCTAGTACGTAGAAAGCTATGTTTTAGGTGTTCGGGCCAGGGGCGAAGCACGCCATCATCCGTAACCTGAAGCCTGCGAGTGAGCCAGGCCGGGCTCGGCTTTGGTTTTTGAAAGCCGTTTTCCCACAGCTCGGCCCGGTCGTCTCTGAAGACGGGCTAGCCCGCTCAAGATCACTGAACCTAGCTCGTTCCTTGGTAGGGATCTAAAGTTACTTTGCAATAGAGATTCACGTCCTGGCGGATAGGATACCTCCCGCTATTTCATTGTAGGCCTGAATGGGTAGTGAAGGTATTATGTAGCTTAGGCTATATGAGGTTATGCTATAAAGTGAGTCTACCTAGGACTAAAGCTGAATACGGGGGAGGTGCTAGAGGGGCTTAGTTGGGTGTCCGGCTCTTCAAGGTCGCAGGAGCCTATTCAAGGAAGTGGTAGTTTTGGTGGGTAGTGCACAAACGGAACGGCCCCGGCGGCAACTAACACCACCACCACCCGGTCATCGGATACATACATTATTTCCAAACTTTACCACTATATCCCTAACCTTTAAGGCCAGCAATTGGTAGATTAAACAATGCCAAAAGCAACACGATTTCTCCAAAATATATCTACTATCCTTCCTAATATTGCTCCGTCGGGCGTTAGCCTCCAAGGCCCGCAAAACACAATGTTAAACTCTAGCCTCGTTATTACTCCCTCCCTAGCCAGGTTATGCATGGCCGGCCAGGACGGCAGGAGAGCATCGTTATCCCCACGATTACCCCAGGGGTGATACACACTAATAACATACGAGTATTATAAAAGCCCACACCAAGGCTTCCTTTCATCATTCATTCTTTAATTCTTCCCTTCTCGGTCTAAATAAACACCGAATCAATGGAAAAGACAACCGAAGGATATCAATAAATACACACAAGACGGGGCGGGAGCAAGGGCCAACGAATATTTTGCCTTCCACCCCTTGGTTGGCCGCAGGGTAAGTGTGGTCATATAGCCAACCTCAGTCATGATCTGAAGCCAACATATCAGTGAGATTTCGATTATATCAGAGTTGCCGAAACATTTCCCACCAACCCTCAAGTACTAACGGGGACGGCACTAAATTCCCGACGTTTTTTGCTAGCCTAGGCAATGCCGGCGATCTCGTGAGGGGTCATCCACCAAGGAACTGAGAAAATCGTAACATCACATACATGTTTTTAATATCAACAACAATATCATTATAACAAATTCGGCGACACATACAAAGCATATCCTAAACCTACCCCAAACCAACCATAGCTCCCACATCCCCCTAGGAATGAGTTCTCCTAACCCAACTATTCTCCCGGAACACATTGGCAATATAATCCCCAGCAGGTGCCCACACTCCCATGCTTTTCGCCTCGGTGCTTAGATCGAGATCACAGCCTCTCACTCGTGTAACAGAGGTTATCTACTGTTGGAGGTCGCACGATAGAGGCCGGAGTCAAAGTACAAAGTAATGGGACTGATTAATGAAAGAAGAAGAAGAATACTCGCTGTCTTGCTTGATTGTCTACCAGCGCGCCTAAGGGAGCCATACTTATAGTAGTGCGCGCGCAACATGAATGTACATCAATATGACTCTGGTCGCTTCCCAGATTCTGACTTCCGAAGTGGCCAAGTAGTTGGCCCAACACTTTCACGTCTGCTCTCACACTGAGGTGATATTTCCGACATCTACTTCTTGACTCTCTACATACCGGGGCGTAGGGGCCCATATACTAGGATATGAAAGAGAGAGAGAGGAAAGGCTGACACTGTCAAGCAACTTAGCAAGGAGGAAAAGGGGTTCCTTCCTTGGCACAAGGATGGAGCCTTCCAGAGGATGTGAGGGAACCCCCCGAGGGCACGGAAATACCCCGGGGCCCTATAAATTTTTCCAAGGGCAAGTACCGTACGTCTAAGAAGTAAAAGAAAAAGAAAAAGACCATAACCAAGCTGCAGCAACCAAGCCCTGATTATCCAGGTCTTTCTTCAAGGCCCGTTCCTTCTCTGGTTATCTGCGAGGGCAGATCCACTCACGGAAACACTGCTGAAAAAAACCATAGCCACCCATCCCGACTTCCCTGTCGGTCCATGACCACCAGAAAATAGCCAACAGAAGGGTTCCTTCCACCAATCCCATCATCAACGATCACTCGACGGTACCTAAGGTTCGTTCTGGAGGTCTCAAAGAAGCCGGAGCCGAAGGGTAAAGTAATGAGACCATATTGATGAAAGAAAAGAAGGAGTTGCTGTTTTACTTGCTGGTCTATAAACACGCCTGAGATTGTCCTACTAATAACAGTCTGCGGCATGAATATTCATCGATAGGACTCCTGTCGTTTCTAGGATCTTTGTGTCCTAATTCGCCTATCAACCGGCCGAACATATCCGCACCTGCTATCAGATTGAAGCAATGCTTTAGATAGTTCAGATGGTATGTTTGTATATCGTGCGGCGCAATACGATATGGTACGGTAACTAACCAGAGACTCGCTAGATGCCTTTTACTAACCCAGCGTAGAAGCAACACCATAGAGCACAAGGAGGATGCAGGAAGGGGAGGGTTCACACATGGTGCCAGGAGGAGGAAAAGAAAGCTCAATTTAGGCTTTGAAACACACAATCAGCCTTGGGAATTGAGGATAAGAGTATAGTAGACCGGACCGGGCTCTCCCCTAGTATTACCCTCCTACATATAATCCACCTCATATGCTACAAAACCAAATCCTTAAGTCATATGCTCAGCCATCTCCAATCTCTGCTCGTTGGGTGCCTAAGATCATCTTGTTGTAAAGGTGATTAATTTGTCAGCACTTATGCGATATTAAGTTATCTCCTGTGAAGAAAGACGATATTACCAGACGTGGCGATTTGAGGTCGGAAATACCTTTTTTGGGTAACTTATCTGCCTCGTAGTTGTGATTTACGGGTATGTACTGTACGACCCGCAATCCAGTAACGCACCGCATTATTTAAACAAGACAAATATTTAGGGTTTAAGTCGTAGATGTACATCATGTAATTGACAGAATCATAACATAAAAATATTGCAGTATGATATTAACCTCCAGTTTTAGGGCTTAAATGATGCTGTTCAGAGCACTGTGCTCCTGCCACAGGTGCCGCACGTATGGCACCGAGCGAACTATTAGAGAGAGTTCCTAACCTAGTCCCCCACTCTTAAGGTGCCCTTCTATCAAGCTTCCTATATATATCGAGAAGCTCCTGCAATACTTTTCGAGCAGCTGCCCACGAAACGGGCGAGGGAGGGTGAGCGGAGGGGGCAGATTGAGCGGCGAGGGAACGGTGATTCATAATTGTGAGGCTCAAAAAGGGATAGCAGGAGCAAAGAACTAGATCTCTCTAGTATTAATAAGGAGAAAGTTTTATCTCATAATCCGGTAAATAGACGAGCGGCGAAGGACGGGTGGCATGAAGAAAGGGAAGGGGAAGAGGTAAAGGAAAAATAGACCGAACTCTGTAAATAGCTCACAACTCTCGTCCGTTGGTTCCAGTTGCGCACCCACTCTCACGTATACAGGATGTGTCTAGATGTAACTTATATATATATCTATGAAGCTCCCATCCACCTCCCCTATAATACAACAGGGTTGCTATTTAAGTTATGCAATAATAATACAGGTATGTGGAAAGTTGGTCATGGACAGGCACCGAATGACTTGACTTAATAGGCATTAGAAACAACAAATTAATAGGGTACAGTATATATATGGAGAAGGGGACAGAGAAGGGTGCTCACGGGCGACGGATGTATATAAAATTAATCAAACAAAAGCAAAAAAATGAAGCAAGGGATGTAGAGGGCAGTGAAATGATGAGAAATTTCAGGTGAATGATCCAACCAGCGGAGTTAGCATCTGCAGTGACTAGTCAGTCTGCTTGTCGAGAGCTGCATTTAGCGGGCTTTGGATTTTGGATTGTCGGGTCACTTCTATTGCCGGGAGGTATGCCTAGTGGGTGGAGGGAGCCAGATTCCATCATTAGATGTCAGAGCCTGCGGGGCCTTTTGAAAAGGGGTTTAGATAGCTCGGGCGGCTCCAGGGGGGGGAGCTCTAATGGTGGCATTCTGACTACATATCTAGGGATCAAGCCTGGCCAGTTCCGTAGCAACTCCGCGATTCTCTCACGCCCATTCCGCATAGCCCACGAGAGTGGTGTTAGGCCATATCGAATAGGTGCGCTGGGATTGACGTCGTTCTGTTCTAGGAGTATCCTCACGACCCCCTCATGCCCATACTCGATAGCAAACGAAAGAGGTGTTCGGCCAAACAATATGCCAGCTGTGTTGGGGCTGACGTCGTTCCGTCCTAACAGCGCCCTCACGACCCCCTCATGTCCATTCCTGGCAGCAAACGAGAGTGGTGTTCGGTCAAACAAGATGTCCACTGTGTTGGGGTTGACGTCGTTCCGTCCTACTAGTATCCTCAAAACCCGCTCATGCCCGTTCTCTGCAGCCCACGAGAGCGGCGTTCGGCCACGTGTGTCAGGTGTGTCGGGATTGATGTTGTTCCGCCCCAGCAGTGCCCTCACAATCCCCTCATGCCCATTCTTGGCAGCAAATGAGAGCGGTGTCTGACGATATTCACTAGGGGAGTTGAGATTGACGTCGCTCCGCCCTACCAGTATCCTCACAACCCGCTCATGCCCATTCTCTGCAGCCCATGAGAGCGGCGTTCGGCCACGTATGTCAGATGTGTCGGGATTGACGTCGTTCCGTCTGAGCAACGTCCTCATGACCCCTTCATGCCCATTCTGAGCAGCAAGCAAAAGTGGTGTTTCGCCATATTTGTTGGATGCGCTAGGATCAACGTTGCGCCGTTCCAGCAGCGCCCTCATGACCCCCTCACGGCCATTCTCGGCAGCAAACAAGAGAGGTGTTCGGCCACAATTGTCACACCTGTTGGGATTGACGTCGATCCGTTGCAGTAGTCTCCCCAAGACCCCCTTATGCCCATGCCTGGCGGCAAGCGAGAGCGGTGTCTGGCCATATTCGTTAGCTGTGTCGGGATTGACGTCGCTCCGTTGCAGCAGTACCCCCACGGCCCCTTCCTGTCCCATCCTAGCTGCCCAGGCGATTGCTGTGTTACCGCTCCGATCAGTTGCTCGCACATCCCACCTATTCATCTCCAATAAAGCCTCCATTATCTCTACACATCCAAAGTATGCAACACCATGAAGCCCTGTGAACCCGCTAGGCATGTCTTCCCAGTCAAAAGGCTGGCCCCAATAACTCACACCATGCACACTATACAATAACATCTTCGAAGATATGTGCCAATCGTATCCATCGAGTAGTTTCAATGCAAGCGTCTTCACACTTTCAGTGGTTTCCCGCTTGGCATGTGTACCCCAGTAGCAAGAAGCATATGCAACGAAAGGGACGGCTGGTGGTGGGACCGAATGAAGAGTAGGCGAAAAGCCCGTGACTTGCCGAAAGTTGAGATAGGTCAAACAGACCTCCGCAATCATCGAGTGGGGCTTAATGAACAAGCCGGGATTATGAGAGAGGTATTCTTGCAGAGTGTAGTGAACAAGGCGGAGGGTATATGAGGACTTCTCGACCGTGACAAGGCCAAGAGAGCATGCTAGGAGTGTTTCTATGGCAGGAATATTGCGAATATTCAAGTCTGTAGATCCTTCTTCTACCCCCAGGGCATGACATAGCTCGTCGACATGTAATGGCCGCTCCGAATGCGATATCCACATTAGGACTTCCATGCCGAATTTTGACCTGCTTCCTTGCTGTGCCTTTATTCGAGATATTGTTGCGGTATAAGCATCACCCAGACCTTCCCCTTTAGTCATCTCGTCAAGCTTCTTCCTTCTCTGATGGAGAGTAATCTCGCCCAGGATTGCATCAATGTTTAGAGAAACGAGAAGGAAACTAGACATTACCGTTAGTGAATAACAACTTAGACTCGTATTGGAGATGTACTCGATATTCCCACTCACATTTCTGAGATCTTCTCCGGGACAACTCTCATAATATCGACCAGCAATTTGCCATCCATTGCTTTGGGAGTGGTGTCATGTTTAAGCCTCATCTCCAGATAACTCCTAATATCATCCTGGGTAGGACTGATAGGTATCTTAACCGCCTTACTAAAACACTCCACAATCTCGTCGTCGATATGCGGCCTCCCAGTGAGCAATATTCGCATGTTTGGTGACACCCTAACAACTTCCTGCAGTGACCCAAGGAGCTCCCGTCGGTGTTTTGGGGCCAACTCGTCTAAGGCATCAATGCATACAAATATCCGCTGTAGCGACATAATTGTCTTCTTCAGAATTTCTACCAAATTGGGAAGTCGGAGACGTCGGCCACTGAACCCCTTTTCGTTCTTCTGAAAAGCCTCCCGTATATGTTCCAGGATTCTTCCTCTGCCGGCAAGTTGCTTGAGGATGGCGCCCAACATGTTTGTGGTCGATTGTTCCTGCTGGGCAAGGAAATCGCAGTAGAGTCCCACTACGGTAATCCCTTTCCCCGCAGCCTGATCACACAGGCTATCAGTCATTAGGGAGCTATTATTCACTAATTGTTAGTGACGTCCGCATTACCTTTCTTTCCACAAGAAGGCCTTCCTACCTCAGATATGTTTTCCCCACTCCTGGATTCCCGTAACAGAACAATACCGGTTCAACGCAGCCATCTTCCGCATCACACCATTTTCTGAACTCGTGGGTTTCTAATACCCAGTTTCCCACGCTATCGAGTCGGTCAGTTTGCACATCCTCATGCCGTTGCTGTGGTTCGAGCGGTGATAGCCATTGTAGAATTCGGTGCCTCCCAGTGTCTGGTTCTGCATCGATGTTGACAACATTATTGTAGTTGGTCAACGCGTTGAACGAGTTCACATTGCCGATGACCTGCTGGCGTCCGGGAAACATCTGCGCTAGAGTTAATGATCTCAATTCCTTTTTTTTCTTGTGGGAGATAGGGAGGGATTGTGTGCGAGGAGAATTTAGCTCCCCTTGGGGGTTCGAGGGAATCTCCAGGGCCCGTGGGGAGACGAGGCAGCAACTTATAAGGTGCTGATGTTACACAACTATACGCTGGCCCAATTATTATCTGTAGCCGCGAGGAGGCTCTACTCGTATACCGCAGTCAGCGCAGCACAGGACTACCGGTACCTACAGATCAGCCTTAGAGCCCAAAAGAGCTCCCAGCGAATAGATGGATCAAATGTTTGGAAGAAAAGCACCGTCTCCTTCCACTCCACTCGACGCCTCCACCGTTAATTCATAGTGCAGCATTGTACCGGTGACTTACGGTACTGTACTGTACAACACTCACAGAGTAGCATACCCACCATACTGTATAGTAGTACTATCCCAGCACGAGCACCCTAGTAAAATCCTCGCCCTACCTCTTTCTACTTTTCCAAAGCGCCGGTAGCTTGAGCTCATACAGCTTAGCTTCTAGAGAGTTTCCTCACTCCAAGTACCTGAAAACCCACAGCACCCTCTCCCTCTATACTACGGCGTAAACCCTTTTTCCCCCTTCCTTAAGAAAAGCGAAGTATATTGCCAGCGAAAGACACAAGATCTCAGATGCTGGGCAGGTACATCCAGGATAAATGCACGATGTTGAAATAAGCTTCATGCGATACTATACTATGATAGCTTAGCATCTCAGTGTCTAGTTAGATCACACGCCTCGAATTCTTAGCACTGTACGATCTTCGTGACCAAATCCGTGCCCCCCCCATTTTACACCAACAATTACATCACACATACTCTACCTTTTGTCTAGGAAACTCCGATAAAATCAGAACATTTGCCCACTATTATTATTATTTCTATCATTGCACCACGGACATTAACTAACAGAGCTTCTCACATCCAAGTGGCAACATCCGCATGTCTCTAAAGACCCCGAGGAATTTTTCAACATTTTTCCCCTCTCCGCAAGCAAACCAACAAAGCCAGTGCATTATGAAATAGGAGGGGCCCCGAGTTTTTGTCACCGAGATCGCACAGCATATAAACAAAAAGCTAATCACTATACACCAACCCAGTCGCCAGCACAAAAACTCCAACGACTGTTCCAAATCCCCAAAGCGAGGGCTAGATTCCTCTGTTCCTTGTATACAAAAAAGAGCCCAATGCAAAAAATAAGCCCTCATAAATTTCCTTCTTCGAAAAAGCATTACAAACACCACCTGCACCCCCCCTCCGAACAACTGCGGCGAGAACTTCCCACTCAAGGTATCTTAAATACACCCAACCTACACAACTCACCACCGACACATCTCCTCACTGGACCATACTCCCGGTGTCCTCACAGTATTATACTCTCCTGCGCTATAACCCTTTGGCCTTGCCAGCCATATGAAAACCCCCTCCCTCACTCCTTGTGTCAGTTTTTATACATTAATATCGCCAGCGTCCTCGGGCCCCCCGCCGACTACCTCCGATCTCAATGGTACCGTATTCAAAGACCCTCATCAGAATTCTATAATGGCCCCGAAGGAGCAAGCCTGTGGAGAAAACCTTGGCCCAATACGAAATGCTAGAGTATTCCCGGTATAGTCACTGCGAAGGTCGCTCCATTTAGGATAATATTAGGAGAGTGTGCGGGTTACCGATTGACCGAGGGGGGGTGCGGTATCTTCGACATGAGGCATAGATGGAAATGATGTGATGAAGGATGCCAGAAATCCTACTAGCATTGTTCTTTTCCACCCCCCCCCTCCCAAACAGATAGACTTTTAATTGTGAAAATATGGCTATACAGTCTATCGTGTGTGTGAGAGAGAGTCCTCAAGAGCCTTCACGAGTCGCGCATGCTATACTCTCGGGTACCGGCCATCACTAAATGCACTCTGCCGGACTCCGGCAAAGCAAATCAGAGTCACAATATCTCACTCGGTCGCGGATTACTATTATTTAAAGGGCTAGCACGTCCAGCACGCGAAAGCGCTACATGGATCTACCCTGCAAGTGCACAATTTCCAAAGGCAAATACATAGACCAATTCCAAGAGCATGAACATATTTCTAAACTTCTGGCAATCGCTTGGAGATGGAGCGTCATAGTAATTTCAATTTCATCACCACAACCGACCAACCAGCTGAGTACCAGTACAAACAATTGAGTAAGAGAGGCCCACGACTTAATTTACCAAGCCGCTCTGGATTTGATGCTCTCATTTTGGATAACCCTGTACGCTAGTTAGTAAAACAGGACATAAGACGAAAAAGAGGAATATTTACTCAATCCAATAATTATCGGGATCCAGAATAAACGCCACATTCTTCATCCTCCCGTCCGTGAGTCTTTTCTTCCAATTGATATTCATGTTCTCGAATCTAGCGCAGGCAGCATCGAGGTCGTCGACAGAAATGCAAAGATGCTACCACCCATTTTAGTCCTCACCCCTGCCTTCTCGCATACTGCTAGAGAGAGAACAAACCCCAAACCCCTGTGGCTCCTCATTCCCATTATGATACTTGAACCCCTCCTCCTTCTCAGTGCCGTAATTCCACGTAAGTTCCACGAGCCCCTCCCTATCCACCAGGGGGTTCCCTTCGCCCCTATAATCCCGCTCCTCTCCCTCCCTCCCGTAGCCCAAAAAGTAAAGATTGAATCTAGCTTCGGGCTGCTCGATCGTCCTGAGGAGACTCATCCCGAGCACGGAGCGGTAGAATTGCATAGACTTTTCCACATCCTTTACACGGAGCATCGTGTGGTTGAAGCGGTAAACGTCCAGATTAGTGGAGGCAGATGCAGGGTCTGATTGCTTTTGGCCAACGATCTCGACCCAGTACCCGTCCGGGTCCAGCGCGAAGGCTATGTGCTTCATACGCCCATCTGAGAGGCGTTTTTGGAAGAGGACGTTGTTAGATTCGAGCCTTTCGCAAGCCTTTTCGAGGTGGTCAACGGAGATGCAGCTGCTCATTGGATTAGTTCAAGCACATATTAAGACTCGCTCAGGCCAAACTTACATATGTCCGAACCTTACACGAGCACACCAGTCAGCCCGCACCCAACCAAGTAGTCAAGAAAAAACATATCTCTATGCGGCTCCACGTTCCCAGTGTTAACCTTGTAATTGTCGTCATTCTCCGTCCCATCTACCCCACCGCCAGTCACCCCCAGTCAGCAAACCCCCAACCACAATTAAAAAAAACAAACAGAACAGAACAGGGTACTACAATTATGTGTAAGCTCCAAAATCCCCTCCCGATCCGTCCACTCTCTGCCAGCGCTCTCGGCTCCCGGGCTATCGAAGGCAAGGAAGTAGAGGGAAAATTTGGCCTCTTCAAAGTCCAGCTTGCGGATGAGCTTCATGCCAAAGCTGTTTTGGTAGTATTCCACTAGTTCGTTGCTTTTTCAGCCCCTGCACTCTGTATATTACGGAGGGGTGCCAATACGGACCGCTCCTCTTAGGGTCTTTCACCCGAAGCCTAAAAAACTCACTATCAGTAACTGCGGTATACAGCTAGAGAAAGGGGGGAATGGAAGGTACATGGTATGGTTCATCTTGTACAAAGATGTATTTGTCGCCATTGAGACAGTTCGGTATTGGTATCTGATCAGAGACTTTAGCGAATTGAACGTACTCCTAAACATAGCGAGCGTATAATACTCTTCGAGAAGTTGAATTGTTTTTTCGTGTTGCAAAATGCGGTGCGGGGTTGGGACGGAGATAAAATCCAATCCTTACAACAGACGTCATTTTAAGCAGGCACTATGATAACTACCCGTGACGCCATTACGAACCCCCAAAATCTAATCTAGACTATGCCTAAATTTACTCAAGTAACCCACATCACCCAGTAGTGGATTTAGTGGGAAAGTCTTTTATTCCCAAAATACGGTACATATGGCAGAGTATCGGTACTATACGCTACATACAACCAATGAAACAAGTACCTTTCAAATACGCCCTAACCGACAGAAACGCTACCGGATCCAACTCTATCCAAACGCTCCACCGAAAGAATTTGTATATGAATTGGCATAAAAAAAATAGGATTAAAGCATAACAACACCAACGCCGCTACCTCTCTCCTGGTCGATATTCTTCTTATCATCAATTCCCCCATTGATGAACGAGGTTCTCCAGTTGAAGAGATAATAATGCAGCGATCCATCGCCAGCCCCAAACTTTTGTTCCTCAAGGAAGAGGGTATTATCGAGCAAGGTAAGAGCATTGAAGACATCAAAACCAAGCTATCCACATATTAGCAGAATCTACATTTAATGAATGAAAGAAAGTCGCACCTTCTTAGCCAGGATAAGAGCATCGTGTACTAGTGCATTTAGGCGAACCTTGAGCTCTTTCTTAGCATCAGGGGACTTGCTGAAAGCGGTCTCAGAAGCATAATAAAAGAGGTACGCAGCACGAATGGTCTCCTTCTTTCCAATGACGGAGGACTCGAGCAAGTAAAAGGAGAAGAAATCGGTGATCTTTCCTTCCTCCTACAAACATAACAGTCAGCTCCGCTCCTATCAAAAGCAACGAGAGGCCCCACCTCAACAACATAGGTCCAAACAACCCTTTCGTCATACTTTGACCCTCCGTTCAATAGCCAGTGCTCAACCTCCTCGGTTGTGAATTTGGGCACTATATCAAACCTTTCCATATACCTTGTGAACAAATCATGTACGGCGTCCAAGTCCTTCGCCTCCATTTCCCTTAAACCCTTGGTTGCTGTATTCGCGGGTAAAGCATACTTAGTAACCTGCTTAGCCTTCGTACTAGTGGCTGGTAGAGGCGAAAAGCCAGTCTCGTGCAACTTGAGCCAATCCAAACTGCGATGGAAATATCTGCAAGTACTAATCGGCTTCGGCAGCACAACACCGACGGTGTAGATAGCATTCCATACGCTCTCAAGATTACATCTTCGAGTGACCTCCTTGATCAACACGGGTGCAAGGCGCTTACCCCTGAGTTTCTTGTGAACGCATAAGAAGTTGATTTCCGAGCACTGGAGGACGTGTTCCCGGACTCTCAGAGCGACGGGGATGCCGGATATGAAGGCCACCAGCTTCTTTGTACTCGTCACACGCACACCGACATGCCAGTTCTTGATCCAACCCGGAGCCTTCAGTGCCCAATGCAGAAATGACGCAGAGTAGTTGAATCGGAACATTGCTTCGTTATCCTCAACGTAGTGATGGCTGAGTAACTCATAGACCTCCCGGACCTATTTCCCCATAAGAATCCCAAATAAAGGCTAAGAGAGAGGAGGGGGGGGGGGAACCTGTTGGTCATCTGTAAGATCGACAGTATCCCACTCGAACCCCTCAATCAATTCAGCACCCACAGCCTTGACCTTTGCAAGATCATTCTGCCTTAGCGGACCATCCGGTAACGGCTCGTCCTCACCTACACACCCAATCAGCACCCCAAATTCCCACCATTAAAGAAAGCCGTGGGAAAACAAACCAAACTTCGGAACCGGCTGCGTATTCCAAAACTTGTAAGAAGCCATGTCCTTCTGATTCTTGCCCCCGGTAGACTACGCCAACACAGACTCCGGTCAGCAATTACCCCCTTCTCGAAACCATTGTGAAAGCAACATACCATCCCAGTGAGAATATCCTGCAAATTCATCCCTCTCATCATCTCTTCGACCTTCTTCGGCTCCATGCCCTGCATCTCCCCAGCAAGGCTCGGATTCGCCTTAAGCAGCTGCTCGACCAATGCGCCAGAAATGTTGTTCAACTCTCTCTCTTCCCTCTTGGCCTTTCCCTTTCCCTTTCCCCCGGAAGCCTCAAGTTTTGATTCTTCAGACATTTTGGTGCTTGTTCGTTCGGTTGCTTGGCTAAGTTATCTACCGGAAGAGTAGCACAAGCCAACGGGTTCGGAGAATTTTAATCGGAGGGGTTTTCTTTCTTAGAAGGGGTTTAGTTGCTGGCACAACAAAGTGCAGTGCGATCGGTGGAGAAAGGAGGCGGGGGGGGAAACGTCGGAATAGAAACCGGACGGAGGTAAGAGCAAGGGATGGGTGAGAGAAGGTGGGGAGGGTTGAGGAAAAGAGATGGAGATGAGGTGGGGTTGTGAGCCTCAACCATAGATAGTGCCATATTTTCTCTATGAATTCGCTAGCTCCCAATATCCCTGTAAGTTGCGGCGTCAGCCCAAGTAAGTTTTTTTTAGCAAGTTAATAGAATTGCGAAAGCCAGTTAATGAGATCCAACACAACCAAATGACCACACCAAACTGTGCCAGGAAAGTACTAATCCTTCTCAAGAACCTTTGTCTCTGAATCCCGATATTTTGCGATCGGCAGAGCTACTCTGCCAGCGAAAAATAAAAAATAAAAATAAAGGTTACCCTACCTTCTACCTACTAACCCCCACCAAAGCTCTTCCTTCGCGCCCACCACCACTACTGCCACCACTTACGACCACCAACCCACAACAACCACCAACCACGAAATGGCCAAAACCCCAAAACCAAAACCCCGTCCAGCACCCCGCTCCCGTGCCGCAAAGCGCGCCCCATCCCCCACAGCCACAATCCCACCCCCGCGCCCCGACGAAAAGCCCACCAGCGAAAAACTCGCCGCACTATCCGCCCGCACCGCGGGCAGCGGCGGAGTCCAGAAGCGCAAGGGGGGGAAAGCGCTCTCCCGACAGAAGCGCAGACGGAAGGAGGCCGCGATGGATAAAGCCGGTGCGGCGCTCGAGAAGTTGGAGAGGAGGATGGAAGCTAGTGCTCGGAAGGGGGGTGTGGTCAAGGGGAGGAGTGTAAGTTTGCCCTTTTCTTCTCCGATGAAGGGGGGGGGGGGGGCTAATGATGATGGTGGCGGGGATAGACGGATTGGG
>Ga0307509_10004581_pt1 | contig 19823 bp, 20 predicted proteins | sample 10_EM_MG_FD_202245 | JGI IMG/M metagenome (GOLD analysis project Ga0307509, IMG submission 202245) | Populus trichocarpa ectomycorrhiza microbial communities from riparian zone in the Pacific Northwest, United States - 10_EM | ecosystem: Host-associated > Plants > Roots > Unclassified | place...
GTGGTACCCTCAGTTGTTTTGTAGCGTATATGATTATTAATGATGTTGCCCCGGATGAGCTTGCCATTCGCCAGCGGGATTGCTACTCTATCTGGGTGTCCAAGAGCAACTCGGCCGCGCGAGTACATATCAAGCTATCCTCCCAGGCTTAGATCGTCACATGACGTGTAGATTTACTACTTACCCCCGCTAGATCACACATCCTCAAGTCATTGAAACCCGAAATCCTAAGGGAAGAGTATAAATTCTCCGCGAGAAGGTTTGTTGTGTCACACTTTCCGACCGGATTTGTTTCGGGTTCTAGATGGGGCAACCCCTGCGGGGTAAGTATCAGATATCAGGAACCGAGGCCCGGCGAAGCATTGGAAACTCTTCGCTTCAAGTAAGCTCAGTTGATGTACTTTACTACTGTCAGCTAGGTATTAGTACTAGTTGGTGCTAGCCTACCTTGTATGGTAGAGTGGTAGATAAAAATAGTAGCGGGGGTTGAGAGGGAGAGTGTGTGGTTGCAATAGCAAACTACCAACAGCAGCCATGGAAGGGGAGGGACAGGGGTGAGCGAGCAAGCGAGGGTAAAGTCTGTAGCACAGGAGAGATCTGAGAACTGTACCTTCTTCTATCTGTCTATGGGCTCCACTGGACCTAGGCCGCGGGGTAGTACCAAACTTGGGGCTTGGTTTATGGGAAATGTAAGTATTTGAGATATTTGTTTTGCCTGTTTAAGGAGTTCAGAGAGGGGGAGGCGGATACAATAAGAGGAAAAATGTAAGATCTCAAGAGGTTGGAATGGGAATGCAGTGTGGTTACTGCGGTTTTGAGTTGAACCAGAGTGTTTCGGTGGCCAGAGATGGGGGGCGAGGACTCCGGTGATACAATGGGGAACTCCCATCGTGAGATTCTTTTTTTATAAATACTTCTAGCGGTCTGTAGTCACTGTTGCTTTGGTCAGCTCATGAGCACAGATCACCAAACAGCTAGGCATCTTCTACTTTTCTCTTCAATTCCACTTTACACTTAAAGTGTATTTCGCCAGGAGCGATCTTTCTACCATAGCTCGACCAGCTCTGAGCTTTTACTTGTTCTTCATACACAATATAACCTAAGTCCTTCAGTCCTTGGGATTCACCCCTTCAACTCGATTCGCCCGATCCCAACAAAAATGCATATATGCTACTACCTCAACATTGTCCTCTTCACCACCGCCCTCATCACTGTTTCCTCAGCACATGGTGTGATCACTAGCGCAACCGGTGACGCCGGTGGCCAAGGAACTGCTCTAGCTGGTATAATACCTTTAAAACCTCACCCGATGTTGGGCTAGCATAAATCAATGCTAACACATCTCTAGTTGATGCCGCAACTCCTCGCGACGGCACACGGCGCCGCCCATTCCAGCAAGACACCACGGTGTTCGAAGAGGAAGACGACGGCAACCAAGGAGAAGCACGAACCGGCTGTGGCATGACCATCCAAGCCGGGGAGATAAACATCCCAACAGCTATGCAATCTGTAATCACCCAGAATGGCGGCCTCCCGCAGGTCTCGCCAGGCGGTGAACTCACCATGACACTACACCAAGTGAACGCCGACGGAGCGGGGCCTTACGAGTGCATGATTGATCAGACGGGCACTGGAGCGTCGTTCACCCCCATCACTGTTACACAGAACGTCCCTGGACAGGATGGGAGAGATAGAGCTGGCAGTGAGACAGATTTCGTGAGTTTTCTTCCTCGGAGGGGTTCTCCTGGGGAGGGCTGTGCGCTAATGGTGGTCGGGACATAGCCGCTTGTAGCACAGATACCGGCGAATATGGCATGTACAGGAACTGCTGGTGCGATGGCTGGTATATGTATGGTTCGGTGCCAAAACCCTGCTAACGCTGGGCCTTTTGGTGGATGTATAAGCTACCCCTCTCCACACCCACTCCCTCAAGAAAACCACTAAAATCGATAGGTGTCCCGGTACAACAAGTAGGTGCTGGTGCTGGTGCTGGTGCCAGCGGTAGTGCCAGCGCAGTGGCGAGCAACACGCTTGCCAATTCTGGAGCGCCGAATACCCTCTCCGCAGGAAATGCTACCCCGACCAACACGGCCGCTGCTGCTAATGCTAACGGCAACGGCAACGGTAATAGCAATAACGCGGGGGCAAGCAAAGGAGCAGGAGGAGCCGGAGGGAACACTCCTAATGGAAACAACCGCGGTGCCGGTACTGGCACAGGAGGAAATAATGCCCCGGGCGGCCCTCGTGGCGTTGGCCGTCAAGCCCCTAAGAGATTCCTTGCTTAAATACTCTCGCTCGCGAGGATACAAGATGGCTCCCATAGTTGGAGTTCTAGCTAGCCTAGCTTCTGCTTCCCATTGAAGTGTATATTCGTTGATATGTCTTTCTCTTACTTTTACCTTCTTATGCACTCTTTCTGTTCAGTCCCCACCTAACGATCCCACGCCCTCTCTATTTGTTCCATTCATTTATTTTTCTCTGGTAGTTTTCGTTTGTTGAGTGTATTAAAAAGGACGTTCATTGCGGTGTTATACAGTAGGTTATTCGCCTCGATATGGCGAGTGAGATTTTATGAGTCTGAATCAAGAACTGGAGAACTCGGACTCCTATTAGCGATAACGGAAGTTCGACATCCAAAGTCAATGGAAAGTGATACTGGCATGTATCCTTAACCCCATGCCACGATATCGTACCCTCTCCACTACGAAAATCGCGGAGGGTTAAAAAAAAAAACTTAGTTGCTGCTAAGCCACGGCCAAATCCCCAGTCCCGGCTCTATCATTAGAGGTACTTATTGCTATACTTTTTTTAGGAAATATCCTTTGGAGTTTCTGTGCTCTTTACAAGACTAACAGGGGGAAAATAATTTGATTTCCTTCGCCCAAGTCTCCCCCCCAACTCCGAAGGAAATCTGTTTCCCCTAATTACAGGCTTTCCTTTAGGACAACCCCCTTTCTCAGGTTCCGTTAATTCAAAATGAGCTATTAAAACCTGCCTTTTCTTTCCGATCTCTAGTCTGATGGCAACCCGAAATAGTTTGACCAAAGGCCATCTTATCGCAGCTGTACCGATCCGCCGGGTATCCTGTAGTCGGGGTCGTCAAGTGGGCGCCGTAGAGGGGGGGCCGGGGCTGGAGACTTGTGATTGGGCCTTAAGATAGGGATGAGTGGAGGGGGGAGGAAACCCGCGTTCACACCCACTTTACACCACCGTGCTCCTGGTCTAGCTTAACAAATTATGCCCTGAAGCTTTCACACAACACGATTCGTTGTCGAATCAAACTATACATCAAACCAGATCAAGATAGGGAATCTCACACTCGCATTTTCACAGCCTCCTCCGAGATCACCGTCCTATCCCAACAACACCCTCTATCACCACTCTATAATCCATATAGCAACTATGACATCCCCCCCCAGGCAAGGCTAGACCCTAAGAGTTCCTCCGATATCCCTCACATCCTATCCCAATCCACCCCCCCCCCCCAAAGCCCTCCTCCAACAGCCCCAGCTCCAGCCGGGGACTGACGGAGACTCCCAACTCCATATCCCGGATCACACCTGCCAATAATGTAGGATTGAGGGGAGATCTAGCTGAGTTCACGGCCGGTAAAGTGAGTGCTCTACATGTAGCGAGTGTTGGGGAAGTTATGTGTTGGGTAGAGGTAATAAACTCTGTTTGTCGGTTGGCTTCTTGAGGGGTAGGATGGAAGTCAGGGAAGAGGGGTTGGGGTGTGAGGGGGGGGGTATACATACTACCTCAATCAGCGCTCTAGTGTTCATGCTAGAAGGTGCTTGGGGGTAGAACACGCACCAGTGCAGTGGAGTCCCTTATCACTGTGTAAGACGCTCTTGGGCACGATGGTGTTATTGATAGAAAGCTCTAGAGAGCGGGGGTCTTTACTATACCTTTCTCTTGTATCAGGGGGAACTTCTGAGAATATTCCCCATACCACTTCCCTTAGCTTTATATTAGTGTTATGGTAAAGTAAGGACTCCTATGGTGAGCAAGAGGTGCGCTTTAAATTTATTACTACACTTTTTGATATGATAGCTTACTTCTACCATTTCCGGACACGTCTTTGGCTGGGGGAACGAACTATGATTAATATTTCTCTCACTCGGTTAGATTATTCCATTTAGCTCGCACCCACTCGTGGTAAACATTAAGAACATCAACAAAACTCTCTCTTTCTACCAAATATTAAAGATCTTGGAGGGGCCGCGAGAAGAGGGGAGGAGTGGTGGAGTGGTGGAAGTTTCTATAGTGAATTTTCCCTGAGGAAGGTGTTGCAGGAGCGGGGTGGATTGGACTGGCGGTCCAAGTAGGCGCTTGATGCTGCGCGCGGGCGGCCAAGGAGACATTTCCACACATGAGTAGTACACAGCATAGCTTCCACAAAAGAACAAACACATCTAGAAACCGCCGGTATGCTTGTGCTCAAACTTTTCTCATCGTAGTATGATATGATATTACGGAATTCACCCCCGGACTCCTATTTTAATGGGTAGGACAAAGGAGTGTCAGGGAATAAACTTGGTTCCAAGGACAACGATAGTGTTTGAGGACATGACTAATAGAGATACGCCACAAATGCTTCAGACTCACGCTGCTAGGTTTTTCTGGTATTATATGATACTACAACAAGTCTAGATAACCCCCCACAGCCGCTACCGGCAAGAACCCGCACCCCGGTTTCCAGGTACCCGCACAGCGACACTTATTTCCTACAAAGGAGTCTCATATCATACCCTGGATATGTCCTTCTCCTCTCGATTGTAACATTCCCACTCTCTACCGTAAAAACTTGAATAATTGAACCGTGTGCTATGTCGTTGGACTTTCCTCTCTAAGTAAGGTCAAGAAATTTTTGTTTTTTTTTCTGTCTCAGCAGGGGGGAGAGGGCTGTGTTTTTGCTGTGTTTTTTGCCCCCATTCCAGAGAAGGGAATTTCGGACTTCATAGCACACGGTTCAATTATTCAAGTTTTTACGGTATTTCATCTCGTTACTTTCGTCTGGAGAAGGAAGATAAAACCCAAACCCCGCCAGCCCCACGCCCGAGTTTAGGGTTGAGCTGGATCGGACTCATGGGCTACGATATATCGTGTATTATATATCATCTGGCAGCGAAATAGGGTTCGCGAGTTATACTGTAGTGCAGTGTGAATTCCAGCTTGGGAAGGAGTATAGTTATATGTTTACTGTGTTTCATGGTGGGTGGCTCACACCGTTAGAATACCGTACCGTGTCATGCTCGAGGAATTTGCTACAAGTATACCGGTATCAAAGTTATGGGAGCCATCCCTTCCCACCTCGGAATCGCATCATAGGAGACGATGCAGCTAACTTTGCGCCTTGTCGTTATTCTATCCCTCCTAAAAATCTGCTCGGCGATGTATGATATTTCTCCCACTTTGCCCCTCCGACTCGGCTAGTACTCCCTCCACTCCCCACGTTCACACTACCGCTAACCCTCCCCCACTGCTACCCCGACGATGCAAACTCAAATATCCCTCACCAAAAAGCCACCTTCACGCCTGTTCACGGTACATTCTATTTTCTGATGTAATATTGATACAAACATTATAATACATTAATCGTGATCCAATCCGTAACGACACAAAACTAATGATGGTGTCTGGCGACGTCCCTTCCTCTCAACTTCGCAGTCTGTCCGGGTTGGGGTTTGACGTTATCCTTGACCCAGGAAGTATTTTTCCTAAGCCTCTCGGTGATAGGATCAAGCTTCAGGTCGAGTTGCTTGGCTACAAATTCCGCGACCTCGGTGTTATCATGCTGACCCGCAAAGTCTTCGTGGTTCACTCCGTATCCGTAGAGGGTCACGTCAACAGCGGAGTGTCCCAGGGTAGACCAGTGAACGCCAAGTCTCTCACTGAGAGCCTGGCCGAGGAAAATCCCGAACTCGGTAGTGGTGTTCCTAAGGGCGATTGCGCGAGAAATTTGGTCGTTGGTAGGTGACAGAATCCCGTATGACTTGAAAATATTCTCGCGGGCGTAACGAGAAAGGTCGGTGGTTGTAGTATCCTTCCAGGCACGGGCGAGTTTCTCGGTAGAGTTCTTGGAGCCGGCAAAATATTTAGGCGCGAACCAGTACTCAGGAGCACCATCAAGTTCGTATCCGAGAGTCAAGCCACCGCATTCGTGGTCAGCAGTTGAGATGAGAGTGGTGGGAGAATCATCATGTTCATCGATCCATTTGCGCATGGCGTCCATAGCGCGGTTGTACTCAAGAATGTCGTGGAGATGGCCAGTAGGGTCATTTCCGTGGCCAGCGTGATCCTACCAAATGTCAACTATGAATATTGGAAAATCTTCGGCGCTGCCCACAATTCGGGAAGCTTCAACCATGACAAAGAAGCCCTCTTTGGACTCTTTGGTAGCTTTATACAGATCATTCAGCCCCTTAATGGCCATCTCGGTTAACGAAGGCTCCTTCTTCGGGTCGCGGTCAATTTCGAAGGACATGTGGTCTAGCCTGACATTAGCTTCAATATAGAATTCAGCGGGGAAGGGTAATACCTTGAGTGAATAGTCCAAGGTAAGGTAGCTTAACACTCTTGTCGAAAGTGGCCCTGTCGTCGAAGACGGTGTATCCGAGAGTTCTAGCAATAGCGAGAGCATCGACGTTATCCTTTCTGCATGAGGAAGCCGTGCCCTGGGGAGTGAAATAGCATTTTCCGCCGCCCATTAAGATATCGACAGTTCTCCCGAGTGGATGAGTATACCCAATTTCCTGCAGGGCGATGTTTGCTTCCTTGTTGCGATCGTAGATGTGAGCTATATAGGATGCCGGAGTAGCCTAGAGCGTAGCGTATCAGCATCGAACAAGCACCCTTTGCTATACCGATTGACACACATGGGTGATTCTACTAGTAACAATAAGCCCAGTCATGAATCCCTTAAGCTTAGCAGCTTCCAAAACGGTTCCACATGGCTCTTGATCATCATTAACGGCCACCCCCTACCAGGGTTAGCAAACTCCTAAAACTACCTAAAGCAATTGAAGGAAATACCCCATTGTAAGTTTTGATACCACACGAGTACGCTGTCGCAGAGCTGGACGAGTCGGTAACGTACGAATCGCTCGAACGAGTGCGAATTTGACCGATCATCATCTCGTCGATTGGCAATCCCTCGGTGGAATTTTCACCCCAGTGAACCCAATCACGAGCCATGGTCTCCGAAGCAGGGCCGAATCCATCGCTAGAGGCCAGGTAAGACAATGACCTATGTTTGAAACAGTTCAATTGAAAAACTCACGGGATAACCTACGGAACCCTTGTCAGCGCGCTCACCATGATCCAGAAAAACGATTCACATACCATGATAAAATTCCTAGCCTTCTGATGACCCCTGCCTTTGCCCGCCTCAGCAAGAGTGGCGAAACCAGCAAGAGCAACCAAGAACAAGTACTTAGTGTTCATATTCGCAACCCAAAACTAAGAAAGAGAGGGTAAGGTGGGTAATGAAGGGGGGAGCGTTAATAGGGTGAATATAGAATGAAAGGAACAGAATCGGAGGCGGGAGTGGAATCATTTAAATAAGTACTTGGCAGGGCCACATGGAGAGTATGATAACTAAAAAAAAAAAAAAAAAAAAAAGTATTATTCACAGCAGGGCGACCCCCGAGTACAGCATACGGGGAGTAGACGGCTGACTGACTGTATGGCGTGGGGAGCCGGCGGACACGGTATAGCACGGCAGGGTCAAAAACAGTTTCTCTCTGTTACACGAGACGATAGAGAGCCAGGGGATAGAAATCATTACCGCCTCCCCCGCCGAAAGCCAATGATATGGTATCCTCGCAGGGAGGCCAGCCGAAGCCGACTACCATGCCGTGCCCAGCACGAGAAAACCATCAGTTCCCATCAGATGTATTCGTGCCGAACATCGAGAAAATGGAATCTTCCATTGGGTTCTCATAAAACATACAACTCTTTACCCAATTTCTACCTTCCACAAGGCCTGCCTCAAAAAAGCAGGAGTCCATTCAATGTTGAAGTTAAAATAACCTTCTTGGCACGACCCGGGGACCATCGGACGCCCCCGCCCAATTAGGAACGTTCCCTGCCCCCACACAGGACTTTGTCAACAATCCTGCGGTCCAACTTCCTTGTGTGGCTAGTACAAGGGTAGGGAAAAATTAACCCTAACAGACAGGGGCATATTTGGATTGTTAACCTCAAATAACAGTTCAGTAAACTTCTTGCCAGACCCTTGCAATGGGAACATTCCAAGGTCGGATGGCGCTAACCGTATCCAGACCAAGGCGAGGCTACCGATGATTCTCCAGTTTCACCAACCGATGATCCCGGGGGGAACTACTGTAGTTGCACGTGGAGGCGGTAGCCCGTTTCATTCCTTGGGGTCTGGTCCATGGCCTAGCCTTGGATGAGGTTAGTGTTGCACAATACGGTCTCAACAATCCAGATGCCTCACTGTCCCGTATGAACTTCCGAGCGTTCTAATACCAAAACCTGCCCGTTGTCACGTACCGGCATCATCCGCTGTACTACTTGTAGTACCGGACACATTCTTTGGATTTCGGCCGTCGGGGGTTGCGGGGTGCGACGTACTAGCAAGAAGTTATTGAACAATTACCGGTATGATATTTAAGGTCGACAAGCCAAATACGGTATATCCCTGTCCATTCGGGTTAATTGTTCCCTCCGGTATATACCCTTGTACCCCTGTAATGTCGGAGCCTTTTTGAGGACTGCTATTGCATGCCTAGATCTGGGCAGTGCGCAATGTGAGTTGATTTAAAAACACTTCGACATTAATCGAGGAGGAGTACAAGTACAATGCTCGATGGTCAGGCAATAGTTGCAGCAGATGTTGTGGTGTCGCGCCAGGGTCACATCGCACAGCGGGAGGGAGAGGAGCCTGATTGACAACTCGTTATCATAGTAAGAATAAGCCCCTTGCGAGACATGTGTAAACGCCTCTGAATACCTTTTCCATTGCGCAAGAGTGGGTTCCCCAATGCATAGCATGCGAGGCACGTGCATGTCAAGTGAAAGTTGATTTGAAGACAAAAACTCCCAAGACTTGTCCGGAGGATGAGTTGCTGGGTTTATATCTTGGCAGTTGGGGTGTGGCGCACCCCCTTGGGCATTATTATTGTGCGAATGTTCCCAAGGCGCCATACTGAATCCTCTCTCGTCTCCAACCGATTGCCTCGACCCTGAGTAATTCCAGAAAGAGAGATAGAACCAAATCTCAAACATCACGAGAGTTCAGTGTGGGAATTCCCTGCAATGCCCCGTTGGCCGTGCCAGCAGAGGTAGCACTATTACCCTGCGAAAATAATTCGGGAGTCCACAAACTGAAGGATATCATGATGTTAGAAAGCCCTGCCAAGATGAGCGGGGTTGAAAAAAGGATCCCATTGAGCCTTAGACAAATGTGGTCATTTATTGACATCATAAAAAGAAAGAATAACAAGTTTCAGTTAAAGTTTCCCCACTTCTAGGCAGCTAAAGCCAACGGGTTGCCTAGAAAACGAACACACGCTCCAGAGATCCCCAGATAAGCTTGAGCCTGGCCTGATGTGTCCAATGCAAAAGGGATCTTCTCCCCAACTTCACTAAACTTTTCAAGGCTTTCTAAAATCACGACACGAATAAGATGCCCAGCCACTTGACTTGTCACATATCACACATCCCCTCTTCACCCTCCGCTAAACTTCTCTAATTCCACACCCGGGTTCTGCAGGTACTGGGAACTATGGACTCGCATTCAACACTGTACCACACCCGCGAATACTCCCCAATGGTATTTCGAGGATTTGGAACGTGATATGGTTCCCCGAAGTGAGAACAGTATTCCGGCTGGCCCGACCCCACCAGCGGAAAACGCATGAGAATATCTGTTAATGGGGCGGAAGCTTGGCTGCTTGCTAAACTTCAGGCTCACAGAAGCTATCGAAAACCAAGCCAAACGGCGGGGTCTCCGAGTCCCAAGATCAAGAGAGGATATTTTGGCGATTGGCCGTTGGTTCGAGACATTGCGAAGCATCAACAAAGCATCCTAACCAATGAAAGGCAAACAACGAGAACCCACTCTGTATGTAACCGTCAGCTAGCCCCTTCTTTTGCTCTAGTAACCATAACCCGTCGCTTGCGTCCTACCGCAGCCCGCTCGGTTCGGGCATGGGTGCCGCTCCATTTCCCTACGATATGAGGTACTGTACAAGTAAATTTTGATCTCGTAGCGACCGAATCTACACCAGCCCTTTGTACTGGAATTTCCCAAAGGAACTGTGTACCCTATCGCTCTAGAATTCACTAACAGGCCCACGGGGGCCTAGTGGTTTAACGTTCAGGGGGGGGGATGATATTCGATCGAGAGGTACAGCTAGGATATACTACTCCTGTATATCTACAATAGGATAAAGCTTATGTGGGGGGTAAAGTGGGGAAAGTAGAGCAGGAGTCCTGGAGGACAGGGTAAATTCAGACCGGTTGGTATTTTTCGGGTCCGGATGAGTAAACCGAGTGCTAATTGATACCGGGGAACGCACCATACCTGAATTACAATGTTCAGAGCTCACGCTCTGCGTTACCCTAGCTTCGGGAATGCCTGCACTAGGTCCTCCGCTACCAGAGGCAATAGTTTTCGTGCAGTTCGTCCATCTATCCATCCATCCATCTATCACTGGGAATGGGAAGCGGGGAGGAAATGGATATATAAGATATCGCAGGTCCTATCGTGGGGTTACTGACAATGGTGCAATGGTCAAACACACGAACTATACTAGGGCTAGACTAAAGGGTGGTATAATCAGGAACTTCGTTCGCTCGTCATCACTCCAAACTAACTAAACAAAACATAAGAATATATAGAGTACTGTATAAGGAAATCTTCTCGCCCATTCCATCGTTCTCCACACTCATTCGTTTCTCTCCACGCATGACCCAATTTTCCTGCATACTTCCATACCGATGACAAAGGAAGGACACGACCATAAACCATCTCCGCCAATCCTTTCATCTCCTTTCAACTTTAGGACAAATGATATCACCAGACATTCTGTAATATTTCATCGTATAAAACCTTTCCTCTCACATCCACCCTCACATCTCCGTCCACCAACCATCCACCCCGTCAACTCTAACATAAGAAAAAATAGGGAAGAAAGGGGGGGGTTGTAAAAAGGGATCTATTCCAGATAAATGGTGCAGCAAATGAAATGGTATCCCAGCTGCTGTGCGCTAAACGCAATGAACAGGAGCTACTGAACCTTGATCCATAAATGTTAACAAAGATTCGTAGGTTTTAGAGGGATGTAGGCTTACATAGAAGTCGGATTTCCACCAATGACAGCCGGAGGGAATTTCAAGATAATCTCTTAAAACTGACGTAAAGGACAAACAAAGGAAAGGGGAAAGATGGCGGTGGCTATAATAGCATATATTAGGTTCTCAGGGGTTGGGCAAGGATGGCACTAAAAAAGAAGGAATCTTACAGGATTTGAGCGCAATCGATTAAGTATCCCAGACTTCTACTTGGTATTAATTCTTTCAGAGCTGGTCGGGCCGCTGGGCATCTACGCTTTCCACAGACATTCGGGCTTGCAGAAGCTTGACCACTCCTTCATGTCCCTTGGCAGCAGCAAACCCGAGTGGTGTTCGACCATCCTGATCCGGACGATCAGGATCAACATCTTTTCGGTCAAGTAGTAGCTTCGCAACCCCTACATGCCCCGTGAAAGCAGCCCGTGCGAGTGGTGTTATACCATTCTTGCTCGGAAAATTAGGGTCGACATCTTTCTGATCTAGCAGTAGCTTCACAACCCCTTCATGTCCGTTGGTAGCAGCACATCCGAGTGGTGTTGCGCCATCGTTATCCGGATAATTGAGGTCAACACCTTCCCGGTCAAGTAGTAGCTTCACAACCCCTTCATGTCCCTTGAAAGCAGCACATCCGAGTGGTGTTACACCATTATTATTCGGGCGATTAGGGTCGGCATCTTTCCGGTCAAGTAGCAACTTCACAACTCGTTCGCGTCCCTCGAAAGCAGCATATATGAGTGGTGTTTCACCAATATCATCTGGGCGATTAGGGTCGACATCTTTCCGGTCAAGTAGCAACTTCACAACTCCTTCATGTCCTTCGAAAGTAGCAAATCCAAGTGGTGTTATATGATCCTTATCCGGACGATTGGGGTCGACATTTTTCCGGTTAAGTAGTAACTTCACAACCCCTTCATGCCCCTGTAAAGCAGCACATCCAAGTGGTGTTATACCATTCTTATTCAGACGATTAGGGTCGACGTCTTCTCGGTCAAGTAGTAGCTTCACAAGCCCCTCATGTCCGCTATAAGCGGCCCATGAGAGTGGCGTATTGTCTCTCTTATCTGGCCTATCGGGGTCGACATCTTCTCGCCCCAGAAGCATTTTTACTACTCTTTCATGTCCCTTCATAGCGGCACACCCGACCGGTGTTCGGCCATCAACACCCGGGCAGTTGGGGTCTACATCCTCTTGTGCCAGTAGCAGCTCGGCTACTCCATCGTGTCCATTCACTGCTGCCCAGAAGAGTGGTGTGTTGCCAGCGGAATCGCATTTGTTGATCTTGGAACCTTTCGCATTCATCAATGCAGGCACAAGTTCAAAAATCCCGAAGAAAGACACGCAATGTAATCCAGAGAAGCGGGTGAAAAGGCCGTTGCTTCCGGTATATTTAGGATGCAGTATTTGCTTGAAAAGTGATAAGGAGGATACATGGTCTTCGTACTGATTCAAGAGCTCTAGGGCAAGGGTCCTAGCGTGGTCTGAGAGTTCTCTGTTCGCATATGTTCCCCAATACCTCGAAGAATACTTGAGGAATGGCATGATTTGGTAGTCTGGGAGAGGATGGGGTGAGAGGTTCTTGACCTGTCGTGAATTCAGATAAGTCAAGCAGGTTTCTACAATTATCGAGTGAGGTTTGTAGAAGAGGCCGGCGTGAGCGCGGAGATACTCTTGGACGGTAAAGTGGATTAACCGCACAGTCGAAGCTTCTTTATCGACTGTGATAAGTCCTTGGCAGCAGCCGAGCAATGCGCCGATGGAAGGAGCATTTTCGGTGTCGAAATCCGTCGCTCCGATCTCCACTCCCAGTGCGTGGCGTAACTCATCCACATGTAATGGCCGTTCAGCGTGACAGATCCATGTGAGAGTGGCCATCGCAAGTTTTGTCTTTTCTCCGCCCTGCGCCTTTATCCGCTCTAGCGTCGCGCTGTAAGCGTCCCCTAGATCTGCCCCATCTTGCGCCAACTTGAGCCTTTTTCGTCGGCGAGCGATACTGGTTTCTCGTAGGATTGCCTCGATGTGAAGAGAGGCTAGTAGGAGTCTAGACTCGAATACGTTAGCTTTTACCCTAGAGTAGCTTTGAGTAACTTTGCCCTTGCACTTGTTTCTACATACGTTTCCGAGCTTATTTCAGAAATGCTCTCTATAATATTTGCCTCCAATGTGCTGCTCATCATCTCCGGAGCAGTGTCGTTCCTGAGCTTCTCACTCAGATACTTAACAATACCTTCCCTCGTAGGCTCTATCAACACAAAAGTTACCGCTCCATCCAATTTCCTTTCCACCTCACTCTGGATATGGGATCTTCCGGTCACAAATATGCGAGTATTCCGCGACCCCTGCACAATCTGTCCTAGTGATTCAAGAATTACCACTCGGTGCTCTGGCACACATTCGTCAAGTGCATCAACGCATATAAATGTGCGCTTTGTGGTTGTGACGGCCTGGAACATCCTCAAAATTCCCGAAATTTGAAGCCTTCTACCCCCAATAACCTTTTTCTGATTTCGAAAACCCTGGACTACCGCTTCAGGGATTTCCTCCAATCCGCTAACAAGTTGTCGCAATAGGGAGCCGAGCATATTTACCGGTGATTGCTCGTTCCGGGCAGCAAAGTCAAAGTAAAAACAAGCAACTGCAGTATCTTCCTCCGCGGCCTCGTCGCACAACTTGTCTATAACTAGGGAACTGTCATCCTAGCCTGTTAGCAAACCGTTCTTTGATTTCTAGCAACAAGGCACTCCCTCTTACATGATATAGCTTTTTCCCACTCCTGGATTGCCGTGGCAGAATAAGGTCGCATGATTGGATCCATCCTCCCTATCGCCATCATGCCACCGCCTGAATTCCTGGGTTTCTGGTAGCCAGGCTCCTATACTGTCGACTCGCTGGGCCCCGATATCTCGGTGCCGAGTCCATGGTTCTAATGGAGACAGCCAGGCCAGGATTTTGGACTCATCATAGGGGACATTGTGATTAAAGCTATTTGCGATGATGATAGAGTTATCGTTATTGCTAAAAGCTCGGGACATCTTTGAATTTTTGCCGCTTTCAATGTTGTCGAGAGCAAGGTGTTGATTCACTTGGGGTCTCTTAAAGCAATCAATTCAAAGTAAGGAAAAGCGGGGTTGATGGTAGACTAAAGCCTTGCGCCCGTCTGACAACACCCCAACCACAAATCCAAAATCTGTGACACAAACGCTCGAGGGCTGCTTATGTCAGAAATTGTGAACCGACACGATTGCAGAAGCCTCATGTTCAACCATAATTGCTATGATTCGAGTTGTCGGGGCAGATGCCACGAGCTCGAGTATTCTTAAATTTCGTAGCATGTATAGTAACCTTCATTTGGAAACGTATCGACTGATTTATTGCTCCAGTACTTGAAGCTATACGAACAAGGGTTTGGGATACTCTTCGCTTGTCCTTCTTAGAGATACGGCACTCGGTTAGCTTACTGTACTAGAAGCGAAGTGTGATGCTTCTCCTAGAGCCTTGCTTCGAGTACTGTACTCGTACAGTAGCGCTTGAGTGCCGGTAGAACCCACAAGCACAGGAGTTTTGGTTTCACACACTCCTGGTAAATTGATTTGATGGTTGCGGGCTGAGCAGTGAGCCCCGCTTTTCCTGAACCTACCGGAACTGTCAACAGACCCAGGGCTCTTCAGCACCCTGTTCTCGACAGCATTTCAAAACAGCGAAAAACGAAGGATGTCTCGAGCCTTTACTGATAAAATTGGGTGCTTCAATGTATCAAATACAATTGTTTTTACTGCTGCCGATGATGGGCCAAAGATACTGGCCTGGTTGTCTCCCTTAGACCCCCAGGTGCGGCATCAGGATATTTGCGGTCAGCGGGTGGACAGTATAGGGGACTGGTTACTGGAAACGGAAGAGTTTAGAGACTGGTATAATGGTAGCGAGAAGGAGGGATCTGATCATGCGGCCTTGTTTTGCTATGGGGACCCGGGAGTTGGCAAGAGCTACATTAGGTACGTGAGACCACCAGTGAAGAAGCAAAGGACATTATTGCTAACAGGTCGCGATGGTAGTTCCGTAGTTGTAGACTATTTATGTGATCAGGCCGTGGAACGAGATAAGGCGGTCGCTTGTTTTTACTTGGATTTCGCTTCCCGGGAGGCCCAGTCTCCAACAAACATGCTGGGCTCTCTACTCAAACAGGTCCTGAGTGGGTCAGAGGCAATTCCGGTGGAAATCGCGCAGGAATTCCGGAGCCAGAAGAAGGTAATTGGTGGTTGGAGACTTCAACTTCCAGATATTGTGAAAATTTTCGGAACTGTCCAAACTCCACAGCGCATATTCGTATGTGTTGACGCTCTTGACGAATGCGTTCCGGAGCATCAACTGGAGGTTTTAGATGAATTAGGACAAATTCTCCAGGTATCACCAAAAACTCGAGTGTTCATGACTGGGAGGTCACATATCCGGGGGGCGGTCGAGAGGAGACTGGGTGGAAGAGCAACAAGTGTATCAATTAAGCCCAGCGATCGCGATGTAGTCACATATCTACATGCAAGACTGGGGAAGGACACAACTCCCGAGGTGATGAATAGCAGGTTGGAGGACGATATTATGAAAAGCATTCCCAAAGAGATCTCGGAATCGTAAGTAGCAGTGTTGGATCTAAGAGTCCTTTGTCACATATACTGACGCGTGCGGATCTAGATTCCTACTAGTTTCGCTCCAGGCAGGAGCGATCCTAAGAGAAACGACAATCCATCGGAGGCGAAATAGGCTCAATGCGATAAGGAATGGGTCCGGGTTGGGGGATGCATATGAGGCAACACTGGAACGAATAAGAGCTCAAGAAGTGGAGAAAGCAAAACTTGCCATGACCACGCTGATGTGGATATGTTATTCGGAAAGGCCATTAGGAGTAGACGAACTGTGTCATGCACTGGCTGTGGAAATTGGATCTACACGTTTCAACAACAACAATGTGCCTACGACAGAGACGTTGCTCGCCTGCTGTCAAGGACTAGTCACTCTAGATAAGGAAGCCTCGACCTTCCGGTTGATGCACCACACACTCCGCGAGTACCTCTGCGCTCATCGTAGTCTTTACCCACAAGCTCACTCGGAGATGGCGGAAACCTGTCTGACTTATCTAAATTCAGACAAGGCCAGGGCCCTTCCGGCCGAACCCCAACCTGACCTCTCATGCATGCCATTCCTTAAATACTGTTCACGATATTGGGGCGTCCACGTAAAGGGAGAACATTCGGATCGTGCAGCATTGCTCGCAATGGAGCTCCTGGACCAGTACGACAACCACGTGGCCGCCAACGCACTTTTTGAGCAAATACTAGATCCGGATGATTCCCTTGAGGTCAATGCTCCTTCACTGTTCACTGGACTACACTGTGCATCTTTCTTCGGGGCTGTTGATGTAATAAATGGTTTGTGGGAAATGGGTGGCTGTGACGCCAACCGGGGAGATTCCGCGGGCATAGCGCCACTCGGGTGGGCCGTGAGGGGTGGACAGGAGCAGGCGGTGGAACTATTGGAAGCCGTCGACCCCAATAACAGACAACACTGGAAGCACACCACTTTGGTGGGCTGCGATGAATGGGAATATATTGCTGGCGAAACAGCTTTTGGACCGGGATGACGTCAACCCCGACAAGTCGGACAATGAAGGCCATACACCCCTCCTCACGGCCGCAGCAGGTGGGCACGAGTCAGTGATGAAGCAACTTTTGGACCGGAAAGATGTCAACCCCGACAAGTCAAGCAATGTGGGCCATCCCTCCTGGTGGCTGCAATCGATGGAAGGGCATGAGTCGGTGGTGAAGCAGCCTGTGGGCCGGAAAGATGTCAACCCGACAAGTCAAGCAATGTGGGCCGTACACCCCTCCTCGTAGCAGCAGCAGAAGGGCACGAGTCAGTGGCGAAGCAACCCTTGGACTGGTAAGACGTCAACGCCAAAATTCCAGACAAAAATGGCCACATACCGTTCTAGTATGCGTCTGCAAAGGAGATACCGTAAGGAGTGGCGAACCTACTGCCGGCCCCTGGAAGCCCCCGCCCTAGCCTGTCTTGCGGTCGGCAAGTTCTAGCCTTCTTTACCCCCTCCGAGTCTTCTGCCGCGGCCATCTGCTACCCCCCATAGTGTTAACAGCATTACTCTTTAGCCCCCCTGTCACCCCTCCTCTGCCACTTCCCCCTAGCCTCTAGAGCCTATGATCTAGTCTTAACACCTTTTTCTTCACGCTCTCTCGCTTTCTCTTCCGAGAGTCCTTATTCCTGAGCATGCAAATTCTCCAGGAATGGAATTTGCCGTCTCTTGCAGAGTAAGGTATGTGAATACTTACCGGAACCCTCCCCAACACGTAACGCTGCGATCAAGGGAAGAGTTCCGAGTTTCTATCGTCGGTTGTTTGAATAAAGAGATGGAGGTATTTTTATTCTGGCCCTCACAACCTTTTTTCTGCGTTTGCTGATCCCTCTCTCGACTTCCAATTGCAGATTCCCCCTTTCATGCATGATAGCTCTTCTTTTTTTATTCTACAGTACTATTGAGATTATCTGCTCTGTTGTTTTCTCCTGTAAATCACAGATTGATATAGCCATTTGTTCGAAAATGGAACACTTTACGAGCACAATCCTTATTCTTTATTGAAAATACAACGCAAGTTGCCAGACAATTTGGCAACTTCCAGCCAGGCACCGCCCTCTCTCAGTACGGTTTATGATACGATACAAGAATCTTATGCAACCCCAACCCTCTTGGTATGTGGGGGCACGGACAATGGCCGCCCGCCTAGAACGACATTACAGTAAAATCTGGAATAATTGAGAGTGGCACTAGGACGTCTAGAATTTCCAAGTTTGGATTAAGGGAGAAAGGACAGCTGGAGGATTCCCCTTCAGTACCGACAAAGCCAAACAAAACGAAAATACAACAAACCCTATTACCACAGGCAACACCAACGTCCTAGAGAGGTCCTTGATTATTAGAGCTCTTAGGGTCACTACTATTACTACGGTTTACTCTCGTCAACTCACGTCTGCTGTCCTTGTAAATTTATATCATTTATTTCCGGGGAAGCTATCAACAAAGCAGCCATCATGACAGCAGACAGCGGGGTGCAGATTGGAATGGCTTCACTCTACTTAGTCATCTTGTGACAGTTCGAGAATCTTGCGCCCTGGTAAATATGAGAGACAATTGGATGTGCCTGCAGAATCGCGCAAAGTGAATCCTCTATTTTGTATTATACATAACCCACTTTCTCCGGTCACAACAAAAGAGCATTTCTAACCTCCCATGTATGGCTTCGACCAACAGCGCACTCCCATCACAAATACCCAACAGCTTGGGACCACACCGCATCGCAAGGAGCCACAATCTGACCCCATAGGAATTTCTCAGAACCCAGAGCACTCAATAGAGTTCGGGGGGACTTCCTACTCTATTGATAACAAGCACCCTGCAAACTTTCAAATTGCGACCGGGGCAGGACAATGAGGTTATGTAAGGAAGAATCAACACCTCCAGGCAGCCAATAACCTTTTTTTCCCCTGGAATTGTGTATTCATTGCCAGCTCATCTACTCTCCGCCCTATGCATTGAAAAGGACTCTTATGAAAATGTTAACGCGGTCTCCGCTTCCCCACAGCAGACAGGTTTCTATCACGATTCTCCTACATTTCCTAGATTTAAGCTAAGTTAGGGATAATTCAGGTTTAGAACTTAGCAGTTGAATTTTTCAGATTTTTGCCCGCACATATGCCAGGATCCTTTCTGAACCCGGTCCAGATACCTATGAAAGTTCAATACCGTAGCGATCCGAAGATACCCCGGAACAATTCGGATGCACTCCATGAAATTGAAACCGTGGAATCAAAACCTACCGGTACATTCACATGCTAGTTCATATGATCTCGCAGGATTTGTACTCCTACAGCACTGTACGATGCCAGTTTTGGCCTCTCACCGCTTAATTGTGCTACCAGTGAATTGGAAGAAAAGCCTAAAAAATAGAGGATCCTAATATATAGGTATCGCAAGTCCACAGGGCGGACAATAGGGCGTTAGGTCCTAAAGCCTCCTCAGTTGGCTCGAGACTAGAAAGCTCAATTACCATCGTTCGGTCACCCATTTCGGGCCGTTCCGGTGCGGCAACCTCACGATGCTTCAATCTCCCATAGTCCCAAATCCCATTTTTAGAGAGGATAGCACTGTATTTATGACTAGCTACTGCTTCCTAGTTATGATATTTCACGAAGAGATGGAGTCAAACTCAAACAGATACCGAGTGATCAACTATGATCAACTAGTGAGATCTACTAAATCCCGGGGGTAAAGGGGCGACTCAGGATGAGGGCAATAAATCATGAAAAAAAAACATACTGGAGGACTTCCCGTAGGAATCTGGAAAAATCTGAAAGTTAGAAACTCGGCTAGAACACAAGTGCATTCCCGTAGCAAGGCATAATTTCTAGATATCCAGACAGTTTTCACCGAGTAAAGATAAAAA
>Ga0307509_10004582_pt1 | contig 19820 bp, 24 predicted proteins | sample 10_EM_MG_FD_202245 | JGI IMG/M metagenome (GOLD analysis project Ga0307509, IMG submission 202245) | Populus trichocarpa ectomycorrhiza microbial communities from riparian zone in the Pacific Northwest, United States - 10_EM | ecosystem: Host-associated > Plants > Roots > Unclassified | place...
GTACGGAGGTACAGCCCATAAGTTTTGTATATTTCGCTAGCAGGGGTGCTACGCTAGCATGGGGGTGAGTGGGCGAATTGGGTAGCCATGATACCTATTTCGCTGCCTTTATACCCAATTTGCTACATTACCCCATGTTAGCGCAACACCCCCTGCTAGTAAAATATACAAAACTTATGGGCTGTACCTCCGTATGTGCTTTGCGAAAGGCGGGAGATCTCTTGCTACGTCGAGGTTCCATGTGGTCCCCCCCTCTAGGTGGCCCTGCCTAGCCTCTGGCGAATGCAGGTTTCGGAGAGCCGTACTGGGGGCTAGGCACAAGTCGAGGCATTTGAATCAGAACTAAGATAGATTGGGAAATCCGAGTGATATGGAGAGAGTGGGCGTAGAGAGTTGGAACCGGTGATTCAAGCACTGGCCTGGTACAAGTACCGTATGTGCTCGAGTAAGACCCCTGGACAGGTTTAGTTTTCCGGCACCATATCCGTGGGCCGTCTGAGAGTAAAATTCGCCACTAGTACGCTAATTCTGGTTTGTGGGACCGTGATTCGTTGGATAGGACGGGTCACTTTGGCCTTGAAAATCTAAATTCCGAACCTGAAATAGCTAGCTGCCCGATTGATCTGCGCATAGGTAATATTTAGCCTGCTGGTCGCGAATTTTACTCTCAATGTGGTTGAGGTTAGCTTTCCCTTATTGTGTGACTGCCAAACTAGTTCCGTGAAACCTGAGACAAAGTTGTCAGCCTTTAGTGGATACGTGTCCAGGGGGATTTACTCCCAGCCATCTAGCTACGATACTCGCTGCTCGCAAACAGAAGCGACAACTCAGCCGGCACATCCAAAAAAAAAAGAAAAAAAGAAAATGGCTCAACAAATCCTCCATATCATCAGGAGTTCACTTCAAACTGGTCACCCTGAGTTGCTTGTGTTTCCCAACATGAACCAAGAAGTGGCGTCTCAAATTCTAGAAAGCCTTGAGAAAGATGAACATAACTCGAATGGTTATGGTTTTAGGTAAGTATCTCACCAGTGTAGAGGGGAATGTGTTAACAACTACCAGACTTCACTACTCTATTCCAGAGCGCTACTTTAGACTAGAAATCCCTAAATTACTAGATCACATCGCGGTCGCGTGGATGAGTGATGAGTGCTCAAAGTGGGTGCAGGATGGCCGCTTAGATTGGAATACCTTTCATGCAATAAGGAGTTCCCGACCTAGTATGCCTCCCATATTGAAATCTTGAAAGCTCCTAACAATATGTCATAAATACAGCTTATAGCAACTTTGTTGGGGAATATGCTGGTTCCAAAAAAGACCCTGATTTGGCGTGGACCCCCCGCATCGACGGTGTGATAAAGGAATACCCTTCTGTGGTCTTTGAATCTGGCCGGTGGCAGTCTTGCACTCAGTTATCCCATGACTGTAGCCTCTGGTTGGAAGGAACGAGTGGCGCAGTCCGTGTTGTGGTTTTGTGCAAGACTTTTGCTCCTGATCTGGAGGGTAGAGTCAAAGCCACTCTTATAATGGGCCGGAGGATGGAAGATGGTGTAATAAGAGTGACTGAGTGGGTATGATTCGTGTCCTTCCCCCAAATTGTATTCAGTGTTCCCAACCGTCCCGGGCGTCTCGGGGAGGGTGGCTAAGGGCGCCGGGCACGGTGTCCGTCTTTCATAAAGAGGGCCATCCCAGGGGTAAATGTTCTCAACCGTCTGGGGCTCAGGTAGGGCCCGGCGGGGGGACTGCCAAGAGCCCCGGGCGAGACGGGACTGCGCAGTGTAGTCCATCCTCGCCCATGAACTTGCAGGACGGCAGTCATTTGTGGGGCCCGGGCGTCATCTGTGGGGCAGCTGTGAGTATTTCACAGTGAGACACCCCTAGGACCCTACCGTCCGTCCCGGGTAGAGGTTTGGAGGACTACAGGAGGGGCGTCCGTCCCGGGCAGAGTCCTAGAACCCGGGGTCCGTCCGGTCCTAAGCAAAAGACGGACCGACTGGACGCTTGGGAGCACTGATTGCATTGCTTGATATTTGGTACCTAACCTTGCTTTACTTGGTCTAGAAGATCTTTCCAGTCCCGAGGGTTGAGGTGCCAGACCCATATATTACCATCGATGAACTCTTTAGTGGCAGCACTCCAGTTGGCCTAGATCCAAATGCACGCCTCCCGCTTAGTATCGCAAGTCTTCGAGCTGCTCTGGGTTGCACCATTCAGGAAAGAGGGTGCCTTACTGGTCAACAGTCCCTAAGCTATTTAAAGTAAATTGATAAAAAATCTGCCCAACTAGAAGTTCGATAGCCGAGGAGGATGTCTTGATCTTAATTCTATCATTGCACTGAAGAGGGAAATAAAAGTCCTTAATATATAACTAAGAAAAACTTCTACATTCTAATGTCTTCCTTCCTAAACCTCTCCGTCTTCACGATAACATTCGCCGCACCCATTCTTTCCCCATCTATTTTCACCTGATTTCTTCTTCCATTCCCTTCGCTTCCTCCACTTCCTTTCTTCCATTCTCAACCCTTCATCTCCTCTCTTCTCTTTACTGTGACTTCTTTACTTCACTCCCACCTCAAACTTTATTCTCCAACTTCCAGATTATTCTTATTCGTCCTTTATGCCAGTAATGATAAATTCCAGATATGTAACCGTTGTTCTTGATGCGCCAAGTATATGCATCGCAAAGCACCGGTGATCCACAATACTGTTTGGTTAGGGGGAATGGGTTAGGTGGTACTCGTGGCGTGGTAATGATGGGTGTGATGGGTATGATGGGTGTGATGGGTGTGATGCGGGTGCTGGTGGTGTTGGGGGTAGGGACTGTCATTATAGGAACTATCGTTCATCACTGGCACTCACTCTGTGGTTGGGCACTGGGCATGATACGTGCCACCTTTGCTCTTATCTCATTAGTTAAAATATGCTAGAAGGATGTGGGTGGTTCCCCATATAGGTGGACACCCAGTTAAAGATACCAGAAGAGGGGTTGAAGTTTCACCAAAGCAGAGAAGGAAAGTAGGGAATGAGGGGTAAGGAAATGGCATGAGAATAGGTGTAAAGGGCACGAACACGGAAGACCACTATTGTTTTCTGTATTTTGAGGGTCCTGTCTGTCCACAATTGTAGGAAGTTCAGGTACCGAATTATAAGCCACTCTTTGGTGTAGATAGTCACTGAGTGGTTGCGGCATGCGGTAAGTCGTCTGAACAGACATTGGCCGCCCCAGGCAAGGAGACAAATTATTTTCCACCATACCTTTAGCTATAGATATAGTCTAGAAGATGAAGGCAGTGCGTGTGCAGGCGATCCTCCAACCACTAGTAGGTAACATGTCAGATGACAACTACCAAGATTCTGCCATTGACACCGTGTTCTCCGCTCTATGTAAGAATTTCACTTGCTAGATCGAATTCCATCAATGGTTGTTCTCTGACAGCTATCGTATTGTTAATTACCGGCGCTCACCCCGAGTTCCTTACTGTGCCTTACCCCGCACTGCTGAGGACTTGTCTCCTTTGTTAGAATATGCTGGGGAAAATACCGGAGGATTTACCGATGAGTCTGGCTTACTGTGAAAGGTCGGAGAGGCGGGGTAGATTATCTGATAAAGCGGTGAAGAAAAGAGGGGAAAGATGGGTAAGGACATGGGGCGGCAAAGGATGCAAATGGCATGATTGTGTTCGGAATACTCGTAGACGAGTAATTCTTGGTTTTTTGTACTTAAGGGTCCCTCTCGCGGACAATTGTTGAAGCAGCAAGCCATGAATAATCCTTTATATACATCATGCTTTCCTCTTGAAACGAGCATCCAGAGCTGCGATTGATATCATCCTGAATTTTGGAAGATGTAGCAGGGTATCAACCCCGGGGATAATAACTTTCCACCCAACCACCACCACAGAAGAAAACCTTATTTCAGCTCCTTCTGATATTCGGTCACAAGTTCTCACTCGGCTATTCTAAGTCTAGGGTTAGTTCAAACCTCAAAACAATTTTAAATTCCAGGCTGCCCTCACATGTTTCTTAAGTTTTATAGAGAATTTTTAACCTTTCCCGGAACCCTTGAAAAAAAGGTTTCCTAAAATAAAATTTCTGCCGCTCCAGTCCAATTGTTGAAACATGCTTCTGGTCTACTGTGTTATCACTCGTACTATTACCTTTTCTCCTTACATCAATTCTTATCATACATTCAGACCTCCTGCACTATTGAAGACACCTCCTTACATTTCTCTCATTCCACTTTTGTTTGTTATTGTTATTGTTCGCTCGACCTATCTGTCTCGCTCCCTATTAGTAGATAGTCAGGGTCTTTTGCCCTTCCCTTTGTGTTCTGGTTTTTCTCAAGCAATCAAGAACCTCTTCACATCTTGCGTTATCATTCCATTCAACATTTTCCACAACACCAATGACGTCTTGTGAATCTCATCCAACTGGCCCCACCCATCGGGGGCTAAAAGAAATTGCCACCAGTGTGGCTCGAACGCACGCATCTTTCGATAGCACAGTTTGTCTAACAGGACTCAAATGTGCCGCCTTAAACCACTCGGCCATAGTGGCATTGCTCCTGAATGTAATAGGGAGGTTGTCATATGCCTGGATTGGAGGTATCGGTTTTAATAAATAAAATTGTTCAAGACTCCAGTGTGCCTTGGCATAAAAGATGCACTGTGGCCTGCGCAAGGCCAGAAAACATAAAAACAACTGGAAATATTGCAGCCTAGATATGGTGTAACACGACGGTTAGACCACTTTTACAAATTGCTTCGCTCCCCCCAATTGCAGGTGTGATGTCCTGACCTAAGTATCCACACCTGATCCAAGTTACAGCATCAGAGTATTCGAGACAGCCAAGTTGAATAAGTGGGCTAGTGGCTCCTGTGAGCTTTGGAATTTAGACGCTAGTACAAGGTGTGGCTCCTATAACGCGGTGTTGGTTCGCTATAGAGATCAGGGGGGCCGGCAAGAGTTATGCCAGCGTTTACCCATCTTGGCCTGTTTTCTATAGGGCCGGCTTTTAGGGCCTATCTGGCCGGGCCTGGCCTGACTGCAGATATCTGCAGGCTTTCGAGTGATAAGATGTGATTAAGATAAGCAGATGAAACGCCAAGAGTTACTGCCACAAAAGACTTGAATCACAAACGCGCAACCGAGGAAGAAAATTTCTTTCTATTCACAATTGCCCTCATCGCGCTCAGAATTAGACTCGTGTCGGCAATGTCGCTTCGGGGGTATGTGTGTAGAAATAAGAATTAAATTTCGATGTCATTCTGAGTAAACTATCGACAATGGGGAACAACATAAACACCGAACCGACATAAGTTACCCCCTGACTCGAGTTTAACTAACATCTGGTAGAACAAAATTATATATAAACCTCGGAACATTCTATCTTTGTAGGAATCACGGTACTAATTTCTTCGCTTCGTGCAAGGGAGACTAGTTTATATTTATGAGCAATAAATCGAGTGATAAGAGAAACAAGAACCTACCCGATCGCTGTTTATGATAATAGTATAAACCTATCATGAGTCAGTTCGGCTGGGAAGGTGTGGTTTAAATGGTAATAACTAGCTGATATCTGCCGGGATCTTGAGATATCTGTAGATGTCAGCTGCCCATTAACAACATATTGACGAGTCATATGGAATATACCGAAAGCCGACTGGCGCTGCCAGGCACCCATGAAGCCACCAGGCTGCCCCAAAGCCTTGCCTGCAAAGCCCAGGTCTCTCATTTTGGCCTGGCGTAGTCGGACTGTAAGCCGGCCGGCTATCTGCGGGCCGACCTGACCGCTTGCGAATGCTGATTGGGCATTCTGCTGGAGAAACTCAAAAGTTACTTTAATAAGTTTTGCTGTTGGTATGGTACTCAATCACTCATGGTAAAGGCAGACGAGTATAGGACACAAAAAGAATCTTGGCTCATTCATAGATCGCAACACATTATTATTAGCCCGTTCAGTAGACCCCCATTATTGAAAAGAACTAATGTAGCCAGAGTAGATTCTCCACGATAACTCGGGGGGGGGGGGGGATGAGAGCTCAGACAACACGCACGGAACGTAAGGGAGCTTCCAAAAGCACAATCAACACCCAAGCACCTTCCCCCCAAATGAACAGTTCTCAGCCTTGGACCCTCCTCCCTTACATACCATAAGGCGAAGGAGTAGGATTTGGGGGATGACGGTATTTATGTGATATTACTAAGGGGCATTCAGAGGAACACCAGGTTTTGCGTGAAAAAGGAGACAAAGAGAGAGTAAGATGGCTTAATAACTAGTATCAGAGATAGATGGATATGAAAGGAAATAAGAGTGGGAAATAGTAAGGCCTAAGGAGGATAGAGGAAATCATGGACGATACATTAGACATAAGGAGAAAAAAATCTTTGCCGGCAATCACACACATGTTTCCTTAGTTATAGCAATATAAATAGCCTTTCTACTAAAGTAATAGCTAACTTTCGATAGCGGGGTCGAATTCGTTGGGGGCGGGGGGCAAGCAGTGGTAAGAGTAGAGAGGACAACTTGGGAAAAGCATAAGTGGGGAGTCAATGATCAATAGCAGAGAGAGCTTGGTAAGTGCAAATGAAGGGAACAATTTGTAGCCAGTCATATATCAGGACCGGCGGGTCCTTTTGAAGGGCCGCTCTGGTGTCGGGGGGGGCTCAGTCATCAAAGGTCGCAGCAATTGCTCCCAAATCGTTGCTATAGCGGCAAGACTATGGGGCCCGCCTTGCCCTGGGGGAACTTCCTCAGAGTCCCTCTTCCTTGGCCGCCGGAATGTGGCTTGGCCACTCTCAACTGCTGTGTTGGGGTTGGCATTGCCCCCTTCTGGTAGCATTTCAACAGCCCCCACACCTCCAAAGGTGGCGGTGCCCGAAGAGGATGCTTGGCCAGTGTCGGGTGAAGTGCTGTGGCCCGCAGCACCCCCGTCCGATAGCATTTCCACAATCTCCTCATGGCCACCTTCGGAAGCGAATGAAAAGGGTGTCTGGCCGCTCTCGTCTGCAGTGTTAGGATCGACGTCGTCCCGCTGCAACAGCATCCGGACAATGTCCTCATACCCACTTTCGGCAGCCCATGACAACGGTGTTCGGCCGCTGTTGTCTGCGCGGTCGGGGCTGACATTGCCCTGTTCCAAGAGCAGTTCGACTACTTCCTCTGACCCACTCGTGGCGGCCCATGAAAGCGGTGTTCGGCCTTTCTCGTCTACCGTGTCCGGACGGACATCTCTCCGTTCCAACAGCAGCTTGACAATTTCCTCATTCCCCCCCATGGAAGCCCATGAAAGCGGTGTTTGCCCACCACTAATTACCCTGTTAGGGTCGACATCTTGTCGCTCTAACAGCATCTTCACCACCTCCCCTTTCCTAGCCATGGTGGCCCAGTGGAGTGGTGTCCCACGGCCCCCGGTTGCAGCGTCGGGCTTGACATCGCTTCGGTCCAATAACATTTTGACAATCTCTCCGTGTCCCTCTAGAGCAGCCCAAGAAAGAGGCGTTCGGCCATAGCTGTCCGTCCTATTGGGATCGACGTCGTCCCGCTCAGAGAGTATCCTCAAAATTTCCGCATGCCCATTTCGGGCAGCCCATGAAAACGGTGTTCGGCCGATTTGATCCGCCGCGTCGGGATCAAGGCCATCCTGTTCCAGTAACACCTTAGTTATCCCACCATGTCCTTTTGCGGCAGCCAATACCAACGCAGTATTGCCACCCAGGTCTGTTGCATTAAGATCCCAGTTCTTAATATTTAGTAGAGCAGCCATGATCTCCGGAACTCCGAGCAAAGCTCCACCGTGGAGCCCAGTGAATCCCATGGGGTTACCCGCAATGTCGAAAGGCTTCCGCGCAGTCTCCAAGGGCCTTCCATTCGTAAACTCCTTTGACAAGAGAAGCTTGCACGATATGTGCCTATCGAACCGATCGAGGAGATTGAGTGCAAGCGAAGTTACACCCGCGGAGGGCCCTCTTCGAGCATGTTCTCCCCAGCAACAAGAAGCGTATTCAAGAAAGGGGGTTGTAGGTGGGGGTGAAGAGAGGGCTAGAGAAAGGTCTCTGATGCATCCATAGTTAAGGTAGGTTAAACAAACCTCCGCGAGTATCGAATGTGGCCTATGAAAGAGTGTTGGATTGGCTAAGATATGCTCTTGTAGGGTGAAATGAACTAGACGGACTTTGGAAGACGACGAATCGACTGTGGCTAGTCCTAGAGTGCAGTTCAATATTGTCCGGATTGAAGGCGCATTGTCATTGTCCAGATCTGCCGACCCTATCTCTACTCCTAAGGCTTGACATAGTTCGTCTGGTGTTAATGGCCGCTCTGCATATGCTATCCACATGAGGGCCTCCATTCCTAGCCGTGCCCTGTCCTTTTCCTGTGCCTTAATTCGTTTCATAGTTTCGGTGTATACGTCCCCTAGGTCCCGACCGCTTGCCATTTGTTTCAGCCTTTCTTTCCGCCGATGAATTGTCGTCTCCCCGAGGATTGTTTCGATGCTGAGAGCGACAAGGAGGAATCTGCATGCAATCGTTCGTGAGTAAGGTTATTCCAACTCGATACGGGACAACTAGGCACCAGGGCATACATCTCGGATATTTTTTTCGGAATGATTTTCATTATATCAGCCCTTAGTCCCTCATCCATGGCGTCAGGTTCTATGTCCTCGTCCAACTTCTTCCTCAAAAATGCCTCAGTGTCTTCCCTCGTCGGGCTCACTGATAGTGTTCACTCCCGGGAAGTGCCTCTCAACCTCACCGCGGACGAAAGGCCTTCCGGTCAAGAATAGTTGGACGTTTGGTGACACCTGCACAACAGTCTGCAGAGCGCGGAGAAAGCCAGTCCGATGCGTCGCGAGAGATTCGTCCAGGCCGTCAATACATATAACCAGCCATTCTCGCTGGGCAATCGCCATATTCAGCATTTCGAGAAGCTTAGGAACTTCCGGGCGTACCCCACCCAAATGCCCTTTCGCGTCTTTGAAAGCTTTTCGTATATTCTCCGGGATATTTCCTGCCACCAACTGCTTGAGAATGGCCCCTAGCATGTTCGGTGTGGTCTGTTCGTTTCTGTCGAGGTAGTCACAATACAGCCCAGCAACCGTAATATCTTGTGGCCTGCCATAGAAATGATCGATAACCACTGAGCTAAAATTTCTGGTTAGCGATGTGAGCTCTCGCCTCCCATTTCTTGTATTACCTAAGATGAGTCTTCCCCACACCTGGGTTGCCATGGCAAAAGAGCACAGGGCAAGAAGATCCAGCTACTCTCGTATCCCATCTCTGAAACTCGCTCTTTTCAAAAATCCATTTTCCCACACTCCCGAGTCGGTTGTCCTTTAAATGCTGATGTCTTCTTTGAGGTTCAAGCGGGGACAGCCACCGCAGCACCCGATCCTCGTCATCTGGTATTGTTGTGTTGAAACTGTTGAAGTTGTATGACCCGATAGTCGCCATATTGTCCATTCTGTCTAATGCCTGACCGAAGGAGGAGGATGTGCGGAAAGGTTGTGGTATGGGACATTAAGGAGGTAAGGGTCTCCTCAAAGTGGGAGAAACTCATGTCGGGGAGCAAGGCTGTGCTGTCTCACACCCCGGCATTTCATCCAATCGCTTCACGCCAGCTGGTCGCAGCATCTCCCCGTAAGCCTCTTTCGAATTCCCTAAGAAATACATTCCAGTTTCTGCGGCTGAAGCAATCAGATTGTCCTTTCTTTTTTCTCGTGCCCTCTGTTGTTAATCACTGGCACTCACTCCGTGACAGGACATCGGATATCATTCCTACTACCCCGCTCTTACCAATCACTTAGAACTTACTAGAATGATATCGGAGGAATTATCGACACACACTCATGCACGATGAGTTGGCAAAGCGGTGAAGAATTGAGGGGAATCAGGGGAGAGGCATACCGTAAGAACTCGAATAGAAGAGAAATGTGCTAGGACGTTGGAGTTGCCTCTCCTAGTAAGGCGCCTCGTATATTCCTTTTGTTTTGTCTCAACCGTGGGCTGAGTTTGCGGTGTTTTCCCCTCGCGTAGCTGAGAAGGGAAATTCCAACGTCCTAGCACATTTCTCTTCTATTTGAGTTCTTACGGTATGGCGTGAGAAAGCTAGGAAATGGTGTGATCATAATGAGGAAACGAACGGAATAGCTTGTATTGATTTTTGTATTTAAATATCTCCCCTGACCCGAAATTGTTAGAAGAGCAAGTCACCGAATTTATCTTCTCTTCTCGTTCTGTGATATCCCTTTGTCTTTCGTCACCCAAGCTTTAAGTTTCTGTTGATAGTGGTATTTCGAGCAACAATTTTGTCACCCTCCCCTCCCACCCGGTTTGTGAAATATCAAGCATAGAGTACCGGTAGGTTTGTGTTTACATTATGTCCAACGAACGTTCCCAGGGTACTAAAATATTAGGCCGGTTAGAGAAGCCAAACCTGCCTGAAGCAAGACAATTTTATGAGATCACAGCGGTGTAGGCCTTTTGGATGCCCTGGGCTTGGCAGCAAGCCCTTTCGGTAATCTCAACGGGGACATAATCATCAACCTCTTTAGCCATAAAACGGTGAGGAACAATTTAGAAAAATAAAGTGAAAAATGACAAATAAATGTACTCAATTTTTGTATTTTTATATATACATATAGATTTTTGCCTTTGGGAGTGATGGAGGTGGCATGATTCGTGTTCGGGTGTGTTTGACGGAGGAGATGTTGGAGTTGTATTCGCTATGGAGGTTGCTAGTCTAGTAGGTAAAACTCTGCTCTTACATGTGACAGCCATAAGTCTCCGCATATGCCCTAATCACCCGTGCTTGCCCTAGTACTCGTAGAACATTCACCCGTCCACACTTCTGTGTTCCACCATACATGCCCGCGCCGCCCATCGGCCTGCGCTATCTCTGCTCCTATCGCAGTGCTCTACTACTGTGATTATAATACCATCAGGGAGGGCCTTGTGTGTGCTCGTCTGTGTTGGAAACCGGGAGATACTGCTCAGCATGCTCTTGATAGTTCCTTCGTTGTTCGGATAGTTTCAGGGAACGTGCTTTGGTCTCGGGTATGTGTTCGTGGCTTCGGGAACACGTTTTGGCTTTGGAAGTGTTTTGGCTTTCGGGAAAGCATTTCCGCCGCAGGGAGGTGTATAGGTTTTAGAAATGATGCATCCTCTGAAAGGAAAGCGGGAGCGCTGTGAGGGAAGTGTGAACGAGCTAGAAGCCCAGAAGCTATGGCAGTGGGCGTTCGTTTTTCCTTTATTAGCACGGAAGTGCGAAAGTGGAAGGGGAGACATACGGAATCATGGACATGTGTGATAGTTTATAGAGGATAGGATGTGGTATTGTGGTTAAATCTGCTCCTGTCTTTATCGTTAGTAAGTGAAGAGGTCTCCTGAGTTATGCGATGGTTTTGGTTGTGAGCGAACTCTTGGCGTTTCGTTTCCTAGTCGCCGTTTCGTTTCCTCCTTCCCATCGATCCAGGTCTAAAAGTCTGCCCCCGGTTAAATGTGACACTAAAAAACTGTTAGAAAAGTACTAGCAGGGATCGAGTAATTCTGTGTTTTTTTGGTCCGTTTTTTCCCTCCAATTTCTTGGTATTTCTGAGGGATAAAAAGAGGTGCGGAAGTGTATGAACACTTTGCTCATTGGAATGCGGGCCTAAGGGATAATGAACTGTAGAGTATGAAACTAGTAAAGTACTCGATAGCCTATTGATGGGGGCTGTAAATTTACGGTAATTTATTACCACCGAAACTCGCCCTCGAAGTCTAGAATATTAGAGTCTGATTTCTTCGGTGGTTTAGTGAGATGTGTGCCCGAGAAGATAGAGGATCTGATACAGACCGGGGGAGGTACACCAAGTATTGCCTGCTACTGATTTTTGATTTTTTTTTGTTAAAATGGATTTTATTACTGGTCTTTCATCACGAAAACCCATAATTACTCATTTTGTTCAATTGAGGTGCTAAACTACTCTTAGTATAATACAGTATGAGCATGCGTCGGAGTGCTAGCTGCCCTGCTCCCGATTGCGTCGTTTTCACCCCTATCGATAATGTTGGGGATAAATTTCGGCTCTGGTTAGTTAGAATATCTTAGCTATTAGTTTGGAATCCTTCAGCGGTGCATGAATGATCATTGAGGATAGATCTTGCTGGGGAAAAGAAAATGCGGGTGCTTGTCTTCCATAGGAGCTTCATAGGTCACGTTTATTACAGGGGTTGGTTGCTAAGGATTGACTTTGGGGGGGGGGGGGCGAGCCTATGCAAGGCGACGATCTTTCACTTCTCTCCCGTTTCTTTCCAAGAACGACGGATCAACCGTGTAGGCGGTCAACGGACGAAAGAAAATTGGGACAACGAACATCAAGAGAAGGATTACCTGTGCATAGATGGTCGGACAACCAGATAAGGTTGGGCTTTATTTTCTCTTAGATTTTTTTCTTTCTTTCTGGGTTCGTCTTGGGTGAGGCTTTGCCAATTAGCTTTGGAGAGTTGAATCAATCCATTGTGAATTGTGGTGAATTCTCTTATCAGGGGGGTTTTCTCATCAGTGAAGGTTGTGGACTTGTAGTTTCCTGCGCTTCAGAGAGTAGATAAAGTTGCCCGGTTTTCTTCGCTTCAATACATTTGTTGCGGCACTGAGGGTATTCAAAGTTAATAACCGTGACTTTCCGTTGATGGTTTTCATCATGTCCAAGTGTTGCACTAAGGATAAATTGACCAATAGAATTGTTCAATGGAAACCGGCAGTAGAAGTAACTCTGAGGACATGGCATGTGCACCCAATAACTTGAACCTCATGCAAACCATTCAATTCTTTGCGCTGTTGCACCAATTCCTATTTTCTCTATTAAACTCACTGTCCATTCAGATTTCCGCCCACCCTGCTATCTACCAACAAGCGATCATACCCAATGCCTCGAACTAGCCTCAAGCAACTTGTATCCACGGAGGCAACCCAATTATTAGGAGTTGCACTTCTCCTTGATCTCTGCTTTAATGACACCGGAAATAAGAGTCTGGAAGCTACCTCGAATCTTATCAACACCACTGCTACACAAATTCTGGAGCTGGATGGATTAGAGGTTGAGCTTCTTATGGCTGAAGTTCAAGAGTTATGTGAAGCACTCTTGGTTGCACTACCATGAGTGCGATATCTGGCTCCACGGGAATCTCTTACTCGTGAACTTGGATTTTGATCCAATGTATGTATAATAAAAGATTCAGAATGAGTTAGTATTAGTATAGGTAGAGGCAGACAAATAGCTAATATATATGTATTTATATGAAAAAAAAATAATTCGCAATTATCTCTGAAGACCTATTTCGTTCACTGTTTCGAATGAGCTGTGCCTCATTTTACATACTTAATGAAAAGATTAAGTCTGACCCAATATTCAAAAATCAGTTGAGAAATCCACAAGCAGATTGTGCCCTACAGCTTGCTGTTTCACTCTATATACTTGGCCAAGTAGGAAATTTGACAGGACGTTTTTGTCAACAGTTGCAGATCACTGAGGGTACAGCATATCTTTATAGACATCGTGTCATGACAGCTCTTTTAAGATTGCTTCCAAATTATCTAATTTGGCCAAAGCCAGGGTCAGAAGATTACCATTCCATGCGCAGTGAAATAGAGCATGATAGACAGTTTCCTGGCTGTGTAGGCTTTGTTGATGGAACTGATGTCGGGCTGATGCATGTGCCCAGCTTCCATGCGGAGACTTATATCAACTGGAAGAAGGTATATGCTCTTAATATACAAGCCGTATGTGATAACAATTTGCGCTTCACCTTTGTCTCCACAGGATACCCAGCTTTAGTAGGAGATTCAGTATCCTTTGGAAGCACACTGCTCTTTACGACTCCTGGTGCATGCTTTTCTAAGTCAGATGAATACCTCCTTGGGGATATGATTTATAGAACATAAGCAAAAAAAATAGCTTGTGTCCTGAGTGTCAGGTGCGTCTGATGTACCTGATGTCCAAAACGTCAATCGCGAATCAGGACACAACCTCATGCAGCATCTGATCTCAGGACGCACCAGAAGCAGCACCTAATCTCAGGACGCACCGGGCGCACATCTAATCCGCAGGACACACTGGGAACATACACCTAATTCTCAGGACACACCGGGCGCATACCTAATTCTCAGGATGTCCCTGGCACACACCTAATAGTCAGGACGTACTACCTAATCTTCGGGAGATAAGTGAGGGGTTTCCCCTTTAACCTTTTCTGATCTTGGTCATCCGGGTCACAATATATTTCACATCATGAAAAAGTATTAAATTTACTACTAACAGTCTTCTATTCTACTAATATACAGCTTATTGAACCACCCCCTGAGCCCCGCCTTCGCCCTCCCCTCTTGCCTCCCCCGGGACCATATAGCTCCATGGAAAATGGGCACCTCAGAGCCCTCCTTATACCGGCGTGTAGCTAGAGTGGAGCCCAGTGACGTCCAAGTGACGGAGTCAAAATCAGTTCAGCGGTTGTGGAGGAATCTGGTATCGAGTTCAGGATTGTTAGAGACAAAAGACCACTCTCAGAAGGGTGGTGAACTCCATGGCCACTAATGCGCCAGAGAAGTACCACATACCTGAGTGTAGCTGGCGTCGGGCCCAGTGACGTCCAAGTGACAGAATCAAAATCGGTTGAACGGTTGTGGAGAAATCCACCATCGAGTTCTGGATCACCAGTGTATTAGGATTCTTACAGGCCACTCTCAAAAAGGTGGGCGATCTCCATGAATACTGATGCGCCAGAGAGGTACCTTATACAGTGGTGTAGCTGGCATCGAGCCCAATGACGTCCAAGGGACAGAGTCAAAATCGGTTGAGTGGTTGTGGAGGAATCCGCCAACAAGTCCTGGGATCGCCAGCATCCCCTCTCAGCCTGTCCAGGACCCGCCCCCCCAGTGTAGATAGCGATTTCATGGGTATTGATGCGACAGGGACGTCCTTTATACCAGCATGTAGCTGGCACCGAGCCCAACGACGTCGTGCCTCCAGAGCTGGAATCGGTGAGGCGGTTGTGGAAGAATCTGGCATTGAGCCTTGGGATCGCCTGAGTACCTAATTCTAAAGACCCCCTCCAGAGTGGTGAGCGATCTGATGAATATTGATACCACAGAGACATACCTTATACTGGCGTGTAGCTGACGTCAAGCCCAGCAACCCGGTGCCTTCAGATACAGGATCGGCCAAGCGGTCGTGGAGGGATCTGGCATTGAGCCCTGGGATTGCCAGGGTACCTAATTCTAACAACCCCCTCCACAGTAGTGATTGATTTCATGGATATTGATGCAACACAGACGTACTCTATCCCGGTGTGTAGCTGACGTCGAGCCAAGCAATTGGGTGCCATCAGATGCAGGATTGGTCAAGCAGTTGTAGAGTGATGTGCCATCGAGTGCTGGGATTGTCAGGATACCTAATTCTCAAGAGGCCCTCCAGAGTAGCTACCGATTTCATGGATATCGATGTCACAGAGATGTACCTTATACAGGCGTGTAGCTGGCGTCGAGCCCAGGAATATGGGGTTCCCAGCTCCGGGATTGGTCCAGCGGTTCTGGAGGAATCTGCTATTGAAACCTGAGATCGCCAGCATCCCCTCTGATCCTTCCCAAGACCTCCCTGCAGAGCAGATAGCGATTTCTTGAGCATTGATGAGACAGAGAGGTACCTTCATCAGGAAAACAATACCCTGCGTCTGGTACTTTGGCGTAGTGTCCTGACGGATGCGATGTCGAGTTTGCGTCCCCTGTGTCCTGTGCGTCCTGAGTTCCGTGGCAACGTCCGCTCACATCCTCTGTGTCCTGAGTTGGGTTGCAACCCCCGCCCACATCCTATTCGGCCTGGCTCGCATTGGCCCCTTCTTTCTCTCCTGATGCGACGTAGCTTGATACAAGCGTCCTGAATACGCCCAGGCTCCGCTTCATGTTACTTATTTCTCCTGATGGATCTAGCCTGTTATTGGGACTTCCTTAAGTCTATAAGGATAATTAAATCGCTGCCGCTCCTGGTGCCAATTGGGGTCAGGAGCAGTAGCTCTTCCTCTTCTGTGAGCCGGTAATCTACTAAACAGCCAGCATTGTGATTTATTTGATCTTATGATTCTACAGAATACTTTGTATATACTGTAGTAGATTCTATAATAAGGTCCTCCTGCATCGCGGAGACCAACGGAAATTGCAAATTCGTTCTATGAATTCCGGATCCCTTTATAAACCTCGTTAAATGTTCTCAGATCAATCCGGCTGCTGACAATCCAGCGCCGTTCCGCCTCAGGTATCAGGTGGGCCAGGCGCAGAATTGTCCCTATATCCACTACTGTAAACACACTGGCATCCTCCTTAATTTGAACTGTAACTAGGCCATGCACGTTGGAGAGACACCCAGAGTTGACAGCGCTCGCGAACTGAACGCCGGTGAGATGGCTCACTGAATTCTGGGATCTGTAGTCCCTGATTTTGAAGAGAGCAACGAGCTTGGTTGGAAGCTGGCCTGTGAGCGCACCGTACATCTCTTCCATACTAGCCCTTACCCAAACCCAATTGTTGTGACTCCCCTGATTCCTAAGGTGTAGTGCCCCAGTACATCATGCACGGTGGATGTGGTATACTTTGGATTCTTGGAACGCTGGAATAGGTAGTTCGACTTGTGTCAGTAGCTCAACTGGAAGTGATTCAAGTATTGCTGGGTCTTCAGGAAGTCAGCGCTCAGGCAGTAGATTATGCTGGCTAAATCGTATCAATTCACGACATACAATCTGAAAGGAAACGCCTGAGACCCGGGAAAAATCATCCAGGTTGGAAACATCGTCCCAGCGTCCTTTAAGAATTCGCTTATGGGTAATCGGCTCCTGATGGAGGCTACTTGTCATGTCCAAATGTTGCAAGATGTCATGAGCGAGATTACCACCGTGACATGGGATAGATGCCAAGTTTATTAGTCCCATTCGGATTGCATGCTGACGACTATAGCTATGCACGATTTGACGTGAGGCCTCGTTCTTATTTGATTGCCGCCATCCATCCTTGATTTGTGTCTTATGCGCAAGTATGGCGGTCTGAGTCGAATACATTGGAATATTGCCAAATTGGCGTATATGATCAGAAAAGTGACTTTTTTTTCTTTCTTTTTTTTTGAATGATATCATTATTGTTTTAGGGTACAAAATCTTGCATGCAGCTTACACTATGGCATAAAAAAACCCCCAACTACCCCTGGGAAATCACCAACCCCCCAAGTCCCTCTGGTGTGGAACCAACCGCACATCTCGCCCCCAAAAAGAAACCCTTGACTAGCTAAGAAGATAGACGAAAGGAATCAAATCAAAGAACAAGCAGGAAGAATCAGGAAAACCCATGACAGGATCATCCGAACAAAGGAAAAACAAAAAGCGAACTTAGCGGAGACCACATAAAAAATTTCACACACTCAGCGCGGGAGGGGCCAGGCTCGGCATAATCAAAGTCCTGGGGAGGCTCGGAGGCCATCTGTTTTGGCAAAACCCCGAAAAGAAGAAGGAGATAGTGCAATACCATCTTCCCAGAGGTAAGCCGTGATGGACCGTAGTCATTGTCCGAATGGTGAAGAAGTAGTTGTTGATACCAGCCAGGTAGTTGTGGGTACCAGCCAAGAAGGTGAAGAAGCAGTAGGGTGCCAGCCGATGCGACAGTGTGAGGAGGAGAAGAAGGAGGGGTAGACCCAACTCTGTGCTGTAGAAACTATCGGAAAAAGCGTTCGTGTCTTGACTAGGCAGCCTCCTAAAGAGAAAGAGAGTAGAGAAATCGACCGTGGCCTGTTGAAGTGTTTTCTCTTACTGCAAACCATGTACCCGGCCGTCTGTAACATGGGCGTTGAGAAGAGTGTTGCCGACTGTGCAAATGCTCTAAGCGAGGCAGAGCAAAAGCGGGGTAGGAAGAGGAAACATCATCAAAAGAAGACGAAATGCATCAACCCAAGGTGAAGAAAGCCCAAAGGGATAAACCTAAGGGCAGGAGAAGATGAGGGGAGATGCACTCCACCCCCTAGAGCGAACTCATAAAGGGGGATGGAGTGGGGAAAAGTGGTGATAATCTCGTGGTGTTGAGATTTCAATCGCCGGGTGTGTAGAGGAGACGGAGGATGGCTGTCTTTGTACATTTTTTTTTTTTTTGAATCATATGATTATTGTTTTAAGGTACAAAATCTTGCATGCAGCTCGCGCTATGGCATAAAAAAACCTCCAATACCCCTGGGAAAAAGCCAACCCCCAAAGTCCCTCTGGTGTGGAACCAACCGCACATCTCGCCCCCAACAGGAAACCCTTGACTAGCGAAGAAGATAGACGAAAGGAATCAAATCAAAGAACAAGCAGGAAGAGTCAGGAAAACCCATGGGACATTCATCCAGACAGAAGGAAAACACAAAATTCAAACAACGCGTGACCACCTGAGAAAGTTCCCGCACAATCAGAACGAGGGTTGCCAGGCCTGACTAAAGAGAAGCCTGGGGGGGCGCTGAGCCACGAGGGCCGGTCCCGCAGTGTTCGCAAACCCCAACAAGAAGAAGGAGATAGTGCAATACCATCCTCCCAGAGGCAAGCCGAGATGGACCGTGGTCATAGTCCGAAAAGTAAAGAAGTAGTTATGGATACCAGCCAGGTAGTTGTGGGTACCAGCCAAAAAAGTGGAGAGGCAGTAGGGTGCCAGCCGATCCGACCGTGAGGAGAAGAGGAGAAAGGAGGGGTAGACCCAACTCTCTGCCGTAGAAACTATCGGTAATCGCGTTTGTGTCTTGACTAGGCAGCCTCTCAAAGAAAGAGAGAACAGGGAAATCGACCGTGGCCTGTTGAAATGTTCCCCATACTGCAAACCGTGTTCCCGGCCGTCTGTAACATAGGCGTTGAGAAGAGTGTTGCCGACCGTGCAAATGCCCTAAGCGAGGCAGAGCAAAAGCGGGGTAGGGAGAGGAACCATCATCAAAGAAGACGAAATCCATCACCCAGAGTGAAGAAAGCCAAAAGGGATAAACCTAAGGGGAGGGGAGTGTAGAGGAGGTATGACTCCACCCCCTGGAGCGAGCTCATGGCGGGGGGTGGAGAAAAGAAAAGTGGTGATAATCTTGTGGTGTTGAGATTTCAATCACCGGGTGTGTAGAGGAGACGGAGGATGGCTGTCTTTGTACCTTTTTTCTTTTCTTTTTTCTTTTTTTAGTATCATTTTAGTCTTGTTTAAGGTACAAACTCCCATATGCAGATCGCTCTAAGACAGGAAAAACCTCCACCTACAGTCCATCCGGCATCCCTTGTGCTAAAACCCTCTGACCCTGCTGGGCACCAAAGCGCCCGGTACTATGGGTAGAAACTACAGAAGAGCGTACAGGCCTGAATACAACGAACCAAAAAACCTCCACAGACGTGCAGCCCATAAGAAAGACCCCCAACCCCAACAGTGAACAACCAAGGAAAGTAGAGAAACCTCACAAAACTCAAGGAAGAAAGATCCCAGCCGAACCCATAAGCAACCCACCCATAGCCCACGACTGACCCCATTCTGCCGCAGTAGGGGAGGGGCCAAGGAGCCAGCAGGACAATGCCGTAGGCCAATGATCACACACTAAGAGGTACCTATATATGTACCTGGGGCTCTTACGTCCCGGACCCAAGGGCAGACAAGACCACCAAGAGAAAGATCGGTAACCGAAACCAACACAAATGGAAGTGTGTGGTAGGGCGAAGTAGCGACCGTAGGCCCACCGGAAACGAGACCGGAAGGGAGTGCATGTCACCCGGAGGCAACAGAGGCGGCAGGCATGAAACCCCTACCCCAAACACAG